>QLIP01043182.1_pt1 | contig 14840 bp, 8 predicted proteins | sample 1769771 | NCBI WGS metagenome assembly QLIP01 (sample SAMN09428762, study PRJNA476227) | Gut metagenome, whole genome shotgun sequencing project. | isolation source: cecum | host: Rhizomys sinensis | place: China: Jinsha town of Minqing, Fujian Province | collected 2013-09-23
AAAGGGTCGCCCCATGCGTGAGGGTGGCAAGGTGACCGGGAAGCCGATGAAGGATGAGAATGGTGAACCGATAATGATTCCTGGCACTTTGAAGGGAACAAAGGCAATCGGCTGGTTTATCGATGAGTATGGGATTGCTCAGGTTTCGATGAATATCACCGACATGGGTGTGACACCGCTTCATGTGGCATTTGATGAGGTTTGCCGTGCGGCAGCAGCTCGTGGCATTCGCGTTACCGGTACTGAGATTGTTGGTCTTATCCCCAAACGTGCTCTTATAGAAGCCGGTAAACATTATCTGCGACTTCAGGAGCGCTCGCTCGGTATTCCCGAAAGTGAAATCATCAAAATAGCAGTTAAGTCGATGGGGCTCGATGAACTCAAGCCGTTTGTGCCCGAGGAGAAGGTAATAGAATATATGCTCGAGGCTGAGAATAAGAAGAAGTTGCTTACCGACATGACACTGACTGCCTTTGCCGATGAGACAGCGTCCGAATCGCCTGCTCCGGGGGGTGGCTCAATATCAGCCTATATGGGTGTGCTGGCTGCTGCTCTGGGCACTATGGTTGCCAACCTTTCTGCCCATAAGGCAGGTTGGGATGAGCGTTGGGAAGAGTTCTCGGCGGTTGCTGAAAAGGGGCGCAAGCTTCAGGATGAGCTTATTCACCTTGTCGATGAGGATACCGAGGCATTCAACCGCATCATGAACGTGTTTGCAATGCCCAAGTCGACCGACGAGGAGAAGGCTACACGTCGTGCTGCACTCGAGGCTGCTACACTATATGCCACCGAGGTACCGTTGCGCACCATGAAGGCTTCTTTTGCAACATTTGAGATTCTCGACTATGTGGCACGCCACGGTAATCCCGCTTCGGTGAGCGATGCCGGTGTTGGTGCTCTTGCAGCCCGAAGTGCCGTAATGGGTGCACACCTTAATGTGAAGATTAATGCCGCAGGTCTCAAGAACCGCGAAATTGCCGATGCGCTTCTTGTCGATGCGTTTGAAATTGAGCAGCAGGCTGTAGCTGCCGAGAAGGAGATTCTCGAAGTTGTAAATGCAATCATTGCCAAGTCATGAATCGCAACATAATAATAAAGAATACTACCATCGTTACCCCTCTCGGCCGCGAGGCCGTGAAGGGGGAGGCGATGGGAGTGCTCCGCATTGTCAAGGATGGTGCCATTGTAATCCGCAACGGGGTTATTGAGTATGCCGGTGAGGCTGTGCTGGCGCCTGTGATTGAGGACGGTGTGGAGTTTGAGGTGATTGATGCCGAGGGTAGAGTGTCTCTTCCGGGTTTTGTTGATTCGCATACACACCTTATCTTTGGAGGGTTCCGTCCCGACGAGTTTGAGTGGCGCATGAAGGGTGACACCTATATGAGTATCATGGAACGTGGCGGTGGTATACAGAGCACTGTTAATGCTACGCGGGCCGAATCGCTCGAGGATTTGAAGGTGAAGGCGCGTTGGTTTATCGACCGCATGGTTGAGATGGGCGTTACTACAGTCGAAGCTAAAAGTGGTTATGGACTTGATACTGAGACTGAAATCAAGATGCTTGATGCTATCAATCAGCTTGCTGACGATTCAGAAACTCCGGTTCGTGTAGTGCCAACTTTCCTGGGTGCTCATGCGGTTCCCAAGGAATACAAAGGTCGGACAGAGGAGTATGTGGACTTAATTATCCGCGAGATGCTTCCGGTAGTTAAGGATAAGGCTGCTTTTTGCGATATCTTTACCGAAAAGAATGTCTTCGAAATTGAAGAGTCCCGCCGTCTCATGCAGGCTGCCAAGGAGTTGGGAATGAAGCTGAAGTTTCATGCCGATGAAATTGTGACTCTTGGCGGTGCTGAACTGGCAGCTGAGCTCGGTGCTGTCTCTGCCGACCATTTGCTGCATGTCAGCGATGAGGGGGTTAGGAGAATGGCAGAAACCGGGGTTGTGGCAACACTGCTTCCGCTTACCGCTTTCTCTCTTAAGGAGCCGTTTGCTCCTGCCCGAAAATTTATAGAGGCTGGCGCGGCTGTGGCTCTTGCCACCGACCTGAATCCCGGCTCTTGTTTCAGTGGCTCGATACCGCTTACCATTGCGTTGGCTTGCATATATATGAACATGAGCATCGAAGAAACTATCACAGCTCTTACCCTTAACGGAGCGGCGGCTGTAGATATGGCTTCTGAAATAGGTTCACTTGAACCCGGCAAGAGCGGAGATGTCGTGATACTCGAGTTTGACAACTATCGTATGCTCCCCTATTACGTAGGGATGAACTGTGTGCGCAACGTCATTTCGGCAGGACGAGTAGTGAAGTAAGCCCCGGCTAATACGCGTTTAAATCCGTTTCGCCTTCTTTTTAATGAACATTTCTTAACTTCTTATATATTCTTGATGAAAACTTATGCCATTGGGTCGTCAACACTTACCTACGACCTCATTGAAGAAATACTTACCAGTGGTGCCAAGCTTACACTATCTGACGAAGGTCGTCAGCGCATTGCACACTGCCGCGAATATCTGGACAAAAAAACTGACGAGGATACTGCACCTATCTATGGTGTAACCACCGGTTTCGGGTCGCTTTGCAACAAGCATATCTCGCGCGAGGCGCTCTCTACCCTTCAGGAAAATCTTGTTAAGAGTCACTCTTGCAGTATTGGTACACCCGTTGACAAGACTATCGTAAAACTTATGCTTCTGCTCAAGGCTCATGCCTTGACACTTGGTTATAGCGGTGTGCAGGTAGCGACAGTGGAGCGTATCCTGGACTTCTACAATAATGACGTTCTTCCCGTGGTTTACGATCGCGGTTCACTAGGCGCATCGGGAGACCTTGCTCCGTTGGCCAACCTCTTCCTACCCCTTATCGGAGAGGGTGAAGTCGAGTGTCAGGGACGTCGCTTCTCAGGTCAGGATGCTCTTTCCATCTACGGTTGGGAGCCTATCAAACTTAAGAGCAAGGAGGGTCTTGCCCTTCTAAACGGTACTCAGTTTATGAGTGCTAACGGTATCAAAGCTCTTATTGATGCCTGGCATCTGGTTAACTGCTTCGACCTGTTTGGGGCAATGTCGCTCGAGGCTTTTGATGGACGTATTGAGCCCTTCTTTGACTGCATTCAGCAGGTTCGTCCTCATCCCGGTCAGATTGAGACAGGGAGAGTGTTCCGCGCTTTGCTTAAGGGTAGCGAAATAATCGCGCGCGAAAAGGCTCATGTTCAGGACCCATATTCGTTCCGTTGCATCCCGCAGGTGCATGGAGCCGTTAAGGATGCCATGAACCATGTTACCAATGTTCTTCATACTGAAATCAACTCGGTTACTGACAACCCGACAGTGTTCCCCGACGAGGATCTCGTGGTGTCAGGTGGTAACTTCCACGGCGAACCGTTGGCACTTGCCTTTGACTATATGGGAGTTGCAATTCATGAACTTGGCAACATCTCTGAGCGTCGCGTGGCCCAACTCATTCTCGGACTTCGCGGACTCCCCGAATTCCTCGTGGCAAAACCGGGTCTCAACTCCGGTTTCATGATTCCGCAGTATGCCGCAGCATCGGTAGTCAGCCAGAACAAGATGTACTCATGGCCTGCATCTTGCGATTCAATTGTAAGTTCAAACGGTCAGGAGGACCTTGTGTCGATGGGTGCCAATTCAGCCACCAAGCTTCATAAGATTATTGATAATCTGAAATATATTGCAGCCATCGAGCTGATGAATGCAGCGCAGGGAATCGACTTCCGTCGTCCGCTCAAGAGCTCACCCTATATTGAGCGTGTAATGGAAGAATACCGCAAGGCGGTACCGTTTGTAGACGACGATGTTGTAATGACCGACTACATCACCGCCACCCTCCGCTTCCTCGACTCATTCCCCGTCCACCTCGAAACAGAACATCAGGACTAAGACTCAAAAACAAACAACAAACATCCCCGCATCGTTACAGTTGCGGGGATTTTTTTGTAGATGTAGATTCTGAATCGAAGTGTAAAAAATGGGTGATGAAGATTATTATTGTTGTAATTGTATTATCTTTGTAAACTGAAAGATTTGCCCTGTAGTCTGAGTGAGGGGAATTTTTAATTGGATGTTAAATAATAGTCAATGTGTGAGGTTATTAAACATATTACGTTGGTGGTGAATCCGCGGTCGGGTACATTCTCGAAGGAGGGTGTCGACCTGATGATTATGCGGACACTGCAGGAGGCAGGGTATGCCGTGATGCCCGTGTATACACAGGGTCCCGGGGATGCTACACGCATTGCCCGCGAGGCAGCCGAACGTGGCGACTATGCTGTGTTGGCGTGTGGCGGTGATGGCACTGTTAATGAGGTAGCTGCTGGTATTGTAGGCACTACTACTGCATTGGGAATTCTCCCTGCAGGTTCTGGAAACGGGCTTGCACGTCACATGGGTATTCCTATCGATATTGAGAAGGCACTTAATGTTGTCATGGATAATAATATAGAGGCGTGCGATTATGGCACCGTCAATGGTCGTCCGTTTTTCTGCACCTTCGGTATGGGGTTTGACGCCGCCGTCAGCAAACGGTTTGCTGCAAAATCCAGACGCGGCATACAGTCATATCTTGACAGTACCATCGAGGAATTTAAGAAGTACCAGCCCGATTGTTATGAGATAGTATTTGATGATCAATCGATTGTGGAAAAGGCTCTTACTGTAACCGTGTGTAATGCGTCGCAGTATGGGAATAATGCCTTTATTGCCCCGGCTGCCTCTATTCAGGACGGACTGCTTGATGTGACAGTAATCAGTGATGGTCTCCCTATTGAAAATGCATGGAGTGGGGTTGCTATAATGGCCGGAACTATCGGCAATCATGGCAAGTTCAAGACTTTCCGCACCAACGAAGTGAGAATACGGAGATTCCGTGAGGGGACTGCGCATGTTGATGGTGAGCCGACTGAATTTGGCACTGAACTCAATATCCGTTGCCATGCCGGTGAGTTACGAGCATTTATCCCGCGTCAGAAAACAAAGTTTATTCCGATTATCACACCGGCTATACTCGGAGTCAAGGAGTGGGATATGTTTTTGCGCAAGGTTTTTCGCCGCATGAAGCAGTGATATGGGCCGCTGGACCTTCCTGTCAACCCTATTCGACAAGTCTGGCACGTACGACCTGTCCGACAAACATAATCCGAGAAAAAGCAATGGCGAGCTGCATTTCTGCAGTCCGCCATTAATATTATCTGTTATTTGTTTGGATTAAACGGGGGAGGGGTCCCTGCATCCTCTTTGTCATCGTCGGTGATTATCTCAATCGGTTCAACATCGGTAACCTGACCCTCCGGTTTGTCCTCGTTGGGAGAATCGTTTTTGGGAGAATCCCCCTTCAGGTCAATCTCTTTAACTTCATTCTTTTTATTAAGCTCAATAATCTCGTCGGTGCGTGATTTCCATTTACGCGGACCGAGAATAGCTTTGACATCTTCGTTATAGATTACCTCCTTCTCAATGAGCAGGTCGCGAATCTGGTTGTGTTCCTTGGCATACTTACGGAGTATCTCTTTGGCGCGCTCGTACTGTTCGTTGATGATGCGCTGTACCTCAGAATCTATAAGGCGTGCTGTATCCTCGGAGTAGGGTTTAGTGAACCCCATATCCTGACCTGTAGAGTCGTTGTAGTTAAGATTGGGGAGCTTGTCGCTCATGCCGTAGACAAGCACGAGTGAGCGGGCAATCTTGGTGCATCGTTCCAGGTCGTCGCTTGCACCTGTACCGATTTGACCGGTAAACACCTCTTCGGCAGCGCGACCGCCGAGCAGACCGCACATTGTGTCGAGCAGAGCCTGAGTGGGGATTATCTGACGCTCCTCGGGGGCGTACCATGCTGCACCCAGAGCACGACCTCGGGGAACGATAGTAACCTTAACGAGTGGATTGCCATATTGCAACATCCAAGTGATGGTGGCGTGTCCAGCCTCGTGAGTAGCGATTGAATATTTTTCGTCGTCGGTTATGATGCGCGATTTTTTCTCCATACCCCCAACGATACGGTCGATGGCAGCCATAAAGTCGCTCCATTCCACAGCCTCCTTATTGTTGCGGGCAGCGATAAGAGCAGCCTCGTTGCAGACGTTGGCGATGTCAGCGCCCGAGAAACCTTGAGTCTGACGAGCCAACTGCTCAACATCGAGTCGGCTGTTAACCTTTATATTGCGAAGGTGAACGTTGAATATCTCTACTCGGTCCGAAAGCTCGGGAAGGTCAACATAAATCTGACGGTCAAAACGGCCGGGACGCAAGAGAGCCTTGTCGAGCATATCGGCACGGTTGGTTGCAGCAAGACAGATAACACCATTGTTGCTCTGGAAACCGTCCATCTCGGTAAGCATCTGGTTAAGGGTATTCTCGCGCTCATCGTTGGAACCCATGTTAGGATTCTTGCCGCGTGCACGACCTACAGCGTCAATTTCGTCGATAAACACGATACATGGAGCCTTCTCCTTGGCCTGTTTGAACAGGTCGCGAACACGAGCGGCACCTACACCCACAAACATTTCGACGAAGTCAGAGCCCGACATAGAAAGGAAAGGAACATTTGCCTCGCCGGCAACAGCCTTGGCAAGAAGGGTTTTACCGGTACCGGGAGGTCCTACCAGCAGCGCACCACGGGGAATCTTGGCACCCAGCTCAGTATATTTCTGAGGATTTTTAAGAAACTCCACAATCTCTTCAATCTCAACCTTGGCCTCGGCAAGCCCAGCCACATCCTTGAAAGTTACATTAGTGCCGTTGTTCTTGTCAAAAACGGTAGCCTTTGATTTGCCGACATTGAAAATGCCGCCACCGCCACCGGCACCGCCCCCCATGCGACGGGACATTAGGTACATGAATCCTATGAATAGAAGGAACGGACCGAAGTAGTAGACAAACTTCATGATGTTGCTACTCTTCTCATAGTTGATTTCAATAGCCGGTTTACCCTGTGCTACAAGTTGGGAATTCCATGAATCGATTTTTTCCTGCACCTTGTCGGACGACGGAATGGTGGCTGTAACCTTCATGGCACCTCCAAGCTTGTTGGAGGTGTCAAATCCGAGGGATTTGGCGCCCTGCTCTGTCAGATACCCTTCGGCAGAGCGGTTTTCGGCAAAGATATCAATTTTCTTGATGTCCCCTTTAAGCGCAGTCTGCTCAAACTTGGTCCAGTTGAGCTGTCGTGTCTGTGAATTGTCTGTAAAGAAATACAGCCCAAGAATGAGGAGTATAATAAGCATATAAATCCAAGTCAGACCCAGCATGGCTTTGCCAAACGGACCTTTCTTTTTGGGATTATTGCGGTTTGGATTCTTGCGGTTTTTGTTAGGTGGTAAAATATTCATGGACGTATAATTGAAGATGGGGAGGAGAGTCCCGTGAGTATTAAAATAATTTTAGGGTTTAGTCAAGGTCGGGTATTTCGGTGGTGTCGGCATCGCTCCATAGGTCTTCGAGATTATAGAACTTGCGGGCGTCTGGCAGAAATACATGAACGAAAAGTTCGCCATAGTCAATGACAATCCACTGAGCATTGCGGTATCCGTCGTAGTTATACGGTTTGATGCCGAGTTTTTCGCGAACTTCTTCGCGGATGCTGTCAGCAATGGCAGCCACCTGCGACGTGGAACGCCCCTCGCAAATTATAAACTTAAAGGCAGGTGCGGAATCCACATTTTCCATGTTCAGCACCGATATTCCTTTCCCTTTCTTATCCTGTATAGCCTCCACAGCGGTGGAGACGAGTTGGTTTATATTTTCTAAATTCTGCATATTCTATAAATTAAACAAATAATGCGCCAAATCAGATAAGTAAACTTTGATAATTTTAAATTTAAAGCGTATTAATCTTTAAAATAGGAAAAAATCAAGTTTAACTGAGTTATTTCTGCGTGTAAAAAATTATGTCAAAGACTTGCAATACAGATGCATGTCAAGTATCTTGGACCCAGATTGCAGCCACCCCGCCAGTGTCCCTGCGAACTGATATCCGCATTTGCGGAACAGGTTGTCACTCATTTCGTTACCCTGTGTGATGCGTGCGCCCAATACGCGGAGGTTGAGTAGGTCGCGAGCATAATCTTCGAGTAAGCCTATTGATGCTGTTGCATATCCCCGATGGCGCACCGTTGGACAAATATATATCCCTATCATGGCGTTGCGGTGCTGGGGTGAAATTTCGTAGAGGTCTGCAATGCCAACAATGCAACCGGAGGCACACTCCTCGATAATAAGCCTTAGCTGACCGGCGCTGAATGGGTTGGCATCATACCCGCTTGCATACTCCGCGATGTTTGCTTTTGAGAATGGGGCAGCCATTGAGTTTTGAACCCACTGAGATGAGTCGGCCTCAACGATCCACATCCCCTCGGCATCACTTGGTTCAACGGCACGAAGTCTCAGAGAGCCATCGCAAAGATACTCTCTATTTGGCCGGAAGGGGTATTTGGCGTTACAGTCGGGCATATGTTTTGTATCTCTTTTTGAAGTGTGATATTCGTTAATAGGTTTTTGTTGTCGGACTAATCGTTGTTCCTGAACGAGTCGGCAAACAGTGTTCGGTTTTGGAATGAACGTCCCAGGGTCAGTTCGTCGGTATATTCGAGTTCATTACCGATGCTTAGACCGCGGGCAAGCATGGTTACCTTGACCGGAAGATGTTGCAACTTGCGGAAGATGTAAAAATTGGTGGTGTCACCCTCCATGGTGGGGGATAGCGCAAGTATCACTTCGTGAACATTACCCACTTCCACGCGGTTCACCAGCGAATCAATCTCAACGTCGGAAGGTGAAATGCCGTCGAGGGGAGAGATGAGTCCCCCTAAAACGTGGTACACACCCTTGTGTGCACGAGTACCTTCGACCGTAATAACATCCTTGACATTCTCAACCACACAGATCGAGCCGTGGTCGCGACGCGAATCATTGCAGATGGGGCAAATATCCTCCTCGCTTATGTTGTGACACTGGTGGCAGTATTGTATATTGTTGCGCATCTCGATAATGGCGTTTCCAAGGTCGTTGGCAACAGGTTTCTCCTGTCGCAGCAGGTGCAGGGCGAGTCGTAGGGCGGTTTTGCCACCTATTCCCGGAAGCTTTGAGAGCTCGGCTACCGCATTGTCGAGAAGGCGTGAATTAAAGTTTATTTCCATTATTCCTTTCAAAAATCATTACAAAATTAGTAAAAAAAGAGAGAAATGCGTAATTTTACGTTATGATTGATTATTTAAGAGGGGTTGTGGCCGAGTCCAACCCTACGTATGCCGTGGTAGAATGCGGCGGAGTCGGTTATGAAGTTAACGTGACATTGATAGACTACCCCGAAATCAAAGTCGGGGAGGTGACCCGTATATATATATATGAGGCGATACGCGAGGATGCGCATATACTTTATGGATTTCTTACAACCCGAGCCCGCGAACTCTTTAAACTTCTTATCGGAGTGAGTGGGGTAGGACCCAATACAGCGCGTCTAATCCTGTCGGCAATGGCACCGGCGCAACTCGAGGAAACGATAGCCTCGGGTAACGATTCTATGCTTAAAAGTGTCAAAGGTATAGGTGGAAAAACCGCTCAGCGCATAATTGTGGACCTTAAGGATAAAATAAAAGTTACCGGCGAAACGTTTATTACAAGTACGCCTGCAAGCGAATCGTACGACGACTCGGTGGCTGCGCTGGTAATGCTCGGCTTTACACCTCAGCAAAGTCAGAAGGTGCTTAAGAAGATTTTTGCCGCCACCCCCGGTATTTCCACCGAAAAAGCTATCAAACAGGCGCTCACCATGCTCTAATGCAATTAAGGCAGCTCAACGGAACGCACATCTCTCGGTTTTTGGCAATGTTGCTTGCAGCATTGCTCTTGCCGTTTGCGCTCATATCTGAGGGTAAGGTACGTAAAACCGTTCCATCAACAACCCAGTCAAACCCGTTGAAGCAAGGGGAGTATCCATTTGATTTGCGAACACCCGGCAATATCACTACCGAGGCAATATATTCACCAGAGCTCGGTATGTATGTGGTGCACACCCGACTGGGGGACAAGGATATAGTAACACCGTTTCTGCTCACCCCCGAAGAGTATTCCAGGGCTCTAATGCGTAGCGATCTCAATTCATATTTCAAGCAGCGCAACGCATCAATCTTTCAGGACAAGGGTAAGCCGCAGTTTAATATCTTTGATATGAATTTTGCACTGGGACCACTCGACAAGGTGTTTGGTCCCGGGGGGGTGCGCCTCACCACACAAGGATCGATTCAGTTGTCGACCGGAGTAAAGAGCAACAAGACCGAAAATCCGGCATTATCGCTTCGCAACCGTCGTAAGACATATTTTGATTTCGACCAGAAGATTCAAGCCACTGTCAATGCCTCGGTGGGGGACAAGTTGAAGTTTAATATGTCGTATAATACGGATGCCACCTTTGACTTCGACTCAAAAAACTTACGTCTTAATTACGAGGGTAAGGAAGACGAGATAGTAAAGTCCATAGAAGCTGGAAATGTCAGCATGACTACCGGATCGAGTCTGATACGCGGAGGGACAGCTCTGTTTGGTGTCAAGACCAAATTACAGTTTGGAAAGCTTACACTCACCGGGTTGCTGACCCAGCAGAATTCGGAGTCTAAAACCGTGTCGACCACAGGTGGGGTGCAGACCACTAAATTTAATATCAAGGGGGATAACTATGACGCCAACCGTCACTTTTTCCTGGCTCAATACTTCTATGAGAATTACGATAAGTTTGCCTCCAAACTGCCATACGTGTCGTCGGGGATTAAGATTACACGCATCGAGGTGTGGGTGACCAACAAGAATAACTCATATCAGGAATCTCGCAACTTTGTGGCATTCATGGATTTAGGAGAGAATCGAGTGCTTGGCAACTCTCATTGGCAACCAATTGCCGGCAACGAAATCCCATCAAACAAGAGCAATAATCTTCTTGAAGAAATCAAGGCTGAATACCCAGGTGCACGAAACATAAATCAGGTGACACAGGCACTGGCTCCACTCGAAGCCTACGGCATTGAGGGGGGACGTGATTATGAGAAAGTTGAGAGCGCACGTCTACTCAAAAGCGGTGATTATATACTAAATGCCGACCTTGGATACATATCGCTGAAATCCGCGCTCAACACAGATGAGGTATTGGGTGTGGCGTTCGAATACACCTGTGGTGGCAAGGTATATCAGGTTGGTGAATTCTCAAGCGATGTCACTACTACTTCGGACGCACTGTACCTCAAAATGCTGCGCAGCACCACCATTACCCCCAAGCTCCCCATGTGGCGGCTGATGATGAAAAACGTATATTCATTGGGAGCATATCAGCTTCAGAACAAGAATTTCAAGCTTAACATCAAGCTGTTGAGCGATACGACAGGAACTGAAATCAATTACATACCGGTGGGGGCAATCTCCAACAAACCGCTGTTGCAGGTCATGAATCTTGATCGACTCGATAGCAATCAGGAAGCGCATTCCGATGGATTTTTCGATTACGTGGAAGGGTATACCGTGCAGTCAAATACGGGGAAGATAATATTCCCGGTCGTAGAACCCTTCGGCTCGCATCTTGAACGCGCCATCGGCAATCCGTCACTTGCCGCCGAGTATGTATATAAAGAACTTTACGACTCGACGCTGGTGGTGGCGCGTCAGTTTGCCGACAAGAATAAATTTTCGCTCGTCGGTGAGTATCAGGCATCCGGTGGTGCTCAGATTAGACTTAATGCCATGAACGTCCCTCGCGGGTCGGTAGTGGTAATGGCTGGTGGCGTGCGTCTTATGGAAAATAGCGACTATACTGTGGACTATACCATGGGTATTGTGACTATCACCAATCAGAGCATCATAGATTCGGGGACCAACGTAAGTGTTACGCTCGAGAATCAGTCGATGTTCAGTATGCAGCGCAAATCGCTGATGGGGCTCGACGCACAGTACCGATTTAACAGGGATTTCACACTCGGGGGGACACTGATGCATTTCTCCGAACGAGCTCTTACCGAAAAGGTTAATCTGGGTGATGAGGTGGTGAGCAACTCCATGTGGGGACTTAACATGAACTATAACAAGGAGTTTATGTGGCTCACCGACCTACTTAACCGCATCCCTACTGTAAATGCGGTGGCCCCGTCGCGCCTCAATGTCAATGCCGAGTTTGCTCAACTGGTCCCGATGCAGCAGACCAGCGGCTCCAACCGAGGGTCGAGTTATATCGACGACTTTGAGTCCACCCAGACCGGAGTTGACCTACGCTCCCCCTACGCTTGGTTTCTTGCATCTACACCCTATGACGGTTCCAAGGATCCTCTTTTCCCCGAAGCTAAGCTTAGCAACGATATAGAGTATGGTAAGAACCGCGCCCTATTGGCATGGTACTATATCGATAGACTATGGACCCAGCGTAATTCGTCGATGGTGCCGGGGTATATGAAAGGGGATTCCAAGTATCTTTCCAACCCATACGTGCGCGAGGTTAAGGTGGACGAAATCTTCCCCAACCGAGAATTAAACTATGGTGAGGCAAATTATATACAGACATTTAATCTATCGTTCTATCCTCAGGAACGAGGACCCTATAATCTTGATGCCGAGCATATCACCGCCGACGGTTTTCTGCTTAATCCCGAAAAACGATGGGGTGGAATAATGCGCAAGATGGATAACACCAACTTTGAGGCATCCAACGTGGAGTACATTCAGTTTTGGATGATGGACCCGTTCCTTGACCCCGACCTACACAACACGGAGGGTGGTGATCTCTATTTCAACTTTGGTGAAATCAGCGAAGATATCCTTAAGGATGGAATGAAAAGCTATGAAAACGGAAACCCCATCGATGGCAACAACGAGTTTATGGCGCAGACCGTTTGGGGGAAGGTTTCGCGACAGAATTCGCTAACATATGCTTTTGAAAATGCAGTCGATGCTCGTCCAAAACAGGATGTAGGGCTTGACGGTCTCAAAAATGATGATGAATATTCCTTCCCAACCTACAAGGAATATCTTGACAAACTTAAACTAAAACTTAGCACCGATGCAGTGGCTCGGCTTCAGGAGGACCCGTTCTCACCACTGAACGACCCAGCCGGTGACAACTATCATTTCTTCCGCTCCCCATATTATGACAATATTAAGGCGGACATCTTGACCCGATATAAGCATTACAACGGTGTTGAGGGTAACTCGCTGTCTCAGGAGCAGAGCGATAACCCGCAGTATCAGCCATCGCGAGCCGTACCCGATGTAGAGGATATAAATCAGGACAACACTCTCAACGAGTATGAGCGTTATTTCCAGTATCGTGTCTCAATCCGCCCCGAGGACCTCGAGGTGGGGCGTAATTATATCACCGATAAGGTTGAGAAGGAGGTAACCACCACGGCAGGTAAACAGCGTGCTGTGTGGTATCAGTTCAAGATTCCATTGAATTCCCCCGACAAGATTGTGGGAGGCATTTCCGATTTCTCTTCGGTGAGATTTGCCCGCATGTTTATGACAGGATTTAAGGAAACCACCCACCTTCGGTTTGCCACACTTGAACTCGTGCGTGGTGAATGGCGCGACTATGCCTTCAACCTCAATTCGCGCAATGATGCCCCGGCCGAGGGGGAGATGGATATGACCGTGGTTAATATCGAGGAGAATGCAGGTCGAGTACCGGTCAACTATATTCTCCCCCCGGGAGTGGACCGTATTCAGGATCCCGGACAGTCGCAGGCTACCCAGCTTAATGAGCAGTCTCTGTCGGTGACTGTCAAAGGGCTACAACCTGGCGATGCAAGAGGATTCTACAAGAATACGCAGATGGATATGCGCATTTATAAGCGATTGCAAATGTGGGTGCATGCCGAAGCTCTGGTAGATAATGTTACTTCTCTTCGCAACGGCGACTTGTCGCTCTTTATCCGTCTCGGTTCTGACGTGAAGCGCAACTTTTATGAGTATGAAATACCGCTCGACATTACAGCTCCCGGACATTACAATAACTTCAGCAGTGCTGACCGCCTCGCAGTGTGGCCGCTGACAAACCGTCTGAATGTTCCGCTCGACAAGTTTACCGAACTGAAGTCGGCACGTAACCGCGACAAGTCGGCTCATATAGATGGGGTGGGTTACAATACTCTCTATTCCCGCCATGATGCCGATGATGTCAAGAACACGGTGTCGGTGATGGGTAATCCGAGTCTTAGCGATGTGCGTGTGATGCTGATAGGTATCCGTAACCGCTCGAACACTGTCAAAGATGGAAATGTGTGGGTCAACGAGCTCAAGGTTACCGACTTTAACGAGAGTGGCGGCTGGGGTGCCAACGCGGCGGTGAACCTTGCCATGAGCGACCTCGCTATGGTCAATGTAACTGCCCACAAGGAAACCGCCGGTTTTGGAGGTGTTGACCAGCCTCTTGCCACGCGCCGTATCGAAGACTATGAGCAGTATAATGTTGCAGTGCAGGGTGATGCCGGAAAACTGTTTCCCAAGGGTGCAAAGTTGTCGGCTCCGCTATTCTTTTCACGTTCACAGGAGATTATAACACCCAAATATAATCCGCTTGATCAGGATATTCTGCTCAAGGATGCGCTGGCAGCCGTGGCAACACGTGCCGAGCGCGATTCAATAAGTAGTTACGCAGTGACACGCAAGAAGGTGGAAAGCTTCTCGCTATCAAACTTTAAGTTTAATGTGCAGAGCAAGAAGCCAATGCCGTGGGACCCTGCCAACTTTCAGGCCACCTTCTCATATAATAAGCAGAGCAATAACGACCCCGTTACAGCCTATGAGAATACTAACGACTATCGCGGCAACCTGCAGTATTCCTACTCGCCGGTGTT
>QLIP01048102.1_pt1 | contig 14807 bp, 16 predicted proteins | sample 1769771 | NCBI WGS metagenome assembly QLIP01 (sample SAMN09428762, study PRJNA476227) | Gut metagenome, whole genome shotgun sequencing project. | isolation source: cecum | host: Rhizomys sinensis | place: China: Jinsha town of Minqing, Fujian Province | collected 2013-09-23
TAACTCCTAATGCCTACCAGGAGGAAGGCCGTACAGTATGTGCAAGATACGCACGGTCTTTGCCTGTACTCTTGCAGAGGTGAGCCGCAGTGCTATCAGGCATGTTCTTAAAAACAAATAAGGATGCCCAGCTTCGTTTGCGAATGCGTGAACTGGCTGAACAGCAGATATGGCGCTCCACGTTTGTATATGCTACTCAAGAATGAAGGTATGGCCGTTAATCATAAACGTACAGAACGCATTTGCCGTGGAAAAAAGTTGTCCCTACGTTTAAAGGTGAGAAAGAAACGGCCAAGCTATCTGCGCGTTGTGCCCGAAGGGTCAAGTCATGGCGATGAGCATTGGAGCATGGATTTTATATCCGATAGCCTTTTGGACAGGAGACGCATACGGCTTTTGACGATGATGGATTTATAGGATCGGAACTCCCCTTAAATAGAAATTGATTTTTCTCTGCCAGGCCAACGAGTTGTGCGCACACTGGAAGGTCTGCAATTAAAGGGAAGAATGCCTAAACTGTTGCGTGTTAATAATGGCCTGAATTTACAAGCAAAGTTTTGGATGCCTGGGCGTATGAACACGGAGTGCAACTGGAATTTCCCGCCCTGGCAAACCAATGGATAATGGACATATAGAAAACTTTAATGGGGAACTCCGTGACGGATGTCTGAATCAGAATGTTTTTCTGTCCCTGACATTAGTCAGGGACAGCCTTGAAAGATGGAGGCATGATTACAATGAGGATATGCCTCACGGTTCTTTAGGCTGGATGACCCCAAAGGGATATCGAGAGAAATATCAACACTCAACTCAGGCGGGACACTATTTTATACTTGGTATCATAAACGGGGAAGGGTCACTCTCTACCCAGATACAGACTTGACGAAACAAGACAAGCTAGTTACTTAAAGTCTCTTATTCCCCTTGGTTAGGGATAAAAAACCAAATAGTATCACATAAATTTGTCGGTGCTAACGCTGGTGGTTTGGGTTGGTTTTAAAAAGATTGTTAAACATTAAAGGGAGTTAGTTGCTGAGTTTTGGTCACTCCCCAACTATGATGATGTTAATGGATTAGCCCAGAAGGAGCACTTTGTGGAATATCAGGTTGAAGATCTTTCGCCAGTCAAAAAGAAGCTTTGCATCAGTTACTCTGGCCCTGAAGTGGACGAATCCATTCAAAAAGCTTTGCAACGCTATGCCGCTAGCGTTCGTCTTGACGGCTTTCGCAAAGGCAAAGCTCCGGTGGCAGTCATTGAAAAGCGCTTTAAGGAACAAGTTTACCATGAGGTGCGTCAGGAACTGGTCAATTCCAGTCTGGATCAGGCGCTTAAGGAATTGCATCTGACGCCTGTTTCCGGCTTAACGCTCGGAGAAGATTTATCTCTTCCTGTGCGCGGCAGTGATTTTTCTTTTTGCTGTAAATTTGAAGTGTTACCTGATTTTGAACTTCCTGAATATCAGGACATGGAAGTTGAGCAGGAGATGGTTCATCTCGACGAGCAGGAGATGCAGAATATTCTGGAGCGCGTGCGCCAATCGCGTTCCAGCCTTAATGAGCTTGATTCGGGCTTGCCGCCCAAAGATGGCGAGGTCGCCAATATAGATTTTGAGGCTTTTGAAGACGGCAAGCCCATTTCCGGACTTGCGGGCAAAGCCCAGGATCTTGAAGTGGGGAAGCGCGAAGCGCTGGAAGATTTGGAAACTTTGGTCAGGTCTATGCGCCCTGGCGATGAGAAAGAGGGCGAGATTCATTTCCCTGATGATTTCCAGGTCAAAGACCTTGCTGGCAAGACTGTGACCATGAAAGTTCGCTTAAATTCAGTCAAAGAGCGAATTTTGCCAGAACTTGATGATGAACTTGCCAAAGGCATGGGCTATGCTGATCTTGGCAAGTTGCGTGAGGCTTTGGAAGATACCTATACAAAATCCCAGGAAGCGCGAAATCGTGCTGCTGCCCAGCAAAAACTGCTCGACAGGCTGCTAGAAATGACCGATTTCGCCCTGCCGCCCAGCATGGTTGAAACATCCCAGAGCCTGCTTTTGAATGATTTGGCAACAAGACTGGCGAGGCAGGGCCAGTCTCTTGAAGCCCAGGGCAAAAGCATTGAGGACTGGCGGCGGGAAATGCAGCCCAAGGCCGAGGAAATGGCCAAAAGTCAGGTTCTCCTGCAAAGCATTGCCAAAAAAGAAGGACTCACAGTAAACGATCAGGAACTTAATCTGCAAATCTATCAGAACAGTTTGCGCAATGGTCAGGACTTCCGCGCCTTGCGCCAGGAGTATGAGCGTAGCGGCGCCCTGGAACTTTTGCGCGAGCGTCTGCTTGCGGACAAGGCGATGGATTTTGTTTATTCCAAAGCCAAAGTTACCCAAGTGCAACCCGAATCTAAAACAGAAGCCGCGGAGCAAAACGGCTGATGCAGTAAATAAGTCCGCCTTTCATTGGCGGGCATGGGAGGCAAAAGTATATGTCTCTGGTTCCCATGGTCATTGAGACCACTGGCCGCTCAGAACGGGCCTATGATATTTATTCGCGGCTGCTCAAGGACAGGATTGTCCTTTTAAGCAGTGAAGTGAACGACACAGTGTCCTCGCTGATTTGCGCCCAGCTTCTTTTTCTTGAGTCTCAGGATCCTGAGAAAGAAATCAGCCTTTATATCAATTCTCCTGGCGGTTCAGTGAGTGCCGGCCTGGCAATCTATGATACCATGCGCTATATTACCGCCCCGGTTTCCACCGTCTGCATGGGCATGGCCGCAAGCATGGGGGCTTTTTTGCTGGCAGCTGGCGAGCCAGGATTGCGTTATGCCCTGCCAAACAGCCAGGTGATGATTCATCAGCCATCGGGCGGCTTCCGTGGGCAGGCCACTGACATTGAAATTCATGCCAGAGAAATACTGCGGCTCAAGGAGCGCCTGAACCGAATTCTCGCTGAAAATACCAAACAGCCTTATGAAGAAGTCGCCAAGGCAACTGAACGGGATAATTTCTTGACCCCGGAGGAAGCCAAGAGCTTCGGCATTATCGATCGCGTGCTTGTTTCGCGTCGCGATATGGCCAAAGGAAAGGGCAAAACTAAATGAGCAACGGCAAAAGCACAGTCAATGAGTCTTTGCGCTGTTCTTTTTGTGGCCGCAGTGAGCTTGAGGTGCGCAATCTCATTGTTCAGGACGGCGTAGGAATATGCGATAAATGCGTCAAGGCTTGCAATGAGATTATTATCCGAGATCGGATGCAGCAGCCCGTTGGTGATGAGCGGCTGCTTTCGCCGCAGGAGATTAAGGCGCGACTGGACGAATATGTTATCGGCCAGAATGATGCCAAGAAAATTCTTTCTGTAGCAGTTCACAACCACTATAAACGCGTTTTTTATGCCGATTCTGCGGGCCAGGATGTTGAGCTTGAAAAAAGCAATATTCTCCTGGTTGGCCCGTCTGGCAGCGGCAAAACCCTGCTGGCCAAAACTCTTGCGCGGGTCTTGCGTGTTCCCTTTGCCATTGCCGATGCCACTACGCTTACAGAAGCGGGCTATGTTGGCGAAGATGTTGAGAACATTCTTGTCCAGTTGCTCCAGAATGCTGACTATGATCTTGAGGCGGCCAGCAAGGGAATCATCTATATAGACGAGATTGACAAGATTTCGCGCAAGGGTGACGGGCCATCAATAACCCGTGATGTTTCCGGCGAGGGCGTGCAGCAGGCGTTGCTCAAAATAATTGAAGGCACTGAGGCCAACATCCCGCCTAAAGGCGGCCGCAAGCATCCACAGCAGGAATTTCTGCGCCTGAACACCAATAATATCCTGTTCATTGTCGGCGGGGCCTTTGTTGGCCTGGACAAAATTGTTGAAGCGCGTGTTGCCGGTGGCGCAATGGGTTTTGGGGCGCAGGTGCGTTCAAGCGGTGAGCTCTCCATGGGCGAGCTTCTTGACAAAATCCATCCGCAAGACCTTGTAAAATTTGGCTTGATCCCTGAATTTGTAGGCAGAATTCCCATCATTACCCACGTTGATGATCTGGATGAGGCGGATCTGGTGCGTATTCTTACAGAACCGCGCAATGCCTTGATTCGCCAGTACCAGAAACTCTTTGAGCTGGATAACGTCAAGTTGCGATTCACGCATAGTGCCTTGAAGGCCATTGCCGCCCGCGCAATCGAGCGCAAAACCGGCGCACGTGGCCTGCGCAATGTGCTTGAAAAGACCATGCTTGAGGTCATGTTTCGCCTGCCGTCACTTCCTGATGTGCGCGAATGTGTGATTAACCGCGCCGTGATCGAAAAAGGCCGCGAGCCGCTTTTGCTTTACGGGAATGCCGAGGCGCATAAGGCAGTATCCTGAGAAAGTTCTAAGGCATAGTTAGGGCCAGAGGACAAGGAAGCAGCAATGAGCGATGATTTTGCGCCTGAGGGCATTGAAGAACTGCCTTTGATGCCCCTTAGGGAAGTGGTCATGTTTCCGCGCTCGGTCATGCCGCTCTTTGTAGGCCGCGAGTCTTCAATCAAGGCCATTGAGGCTGCCCAGGCTAGCTACAGCAAGCAGATCTTTCTCGTCAGCCAGCGCAAGGCGGAGCTGGAAAAACCCGTTGCCAAGGATTTGTCGCCCATTGGCGTGGTCTGCAAGGTACTCCAGGTGCTGCGTTTGCCTGATGGTACTGTTAAAGTTTTGTTTGAGGGCTTGCACCGCGCCCGCTGGCAGGAATTGCGCGATCGCGGCGTCTATAGCTCTGTTATTCTGGAAAGGGTTTCTGAAAGCCAAAGCCGCCTTGAAGAGAAAGCCGCCCTTGTGCGTGCCGCCCATGAGGCTTTGGAGGAATATGCCCGCAATAACAAGAAGCTTTCCCAGGATTTGCTGCTGGCCATTCTTTCCCTGCAGGAGCCGGGGCCTCTGGCAGATGCAATCATGGCGCATCTTAAGCTGGACTACCGGAAAAAACAGGAAGTTCTGGAACTTTTAGATGTCAGCGACCGCCTGGAAAAGGCTTATGAGTTGCTTCAGGGGGAGCTTGCGCTCTCCACTGTTGAAAAGCGCATCAAAAACCGCGTTAAAGTTCAGATGGAGCGCAATCAGCGTGAATACTATTTGAGCGAACAACTCAAGGCCATTAACAAGGAAATGGGGCGGGAGGATGACCCCCAGGCAGAAGTTGACGAGCTTGAGCAGCAGTTAAAAAGCCGGAATCTTCCAGATGAGGCCCACACCAAGGCTTTGGCAGAAATCAAGAAATTGCGCGGCATGTCCCAGTCATCTGCCGAATATACCGTTGTTCGCAATTATCTTGACTGGATTCTGGATCTGCCCTGGAACGATTTGAAAAATATTGCTGTGGACCTGGAAAAGGCCAGGAACATCCTTGACGGCGATCATTTTGGCCTGGAAAAACCCAAGGAACGCATTCTCGAATATCTGGCTGTGCAAAAGCTTTCCGGCGGCCTGAAAGGCCCTATTCTCTGCCTTGTTGGGCCGCCAGGAGTAGGCAAAACATCTTTGGCCAAATCCGTTGCCCGCGCAACTGGCAGGGATTTTGTGCGCCTTTCCCTTGGCGGCGTTCGCGACGAAGCCGAAATTCGCGGGCATCGGCGAACCTATGTGGGGGCGTTGCCTGGTAAGATTATCCAGTCATTAAAACGTGTAAAATATAATAATCCCCTCTTTTGTCTGGATGAACTCGACAAACTCTCGTCTGATTATCGCGGCGATCCGGCTTCCGCGCTACTGGAAGTTCTTGATCCTGAGCAGAATAACAGCTTCATGGATCATTATCTCGATCTGGAGTATGACCTTTCCAAGGTATTTTTTATCACCACTGCCAATTCCCTGCACAACATTCCGGCGCCGCTCCTGGATCGGATGGAGATTATAGAGCTTTCAAGCTATCTTGAAACCGAAAAAAAGCATATTGCGCGGCAATTCCTCCTGCCGCGGCAAATTGCCGAACACGGCTTAAAGCCAGAGCAACTCAGGGTTTCGGATAACGCCATTCTGGAGATCATTCGCTCCTACACGCGGGAATCAGGCGTGCGCAACCTTGAGCGAGAAATTGCGACAATTTGCCGCAAAACAGCAGTGCGCTTGGTATCAGGCGGGACAGAGCAGGGGACTGTTGCAGTCACGCGCCAGAATCTGGGCGCTTTTCTGGGCGTTAAAAAATATCGCCATGAGGAGCGTGAGGATCAGCCTCAAATTGGAGTTTGCGCCGGGCTTGCCTATAACCAGCGTGGCGGCGAGATTCTGCTTGTGGAAACGAGCCTGATGAGCGGCTCAGGCCACGTTGTTACTACCGGCCAGCTTGGCGAGGTAATGACCGAGTCGGCCAAGGCCGCGCTGTCCTATGTTCGTTCCCGAGCCGATCTCCTTGGCTTGGATCCGCGCTTTTACCGCAAAGTGGACATTCATGTTCACGTTCCTACCGGCGCAACCCCCAAGGACGGCCCGTCTGCTGGAATTACCCTGGCCACCTCAATCAGTTCGGCCCTTCTGGGCATTCCTGTGCGCAACGATGTGGCCATGACTGGCGAAATTTCCTTGCGCGGCAGGGTATTGCCCATTGGCGGCCTGCGCGAGAAACTCTTGGCAGCCAGGCGTGGCGGGATCAAAAAAGTGATTATGCCTGCGGATAACGAGAAAGACCTCAAGGAAGTGCCGGAAGAAGTTTTGCGTGATCTGGAAATTGTTTTTGTAGATCATGTAGATGAGGTTCTTCCGCACGCCTTGGCAGCTTCAAAGACGGAAATCTTTTCAGGCCAGGGGAGCACGCTACCAATCTGTTCCAGCCTGAGACTAAGGGAATGTAAAGAAACCGCGCCAATTAATGAAACACAATAGCGTGTTGTTGCTCTAAGCCTCCGCAATTTTTTTGCCTTTCCTGATTTGGCTGATCTTCAGCTTCCAAAAAAATATCAAAAAATTTTTTGCTGCGAATATTCAATTTTTTCTTATTATATTTCAATAAGTTATTTCAAGCAATCTTCGCAGAAGCCCGTTTCATATAGAAATAGGTTCAAAGCCAATGCAGGGCTATTGACTAAATCCCGTTTGATATATTTATATTTGCGAACTGTCCTTGACAAAGGAGGATCTCATGCCTTGCAGGCTTGAGGATTTGGCTGCGATTATGCCCAGGCAGTTCATTGCTGAAGCTGTAAAACGCTGGATTTTTGAGTTAGGCCATGCAGGAAAGCTTGAATTTGCGGAAAAAGTGTTTATGCAGTTTCAGCAGGTTGAGAATTTTCAGGAGGACAAAGCCAATGCAGGTGTTTTTTTGCTAGCCCGCTCTGTATTTGGGCTGGACATGTTGCGTGCGCTCAGGCTCTATGAATGTCTGCGCAAGCTTGGCGATGGGCAAATCCTGACTGGCATCAGGCTCAAGGCCGCCCATCTCATGATTCACGGCTCTTTGCCGGATAATCTTGAAGCGGCATGCAAAATTTGGGAAAAATTTGCCCCCTTGCCGCTTACGGAATCCCAGCAGTGGCATTGGGCGCAAAGCGGCGTGGATTTGATAAGGGGAGCTATGGAAATGGGCGACCAGGTTACAGCCAGGAGGATTTTTAACTTGTTCTGTTCTGTACCGCTTGCGCCTCGCGCTCAAAACTTTGTGGAGCAAGCCAGCGAACTTTTGCGCGAAAATGGCTAGCCGGATTCAATCCATGCTGCTTTCTCGGCAGAGCTTGCGCTGTTCGCGCTCGATGAGCATGACAAGTTCGGATGCCGGAATAGCCAAAGCCTTGGCCAGGAGAAAAATGAAGTTCAGTGTAGGACGATATTTCCCTTGCTCCACCTGGAGCAGATAAACGCGGTCAATATGGGAGAGGATGGACAGCTTGCGCTTGCTCAGGCCGGCATCTTCGCGGATGCGGGTTAAAACACAGGCAACTGCTTCCACAAGAAAGGGGTAATCTTCCATTCTCCAAAGGTAGCAAAATGGCCTGAACTGCGTGATATGTTGCCATACTCAATAACCTCTGAATAATTTTTTAGGAGCGAAAAATGCGCCGAACGTATTGCAAAAATTTTCAGGCACGACAGTTATTCTTGCTGTCTGGCCTTTGCGGGGAATTTAAGCGCCATGCCCAGGGTAACCTGGGCCAGCAGGCTTGGGCGGCAAGCCTGACCCTTGCGCTGAGCGCTAAAAATTATCGGCCCGGAACTAGCTCTTGCAGTTGCCTGGCCTGGCCTAATCTTAGAATGGACATAATGGATGGGAAAACAGATTCGCAAAAAGCAGGCAGAGCTTGCACAAAAGGAATCGCAATGGCTTGATTCCTTAAAAACAAAAAAGCCAGTCAAGCAGTCCAAGCGCAACACTTATGAAATAAAGCTGCCCAAGGAGGTTTTTTCAAGAGTTTTTGTCCGCGACTGGTCTTGCTTCAAGACAAGGTCGCATAACCAGCAAACCAGAAATCTGGAGGCATTGAAATATCTCTTTTGCCAGTACATGGTCTTTGCCTGGCTTCCAGCGATGTATCTGGAGCTTGCAGGTCAAAACAATGCCAATGAGGCAAAAATTGCTCTTGATCTTCTGGTTGCCCTTGGTTCTGGCAGGTCAGGCCGGGAGATTCTCAAGCAATACCTGAGCAAAAGGGAGCTTGCGGCATTTACAAGATTATTGCCTGAAGTCGGCTATTCTCTCTTTGAATACCTGATTTATTGCAAGGCAAAGGCCCGCAATATTCCGCAGGATGTTGCCCTGCAGATTCCGAGGCTGATCAAGAAAGGCAATTTTGCAAGCTATTTTATGGGTGAGGCAAGGGAGAAACTGGAAAGCCTGCTTGATTTTGTAGAGCGGGAGGAAATGAGCAAACTGGCCTTTGAAGACTTTTTTGACTTCTATGTCAAAGAATGCAAAATGGTGTTCAGCTTCAAAGGCAGAACATTGCGCAGCGTGCTGAACCTGGTCAACGAGTGGCATGTGCGTTTGAACAGGCTGGAGCGCATCCGCTTTGCAGAGATGGTGCAGCTGAACAGGCTTAAATAAAAAGAGCGTGCGCTGATCATGGCAACCACGGTTTACAAACGCTCGCACATCGGCAACTGGCTCTATCCGGCCAAAGATCTGGTAAAATGCACCCAGATTGTCTCTAAAGACGATCTGACCAATGAAGGCCGGATAATGCACAATTGTGTGGCCTCATACCATTATGCCTGTGCCAGCGGAGAGAGCGAGATTTTCTCCTTGAGCTGCAACAATGTTAAAATTGCCACCCTTGAAGTTTCCGGCATGAATGTTGTACAGGCAAGAGGGCCGTGCAATCAGGCCCTCAAGGGCGACGCACTGAAATACTACAAAAGATGGTGCAGGGAGAAGGCATTGAAAGATCTCTGCTATTTTGATCAAGCCTGAACTGGCTGATAGTGCAACAAGGCGGTGAAATACGAATGAGTGAACGAGAATGATTGAAATCAATGGCAAATATAATTCAGCAATAGTCTTTGCTGATACGCTGGATAAGGGCGCAGAGGGCCAGCTAAAGGCCCTCTGCAACCAGGAGTTCAGCGCTGGCTCAAAGCTTCGGATTATGCCCGATGCCCATGCCGGAGCAGGCTCTGTCATTGGCACGACCATGAGCATTAGCAACAGGATTGTGCCCAACCTTGTGGGCGTGGATATTGCCTGCGGGCTGGAGGTGGTCAAGATCGGGCCGGTTCGGATTGAATTCCAGCAACTGGACAATGTAATCCGCAAGTCTGTGCCCAGCGGCCATTCAGTGCGCAAAACGCCGCACAGGTTTGTGGAAGAGATTGACCTCTTCATGCTATCCTGCGCCAAGGCCCTGGACATGGACAAGGCCATCTGTAGCATTGGAACCCTGGGGGGCGGCAATCACTTCATTGAAATTGCCAGTGACGATATGGGCGATCACTATCTGATTATCCACTCGGGGAGCCGCCAGGCCGGGCTTAAGGTGGCAATAGAGCATCAGAAGGCAGCGGGCGAAAAGCGCCCGGAGGATGTGCCCTATGAATTGGCCTATCTGGAGGGGGCTGATTTTGACGCCTATGTCCATGATATGCAGATTATGAAGCGCTATGCGGAGCTAAACCGCAAAGCCATTGCTTCGGAAATCCTCAAAGGCATGAAATGGAAAGCCCAGGATGCTTTTACCACAGTGCATAACTATCTGGATACTGAGGCCATGATCTTGCGCAAGGGCGCAGTATCAGCCAAGGCTGGCGAGCGGCTGATCATCCCTCTGAATATGCGTGATGGCAGCTTAATCTGCAAAGGTCTTGGCAATGAAGACTGGAACTGCTCCGCGCCGCATGGCGCCGGCAGGCTGTGCAGCCGCACAGAGGCCAGGAACAGCCTTACGCTTACGCAGTTCAAAGAGGACATGGAGGGAGTTTTCAGCACCTGTGTGTCGCGCAGGACCATTGATGAAAGCCCAAGGGCCTACAAGCCAATGGCTGATATTTTAAGCCAGATTGGCGCAACTGTGGAAGTGCTTGCGGCCTTGAAGCCAGTGTATAATTTCAAGGCTGGAAACTGATGAGCTATTACCAGATCAGTTCTGGCAACGGGCCGGTTGAATGTGATCTGGCCGTTGCCAAATTTCTGGCCTGGCTGCTCAGGAATTACCAGGAAATAGAGCTAATCCAGAGTTCAGCGGGCTATGCCCAGGCTACGCTCAAATCTGCCTATTTGAAAACAGATAGCGATTTAAGCGCCTTTTGCGGCTCTGTGCGCTGGATTTGCAAAAGTCCCTATCGGCCAAACCACAAGCGCAAAAACTGGTTCATCAGTTTTCGCAAATTTGAGGAGCAGGAGCTTGACGATTTTGATGAAAGCCAGATTGTGTTTCAGACTATGCGCGCTGGCGGCCACGGCGGCCAGAATGTGAACAAGGTGGAAACCGCAGTCCGCGCAACCTATCTGCCCACTGGCTATTCCACGGTCTGTAGCGATGAGCGTAGCCAACTGACCAACAAGAAACGCGCCATTGAGCGGATTAAAATTCATCTTCTCGAAAAGCAGGATGCCGCCAGAGCAGGGGAGAAAAAAAGCCGCTGGGATCAGCACAATAACTTAAGCCGCGGCAATGCCGTGGCCGATTTCCAGGGGGAAGATTTTGCAAGGTGCGGTTGAATAGGAAATCTGCGCCTGAAAAATTTTGTTTGCTATGTTGGTATATACAATATAAGCTTAATGCCAGTTCGATTAACGCATGAGGGGTCTATGCCGTTTGTCCGCTATATCAGCGAAGCCCAAAAGGCTTTGCCAGTTAAGGTAGCAGTTTCGCGCAATCATGGCCGCAACTGGCAGGAAAAAGATCTTTCCCCAGGGCAGACCTTTCCTATCCCGCCGGATGCAACAAATTTGCAAATTAACAATGTGCCTTATGACCCTAAGCGGGACTGTGAAGTGCGCGGGGGGAGAGTGGTGCAGAAATAATGCGGTAGAGATGTTAGTATCGTCTCAAAATTCATTCTAACGTCAACAAAGAGAGGTATTCGGTGCAAGCTGAAAAGACTGAATCAATGCAAATTGATGTAGCTGTGGATGAGATGGTTTTGCTGCAAAAAAAATACGAGGGCGTTGATCGGGAAAAGATGCGCGCTTGGCTGTTAAAAAAAGGGCTTCCTATTGAAGTTGTGACCAGACTTGATGACTTGTGGGATGCCACCACAACCATTGCAGGCCATGTACTCAGGGTAAGCAAAATAATTTTTTGCCGCATACTCGAATTTATCAAAACCTATCCCAATACGGCCATTGGTATCTTGATTGGCGCGGCAATTGGGGCGCTAGTTAATGCCGTGCCCTTCCTTGGGCCAATGCTGGCGCCAATTACTACGGCACTTGGTGCGATTGCTGGCGCAGTTGCAGGCGCACAACTAGACACTGGCAAGGACGGCTTGCAGTCTATTATCATAGTGGCCAAGGAATTTTTTATGATGCTGATTGATATTTTTAAGGCCATCTTCAACAAAAACAATCAGTGCGCCATTGCAAGGATGTAGAAAAATTTCGGGGACTTTGAATACTGCGCTGGATGCTTTACCACGCATCCAGCGCGAAAGCCAGCGGTTAATGGAAGCTCATAATGCTGTGTAATGACGTGGCAAGGAACTGACAAAGCGAGCAGGCTGATGCTCTGTTGTTAAAGTGGAATACAAAAATATGCAGTTATATAATCTTGTTAAGTTTGATACCTGGGTCGAAGCAGCTTTATGAATAAAATCTCGTCACAGGCTGAAAGAATCGCTAACTTTTTTTTCTGGATCTGTATATTCCTATTTGCTGTGGCAGGGTGGCTAATGATTGATTGCGCCATTGAGAACCAATACAGCCTTATTACATTAGCCACAGGAAATCTGCCCGATAATTCGCAGTGGTATAAGAAAATTCCTTTGGTTGGCAATTATTTTTCGCCTCCAAACAAGTAAAATGTCCTGTTATGGACATTGTTAACGAATATGCAGGTTCATTCAAGTTCATCGGCGTTTGCATAGGCGCAAATGTAGGCTATTTTGTTGGAAAGATAATTGATTTATGTATTCGTTTTGGGACACGCAGAGCGTGAGGAATGTAAATGAGAATCAGAAGTAAAAGTTTCATAAAGGATGCCCAAGGCCGGGCATATCCGCAGCAAAAAGAAGTGCAGATAGGCACTGAATCCAACAGCCTTCTGGCTGATGCTGAAAAGGAAGTCTCAGCCGAGGATATTGCTTGCTGCAAACAGGCACTTTCCCGGCCTGACAGGGTCGGCAAATATGCTGTATGGATATGCACTGTTATATTTGCGTTTGCAGGCTGGCTGCTTGTCAATTGGATCATGGCAGATGACCCGGTTAATCACCCCTGGTATTCTTATATTCCAATATTGGGGGAGCGGCTCTGGCAGGCGCCCTTTTATACAAAAATCCCCATAGTTGGCAAAACAATGCATGACGTGGGTGTGTGGAAATTTGCTGGGCTTTGTGCAGGAGCGGTCATTGGCTATTTAATCGGAAAATCTGTTTCTTTCGGCATCCGCAACGGCGCACAGCAGGATATTCGCAATAGGCAGAAAATCTGATTAATTATCCTCTATTTTAAGCATAAATTTGGGTAGCATAGGATAAAAAAATAACTGCTAAAATTCAAGGAGTTAAATATGGACGTCATTTTAGGTGCTATTGCAGTAGGCGCAATTATTTTTGCCCTCATCAGATATTTTGCAAAACAATACAAAATAATTCAGATGCGTAATGATATGCTTACGCTAATAAGCAACGCAACAGAGGGGATAGGTAGTGACGGATGGGCCTATAATGATCGCGTATATAATTTTTTGGAAACTTTGACGCACGAAATCACGGATAAAAAACAATACGGAATATTTTATGAGGTATTAACATCAAAGTCATTGCCATTAATCCATGATGAGCAATTAAATCAACGGATAATCATTGTTGCAAAAACATGGGGAAAGAGCAAGGGATTATTATAATTTAATTGGGTTATGATTAGCAAAATTTGCGCTACGCCAGAGAAAACGCCAAGAATTTTTTCAGGATTCTGGCGGCCAAATATGGCCTGGAACTGGATTTTGATTAGCGATTTAGACGATAATAGAGAATTAGAAAGCACGATAGAATAAAAAACAGTAGTCGGAGAAGATGAGAGGCAGTATATGAAAGGCGTAATTTTGCAGATTGGGAAGAAAAAGAATTCACGGCGTCCTGGTTCTGCGCTTGCCTTGCTGTTGTCAACGTTAATTGCCTGCTTCGTGATTTTTAACGCTAGCTTAGCCAAAGCCACTACAAGCAACGCCCAGCATCCAAGGGCAGATTCTCAAGGGAGTAATTCCGCTCCAAATTCAGGCTATGCCACAAACGAGGCAAGCCTGCGTGCTGAATTTGATAAAGCACTACAATTTTATAAAGATAAAAATTATTCCGAGTCTTTTCCGATGTTCATCAATCTGTGCAAAAACAAAAACTATAAAATTTCCTGCCTTTATTTGGCCAGAAGCTATGTCGCAGGCCGTGGTGTGCAGCAAAACCCACAAATAGGTTTGGATATTTGTAACAAGTATTTAGAGCAAAATGATGTGCGCACTACAAGCCTTGCATGTGCTTTAAAATATGAAAAAGCATGGATTTTATTATTTTATTTAAATTTTTCAGATCAAATAATGTCGGAGGCATTTGATATTTTTCATGATCTTGCTGGGTGTGATGTAAAATGGATTTCCGATGGGTCAAAAAATATTTTATCTACTACTCCAATTTATCTATTTCTGGATAATTATTTAAGAAATTTGGGTGCATTTCGCAAAAACTTAATCGATTTTAAAGAATTAGAAAAGAGAATGCATAGTATTAATGCAAATGACATTCCGCCGGATCTACGCGACAAATTTTTTTCAATGCGCAATCCTTGTTTGAAAAGCGCTGAAATTAACGATAAAGGCATATTAATGAGATTGGGCGAAAGTGCAGTTAATGGCGCAGTTAAGGGATTTTTCGGCGGTCTATTAGGAGCTGGAGAAGCTGCAGTTAATGAAATTAGCAAAGGTATTGAAGAGGAAAACATTAATAATGAATGCAAAAAAAGAGGTCGTATTTTCTTTGATGACATTAAAAAATATGGAATAAGTTATATGTGGTTAGAGAGAAAATTTGACCAGCTATTTCCAAAAAATAAAAAATAGCGGATTACTAAAATCAAAGGCGACTAAAAATTGAATCTCTCATGATTTCAGCCTGTTAGACATGAGCGCTTAGCCGGACAGCAATGGAGCAAAAGTATTGCCTAATGTAGCTGCAAAAACAGCAACATGTAATCCCCCCATTTTTAGTAGCGCACAGGGGTAGAGCCT
>QLIP01068427.1_pt1 | contig 14762 bp, 12 predicted proteins | sample 1769771 | NCBI WGS metagenome assembly QLIP01 (sample SAMN09428762, study PRJNA476227) | Gut metagenome, whole genome shotgun sequencing project. | isolation source: cecum | host: Rhizomys sinensis | place: China: Jinsha town of Minqing, Fujian Province | collected 2013-09-23
AATCAAACCTTAAAGACAGCAACAAAGTCGTTAACTCACGTGATGGAGCTAACGACTTTGTTGCTTTTGTTGGTACGATTATATTTCTAATGCGTATGTGATGTAGGCGGTGGGACGGCCGGAGAGGCCGTATTTCTGCTCGTTGAGAGTTGCGTTGAGTATCTGGCCGCGTTGCTCGTTGGATGTGCCAAAGTCGAGGTATTTCTGCTTGGAGCGTGCCTGATGGATGAGGTGTGAAGCGATGGCCGAGAATGCAAAGTTGCTTCGGCCCTCCTCGTTGGTTGCGATATACTGGCAGTGCATCACACGGTGGCTCTCGTAAATTACCGTGCCCGCGCAGGGCTTGTCGCTGCCGGCACTATAGGCCATAACGAGATGGATATTATGCGGAAAACGGCTTGCAAGGAGCGTAAGCTCATTGAGCGTGTGCACAGGCACCGCCCCGTAGCGCTCGTGCAGGCGCTCGGAGAGCATTGCCATAAACGAGGGGTAGTCGTTGCTTTGTCGCACTTCGACAGCCGAGCTTTCGGCCGATTTTATCTGTCGCGAGGCGCGCTTGTTGAGCAAGGGCTCTTCGTAGGGACTGACAACCGAGGCCACAAGGCAGGCATCGACTGTGGCTCCGTTGCGAAAGAGTGCATATAAATCGTCGTCGGACGGATAGCGGGCATAAATCCAAGGTATTGCCTTATACACAAGGCGCTTGAATCCGACCTGGGCCAGGTAGGCCTTTAATTTGTCCCACAACTCGAGCATGTCGCCGCTCGAGAAGTGTCGCGTGGCCGTGACCCACCCGCCATAGGTGAGGCCCTGATGTGAATACAGGGTGTGGTCGTCCTCATTGGCTGCAAGCACGGCCACAAGGCGCCCTTTGCGGTCGTAGGCCATAAGGGAATGGTCGGCAAACCGGTGGGCGTGATAGTCCATGTAGCCACGGAGGTGCAGAAAAGTTCCGTTGGACGAACTATGGATAAATTCGTCCCAGCGGGCACTCATGTCGGGTGTATAGCGTCTTAGTTGCATAGCGAGGGCAAAGATAGCAGTTTTTGCGTAAATGTGCAAGAAATAAGCGCAAGTCCGGATGGCGGGCTTGCGCTGGGTGTTGATTTATGGTAGTTATGTAGTGTGTGGTTATTTCTTGATATGGTGACCGCGATTGCCTTGATGTTCGGAGGCATCGGCCACCTCGGTGAGGTTGATCGACTCGCCGGGCTCATAGAGGCAGTGATACTGTGTGGCCACCTTCTTCTGCACGGGATAGGCTGCAAAGTCGCAAGCCACGGTGTGGTCGCCGTCGAAGTGCATGGGGAAGAAGTCTTTAACTTCAATAGTATCGAGGAAGTCGGCTGCACCTTCGGCGCAATCCTTGCCCTGACGCACGTCGACGGGCATGAAGGCTATGTCGAGAGTGGGATAGAGCTGGGCAATGCGGTTGATGATTTTTTTGAAGTCGGCAGTGAGTTTCTGCTCGGAGCGCACGTTGTCGGGCTCGTCCCATTGCCACAGATTGAGGTCGCCGCCGTGGAATATGCGGATGCCGCTCTTGGTGGTAACTACGAAGCTCACACCGAGGCCGGTGGAGTGGAAGGCCTTGACGGAGATGCCGCCGAGGATATTGTCCACCTCGTCGCCTGCGCTCATGCCCTGGATTGCAAGGCGCGAGTTGGTGTCGCGGGCCTCAACGTCGTTGGACAGTATGTAGCAACGCTTGTGGTTCTGGCCAAGGTTGAATATAACGTCGTTATAATGGTCCTTGTGATGATTGGTCACGAAGAATATAACGGGGAGTTCGGGATTCTTTTCGAGGGTCTTTACAACGATGTGCGAGGGGTCGCGGAAGTAGTCGAATACCATAATGGCATCCTTGTCTTCGACCATAAAGCCGCTATGGGCGAGATATGTTACACGCATGATGTTCTTATAGGTTAAATGTTGTGCTATAATAACGTCATGCGTGGCAAAAAAGTTGTCAGAATGTCAACGAGAGGCTCACTCCGGGGGTGGCGGCAAGCCTTTGGGAGGTGCGCAGGTCGGACATGGCTGTGAGGCCCACTTTGAGATGCCTGGCCTTGTATCGGTATGTATAGGCCGTGGCAAGAAGCGGTATCGATGCAAGCATGAGCACGGGGCCGAGGTAGTAGAATGTTACTACTGAACCAACGGTTATGGCGTCGAGTATGTGCCCGAATGTATTGTTGGGCCACGCATCGGTCCATGCGGCAATGAAGAGGGCATACATGGAGATATAGCCACCGAGCCCCACACCGAGGCAGGTCCAGCCCCATTTGCGCAACCGTTTGTATCGCTTCCATTGCACTGTGTCTTTATACCAGTCGGCAGCAACGATTGGTGCGGCCGCTTGCTCGGTGTCGGCTGTAAAAACTGTTGTAGTGTCGGCTGTTGTCGGAGCTATGGTATCGACTGATTCCTGAGCCGAGAGACATGCAGACGAAAACAATATTGCAAGCAATGTGATAATGAAGTGTTTCATATACTGATTTGGAGTTGATCGTGGGCCAGTGTAACTCCTTGTGGCAGAACCAGGTCGGAGTGCGGCCCCATGTCGTGGCTTATATGGGTGAGGTAGGTGTGTTGCGGCTTGATGCGCTCGACCACGGCCAGACACTCGGAGAGGCTCATGTGCGACATGTGCTCCTGGTGGCGCAACGCGTTGATAACGAGGGTATCGACACCTTGCAGTAGCTCTACGGTGCGGTCGGGCATTGTTTTACAGTCGGTGATGTAGGCCAGAGGACCTATGCGGTAGCCGAGTATGGGCAGCCGGGCGTGCATCACTTTGAGCGGAAGCACTTCGGTGCCTTCCACCACAAACGGGCATCCCTCCTCCACCTCGTGAATGGCAAAGGTGGGCACGCCGGGATACAGCTTCTCGGCAAATGACCAAGGATTGCGCTCGCGCAGGTCGCGGGCCACATCGGCGCGGCAGTAGGTGGGGAAGTGTCGGCCACCCTTGCAGTAGGGTCGGAGGTCGTCGATGCCCGACACATGGTCGTAGTGGCTGTGGGTTACAAGCAGGGCGGCCAGAGGCGGGGCATCGGCCTCGAGTATTTGAGTGCGGAAGTCGGGGCCGCAGTCTATGAGCAGGTTGGCTCCGTTGTCGAGGGTCACTATGGCCGATGTGCGCAGACGGTTGTCGCGTGGGTCGGTCGACGTGCAGGTGGTGCAGCGGCAGCCTATCTGCGGCACTCCGGTCGATGTGCCCGTGCCGAGAAATGTCAGTTTCATTTGCGATAGCGGGTTAAGACACCGTCCTCAAACAGTAGATATACACCATTGCCGTAACTCCAGTTTTCGAGCTGCAGGCCGCCACGAGTGGCACCGCGCTCCACCTGAGCCGGTATACCGAGGGCCAGTCGGGCCTCGTCGCGAGTCATGCCCTCGGCAATCTGCGAGCGTGTGATGAGTTGCCAGTTGGCGTCGGTTATGTTGGGATAGCTCAGGCGAGGGTCGGCAAATGAAAAAAGCTTGTCGAAGTTGCGCGTGGCCATGGTGTGCTCGCCGTAGGTCATGTAAACCGCAGCCGGGGCCACCGACGGGTCCTTGGGAGTGAACGATACTTTGAGAGGCAGATGCTCGGTGCCGGGAGTCACGCTGTCGACAGTCACGGCTATGTGCCGACGGCCTTCGATAGCCTTGCCCCTGGCGTCATACCACAGGGAAGTCCTTACATAGTAGGTGTTGCCGCGCATGAGCGAGTCGGCCTTGAGCACTGGGGCCATTTCGACGGCAAATGGGATGGAAAGCGATGCTCTCGAGGTCCATTCGCTTTGTGGCAAATCGGTGCGATAGGCCAGAGGGCTGCCGTCGGAGGAGGCAAATGCGAGTTCTACCACGTCGGTGCCCGACACTGTGGGCACGGTCTGCATGGACTGCAGAGTAAGAGTGGCACCCGCGAGTGAGTCGGGAGCGAGTGGGCCGAAGATCAATGCAATTTTATTGTCGGCCACCTGCCACTGCTTGCCCGGAGCCCACGAGCGCGGCGACTCGGGCATTATGGCCGAGGCAAAGAGTTGCTCGTCGGTGACACGCACGCCCGAGCGCTTCACATCGCCGCGCGTGATGCGCGGCGTGCTGTCGATGTCGGCAAAAAACGAGCCGCACGAACCACACGCCAGCGCTGTCGCGGCTATTGCAAGTGTCGCTGTGAGCCTGCTCATTTGGCCGAGGCAGGTGTGCGACCGAGGTTGTAGAATACAAACGAATAGATGTCCATCCACTCGTCGAGCTGCTTGGCAATGGGCTTGCCTGCACCGTGGCCGGCCTTGGAGTCGATGCGTATCAGCTTGGGATTGTCGCCGGTGTTGGCGGCCTGAAGGGCGGCGGCGTATTTGAACGAGTGTGCAGGTACCACGCGGTCGTCGTGGTCGGCGGTGGTTACCATAATTGAGGGATAGGGGGTGCCGTCGTTCTTGATGGTGTGGAGGGGCGAGTAGCCCAGGAGATAGTCGGCCATTTCCTTGGAGTCGTCGGCTGTGCCGTAGTCGCTGGCCCAGTTCCAACCGATGGTGAAGAGGTGGTAGCGCATCATGTCCATCACGCCCACGCGGGGAATGGCCACTCGGAACAGCTCGGGACGCTGGTTGACCACTGCGCCCACCAGGAGGCCACCGTTGGAGCCACCTTCGATGGTGAGGAGCTCGGGGGTGGTCCAGCCCTGATTGATCATGTACTCGCCGGCGGCGATGAAGTCGTCAAACACGTTTTGCTTGTTCATCTTCGTGCCTGCTTCGTGCCATGCGTCGCCATACTCGGCGCCGCCGCGGAGGTTGGCCTGGGCATAGATGCCGCCGTTTTCGAGCCAGAACAGGCGCGAGGGCGAGAATGAGGGGTTGAGGCTCACGTTGAAGCCGCCGTAGCCGTAGAGGTATACGGGGTTGTTCTTATCTTTCTTGAGACCCTTCTTGTAGGTGAGGAACATGGGCACCTTTGTGCCGTCCTTGGAGGTGTAGAACACCTGTTCGGTCACATAGTCGTCGGGGTTGAGGCCGGCCACCTTTGTGCCGTGCACCAGAGCGCTCTTGCCGCTGGCTGTGTCGTAGCTGTAGATTTCGGAAGGATAGGTAAAGGAAGCAAAGCTATAAAGCACCTCGGGGCTCTTGCGCGATGTGGAGAAGCCTGCCGAGCCATAGGTGGGGAATTTAATTTCGTTGATAACCTTGCCGTTGCGGTCCATCAGATATGCACGATTGGCAGCGTCGCGTTCATACTTGGCGATGAGCTTGTCGGGGCCTGTGGTGTACACGCCTTTGAGCACGGCCTCGGGATTTTCGGCAATTACCTGTTTCCAGTTGGTGCGGGCAGGAGCAGCGGGGTCTACTTCGACCACACGGTAGCGGGGTGCGCTGTCGGAGGTGTATATGAGCAGCTTGCCCTCGGGGGTGGAGTCGATTACATCCATGGTATACTCCATTGTGGGTTCGATGGTTACCCACTGAGCACCGGGCTTTTTGAGGTCTTTTACATAGAGCGAGTTGCCAAAGCCCTGGCCGCCGCCCGACACGATGAGGTAACGGCCGTCCTCGGTAACGCCCGCGCTGTGGAAGTTGAGGGGTTGCTTGCGGTTTTCAAATACCACTTTGTCCTCGCTCTGGGGTGTGCCGAGTTTGTGGTAGTATACTGTGTGGTACTCGTTGGCATTGGAAAATTCCTTGCCGGCTTCGGGGCGAGGATAGGCGCTGTAATAGAATCCGTCGCCGTCCCAGGCTGCGCCCGTAAACTTGGCCCACTCGATGTGGTCGGGGAGCAACTGCTTGGTGGCAGTGTCCATTACATATATTTCGGTCCAGTCGGAGCCGCTGCGCGATATGGTGTAGGCGGTCTTAGAGCCGTCCTGACTCTGGTAGGTGCCGGTGAGAGCCACGGTACCGTCGTCGCTGAGTTTGTTGGGGTCGAGAAACACCTCGGCATTTTCGGCATAGGGCTTGTCGGCGCGGTATATCACAGCTTGGTTGAGCAGGCCGGAGTTGTGCGACCAATAGTACTTGCCGTCGTTGTCCTTTCCGGCGAGGCCGGTCTTGGCATAATCGTTGAGCTGATTGAGACGCTCGCGTATGGCCTGACGATAGGGTATTTTAGAAAGATAGTCTTGAGTAAGAGCATTTTCGGCTTCAACCCAAGCCAAAGTTGCTGCGGCAGTGTCGTTTTCGAGCGGACGGTAGCGGTCGTCGACCACGGTGCCAAATGCGTTGTAGGTAGTGCTGTCCTGCGGTGCGGCAGGATAGGTAAGCTTCTGTTTATTGTTGGCACAGGATGTTGCAACCAGTGCCATAGCAGAGAGTATTGCGAAAGTTTTCATAAGATTGATGAATTTTTGACAAAGATACGATTTTTTTATAAATAATGAAAACAAAACCGGCCGGCCCCTTGCGGGGTCGACCGGCATATTGTAGATTAGGGAATGGCTTAGTAGATACCCTGGCCCATCATGGCGTCGGCCACTTTCATGAAGCCGGCGATGTTGGCGCCCTTCATGTAGTTGATGAAGCCGTCCTTTTCAACACCGTATTCGAGGCACTGAGAGTGGATGTCGGCCATGATGCGGTGGAGCTTGGCGTCGACTTCTTCGGCGCTCCACTGGAGGTGTTCGGCGTCCTGGCTCATTTCGAGGCCCGAGGTGGCAACACCACCGGCGTTTACGGCCTTACCGGGAGCGTAAACGGTGCGTGTTTCGATGAAGTGGTCGATAGCTTCGGGGGTGCAACCCATGTTGGAAACTTCGGCTACGTACTTCACGCCGTTTTCAACGAGCTTCTTGGCGTCGTCGCCGTTGAGTTCGTTCTGAGTGGCGCAAGGAAGTGCGATGTCCATCTTGCGTTCCCAGGGTTTCTTGCCGGCGAAGAATTCCGAGCCGGGGAATTTTTCGGCATAGGGAGCCACGATGTCGTTGCCCGATGCGCGGAGTTCGAGCATGTATTCGATCTTTTCGTTGTCGAGACCAGCGGGGTCGTAGATGTAGCCGTCGGGGCCGGAAATGGTGATTACCTTGGCACCGAGTTCAGTGGCCTTGAGGGCAGCGCCCCAAGCTACGTTGCCGAATCCCGATACGCCCACGGTCTTGCCCTTGATGTCGTCGCCGGCCTGCTTGAGCATGGCCTGCACGAAGTAGAGAGCGCCAAAACCGGTGGCTTCGGGACGGATGCGCGAGCCGCCAAAGCTGAGGCCCTTGCCGGTAAATGTGCCGGTGCATTCGCGCGAGAGCTTTTTGTACATGCCGTACATGTAGCCCACTTCGCGACCGCCCACGCCGATATCGCCTGCGGGAACGTCCTGGTCGGGACCGAGCTGGCGCCAGAGTTCAAGGATAAAGGCCTGGCAGAAACGCATGATTTCGCGATCGCTCTTGCCGCGGGGCGAGAAGTCGGAGCCACCCTTGGCACCGCCCATGGGCAGTGTGGTGAGTGCGTTTTTGAAGGTCTGCTCGAAGCCGAGGAACTTCAGGATGGAGAGGTTGACGGATGCATGGAAGCGGATACCGCCTTTGTACGGGCCAATGGCGTTGTTGAACTGTACGCGATAGCCGATGTTGTTCTGCACTTCGCCCTTGTCGTCGATCCAGGTTACACGGAAGGTGAAGATACGGTCGGGTTCGACCATGCGTTCTATGATTTTGTTGCGTTCGAATTCGGGGTGTTGGTTGTAGATGTCCTGAACAGAAAGAAGCACTTCTTTGACGGCCTGGAGGTATTCCTGTTCACCGGGGTGCTTGGCCTCGAGATCGGCCATAATCTTGTTTATGTCCATGATTTAGAAGGTTTTAGTAGTTAGTAGTTTTTTAGGATATTGTATGTGTGTTTATTTTATGACGCAAATGTAGTCAATAAAGTTCGACGCACCAAATATTTTTTTAGATATTTATTTTTTTATTGGAAAAATATGCGGAACGGCGTGGCTACCGTCCCGCATATTGTGATGATATCAGAAATCAGTCTTCGTTGCCACCCTTTTCGGCGTAGTCCTTGAGGAGACGGTCCTGCACGTCGCCGGGCACGAGTTCGTAGGAGGCAAACTTCATCGTAAACGACGAGCGTCCGCCGGTGATGGAGCTGAGCGCTGTGGAGTAGGACGACATTTCCTTAAGGGGCACCTTGGCCGAAATCTTTTCGAATCCGTTCTCGCTGTTCATGCCCATGATGATGGCGCGGCGTCCCTGAAGGTCGCTCATCACGTCGCCCATCACGTCGGCGGGTACGAATACTTCCACATCGTAGACGGGTTCGAGTACCTTGGGATTGGCGTTGCGGAAGGCTTCGCTGAATGCGTTGCGGCCGGCGAGGCGGAAGGAGATTTCGTTGGAGTCGACCGGGTGCATCTTACCGTCGTATATGCATACGCGCACGTCGCGGGCATAGGAGCCGGTGAGAGGTCCTTGTTCCATGCGGTCCATAAGGCCCTTGACGATGGCGGGGATAAAGCGGGTGTCGATTGCGCCGCCCACTATGCAGTTGCACACCACGAGCTTGCCGCCCCAGCTGAGGGGGATTTCCTGGGTGTCGCGCACGTTCATCTTGAACTCCTGGTTGCCAAATTTGTAGCTGTCGGGAGCGGGCATGCCTTCGTAGTAGGGCTCAACCACGAGGTGCACTTCGCCAAACTGGCCTGCGCCACCCGACTGCTTCTTGTGGCGATAGTCGGCACGCGATGCGCGGGTGATGGTTTCGCGATAGGGTATCTTGGGCTCCTCAAACACGATGGGGAGTTTGTCGTTGTTTTCCACGCGCCATTTGAGGGTGCGGAGGTGGAACTCGCCCATGCCCGAGAGGATGGTCTGCTTGAGTTCCTTGGACTGTTCGATGGTCCAGGTGGGGTCTTCCTCGTGCATGCGGGTGAGGATGGAGTTGAGCTTTTCGGCATCGCTCTCGGTCACGGGACGCACGGCGCGCTGATACTTGGGCGCGGGATATTTGATGAAGTCGTACTCCCAGTCAAGGCCCTTCTGATTGAGGGTGTTGCCGGTGCGCACGTCTTTGAGTTTTACGGTTGCGCCGATATCGCCTGCATCGAGACGGTCGACGGGTGTTTTGATCTGACCGCACACGCAGTAGATCTGAGCGAGGCGTTCCTTGGAGCCGCGGGTCACGTTGTCGAGGTCGTCGCCGGCCTTGAGCGAGCCGCTCATCACCTTGAAGTAGGACACTTCGCCGATGTGGGGTTCGATGGTGGTTTTGAACACGTAGAGGCTGAGTGGGCCTGCAGCGTCGGGCTTCACTTCGGTGCCTGCGGTGTTGCAGGGAGCCGGCATGTCGCTAACGTAAGGCACCACGTTGCCAAGGAATTCCATCATGCGGCGCACGCCCATGTCCTTGGCAGCGCTCACGCAGAATACGGGATAGATGTCGCGCTTCACGAGGCCCTTGCGGATACCCATGCGGAGCTCGTCCTCGCTGAGAGGCTCGTCGCCGAAGAATTTTTCCATGAGTTCTTCGTCGTTTTCGGCGGCCTTTTCCACGAGAGCCTGGTGTAGCTCCATGGCGCGTTCCATCTGGTCGGCGGGTATGTCTTCGATCTTGGGAGTGCCGCCGTCAGGGCCCCAAGAGTATTTTTTCATGAGAAGCACGTCGATCATGGCGTTGAAGCCGGCGCCGCATGCTATGGGATATTGTATGGGGGTTATTTTGGGGCCGAAGATGTCGCGCATCTGTTCCACGAGGTTTTCGTAGTCGGCCTTGTCGCCGTCGAGCTGGTTGAGGGCGAAGATGATGGGTTTCTGAAGTTTGTTGGCGGTGCGGAAAATGTTCTGGGTGCCTACTTCCACACCATACTGGCCGTTGACAAGAATCACGCCAGTGTCGGTTACGTTGAGGGCTGTGATTGCGTTGCCCACGAAGTCGTCGGCACCGGGACAGTCGATAACATTGAGCTTCTTGCCGTTGAACTCGGCGTAGAACAGGGTGGAGAACACCGACGAACCGTATTCCTTCTCAACGGGGAAGTAGTCGGATACGGTGGTGCCTGCCTGTACGGTACCGCGACGTTTTATAACTCCACACTCGAAGAGCATTGCTTCAGCGAGTGTGGTTTTACCGGAGCCCTTGCTTCCGAGCAGGGCTATGTTTTTGATTTCGTTAGATTTATAAACTTTCATGGGTGTTCGGTTTAGATTTTTCCGGTTTTGTTTAAAAGTTATCGGCCGCAATTTAGAAATTTATTTCGACATTGCAAGCAAAAAGTGTTATGTTATAAAACATACACCCAAAAGCAGTGTTTTACAACATTGTTTAGCGATATGAAAAGGAAGTGGGAAGGCAGAAAAAATAAATTCACCCGTTTAAGCTATGATGCCTTAAACGGGTGAATTATATTGTTTTCATGTTTAAAACAACAGCCATCCGGCGAGGCCGGCGAGGCATATTATGTATATAGGGTGGATTTTTGTGGTGAGGTTGACCGTGAGTGCGGCGACGGCAATGCCGATGCTCACCCAGATGTCGCGAGGGACGTAGCCGAAGTTTTCGCCATTCATCAGTATCAGGGCTGCCGAGGCTATAAGACCAATCACCACAGGGCGCAATCCTCTGAAAATGCCCTGTATGGCCACGCTGTCGCGGTGGTGGCTCACGAAGCGTCCAGCATAGCGCACCAGCAGGAACGACGGCAGTACTACCACCAGCGAGCATATTATCGAGCCGAGTATGCCGAGCAGGGGTGATGCTCCGGGCATGGCCTTGAGCGGGGCGGCATAGCCTATGTAGGTGGCCGAATTTATGCCGATGGGGCCGGGGGTCATCTGCGATATGGCCACGATGTCGGTAAACATCTTCTCGGTGATCCATCCCGGGCTCACTATTTCGTTTTCGATGAGGGCGAGCATGGCATAGCCACCGCCAAATCCGAAGAAACCAATCTTAAGGTAGCTCCATATAAGTTTGAGATATATCGTCATATATCACCCTCTCCTTCCTTGGTCATTTTGCTGCGTGCATGGCGCAGTTGCAGGTATCCGCACAGGCCGCCGAGTACGATAAACAATATGGGATTTGACACCACGGGCCACTTCGACCATATAAGCAGGGCCACGATGGCCGGAATCCAGGCTGTGTTCCAACCTATCTTGGCTGCCTTGGCCGAGGTGATGACCGGGGCCACGATGAGCGCCACCACAGCCGGGCGTATACCCTTGAAAATAGCCGCCAGAGTGGGGTTGGACGTAATGAGCTCGGGGGTGAGGAATATGGCAATGGCCAGTATGATGGCAAAGCATGGCATAATGGTGCCGAGAGCGGCCACAACGCTTCCGCGGGTGCCGCGCAGCCTGTCGCCCACGCCCACAGATATGTTTACGGCCAATATGCCCGGCATGGACTGGGCCACGGCCAGGAGGTCGAGAAATTCGTCTTTCTCAATCCAATGATGCTTGTCGACAATTTCGCGCTGTATGATGGAAATCATTGCCCAGCCGCCGCCAAAAGTAAAGGCGCCGATTTTGGCAAAAGTCCAGAACAGAGATGACAGCCGACTGTTGGTTTCGGTATCAGTTTTCATACCTTATAAGACAATCGGACAATTAGTTTAGTTCAACCACTGTGATGCCGGCGCCACCAAATCGCACATCTTCGTCGGCATAGCGTGTAACGGCCGGCACGGTATCGAGATACTGACGTATGTACTGGCGCAGGATGCCGCCGCCGGTGCCGTGGAGTATGCGCACGCGCGAGGAGTTGAACTGCACTGCATCGTCGATAAAGTATGTCACGGCCTGAATGGCTTCGTCCACCCTCATGCCGCGCACGTCAAGTTCCTGCTTGAAGCGCAGTTGCCGCTCGCGGCTGGCGTCGGATGTGGCCGAGCTTACGATGGTGGGAGCCTTGACGCCCGACGACGGTTTTTTGATGGTTGGGGTGAGGCGCGACAGCTTCACTGTGGTGAGCAGATGGCCAAACACCACCACCGCATCCTTGCCGCGCACTTCCTGCACGGTGCCCGGGGTGCCGCCGTTGTCGAGCAGCACAAAGTCGCCGGGGGCGATATCCTTCTTGGGCTTCTCTACGGGCTTGGTGTCGGGCTTCTTGTGTTTTTTGCTCTTGGGCACCTTGGCCAGCAGAGGGTGGTCGCTGTCGGTATCAGAGCTCAGGGCGCGGCGGTCGTCGGCCAGTCTGCGTCGGGCGGCGAGTGTGGCGTCGCGCTCGGCCTGCGACTGGCGTATGTCGTGTATGGTGCGCTCGATTACGGCATTGGAGCCTTCGAGTATCTTGCGGGCCTCTTCGCGTGCGTCGGCAATGATCACGCGGCGCTGTTGGCGCAGGTTTTCGGCATCGCCTTCGTATCGTTCGAGTACTTCGTCGATTTTGCGTTCTTTCTTCTTGATTTCGAGGCGCTTGTTTTCCCAGTATCGGCGGTCGCGGGCAATGTCGAGCAGATACTTGTCGAGATTTACGTAGTCGGAACCCACAATGTCGCCTGCGGCCGAGATTATGGACTCGGGCAGACCGATTTTGCGCGCTATTTCTATGGCAAACGAACTGCCGGGGTGGCCAATGGAGAGCGCAAAGAGAGGGCGCATCTCGCGTCGGTCGTAGAGCATGGAGCCGTTGACCAGGCCGGGTGTCTCATCGGCAAATTTCTTAAGATTCTGGAAGTGAGTCGTTACCACGCCCCACATACCATTGTTGTTGAAGTCGGCCAGCAGTGCCTGGGCAATTGCACCGCCTATCTGAGGCTCTGTGCCGGCGCCAAATTCGTCGATCAGTATCAGCGTGCGGCTGTTGCCGTTGGTGAGGAAAAATCGCATGTTGCGCAGGTGCGAGGAGTAGGTGGAGAGGTCGTCTTCGATCGACTGGTCGTCGCCTATGTCGATGAAGATGCAGTCGAAGATGCCCATGTGCGAGTTTTCGTATACGGGTGGCAGAAGGCCGCACTGTAGCATGTATTGCACGATGCCTACAGTCTTGAGCGTCACCGACTTGCCGCCGGCGTTGGGGCCCGATACCACGAGCAGCCGGCGCTCGGCAGTGAGAGTTATGTCGAGGGGCACCACCTGCTTGTGCTGACGTGCCAGCGCCTCGCGCAGCACCGGGTGGCAGGCATGATACCACTCCACTTCGGGCTCGCGGCTGAGATGAGGCATGGTGGCTTCGATGTCGCGGGCCCACTCGGCCTTGGCACGTATGAAGTCGAACATGGCCAGAGTGGCATACGAATCGAGCAGACGGTCGAGGTGCGGACGCAGCTCTGAGGCCACGGCGGTGAGCACACGAATCTCCTCGCGGTGCTCGTCCATCTTGAGCTCGCGCAGACGGTTGTTGGCTTCGACCACCTCGGCGGGCTCTATAAACACTGTCTTGCCCGATGCGCTCTCGTCGTGCACTATACCCGGTATGCGACGCTTGTTCATCGGCGCCACGGGTATCACCAGGCGGCCGTCGCGCACCGATGCCGAGGTGTCGGCATCGAGGTAGCCGTCCTTTACGGCGGCGGCAATCACGCGACGCATCACCGAGTTGATTGTGCCGCCCATCTGGCTCAGACGGCGGCGTATATCGGCCAGCTCGGGCGAGGCGGTATCCTTTACGTTGCCCCAGCGGTCCACGGTGCGGTCGATGGTGCGCGACAGCATCGGAAATGCCTCCAGCCCCGCGGACACGGCATCGAGCTCGGGGTAGGGTGTGGTAAATGTATCGCCGTCGCTCCCACCGGTGCGGTGGGTGAGGAAGAATGATGAGATGGCACTCATCGTGGCCAGTGTCACACCGAGGTCCACCAGCTCGCCGGCGGTGAGATACGTGCCCTCGGGGCGTATGTATTTGAGGCGCTCGGTCACGTCGCGTATGGCTCCCGACGGAAAGCCCTCGTCAGAATTTATTATATTGCAAAATTCTGCAACACGCACCAGCTCGCGGCGCACAGTGTCGTAATCGGTGACAAAAGCCATGTCGGCCACCAGACGCTCGCCCAGCGGCGAGGCACACTTGGCCGCCACCATGCGTCGCACGGCATCAAATCCGATCTTCGATTCTATATTTTGAGGATACAATAACTTCATAATTCTAATAACATACAAAGTTACAAAAAATATTTTTTATTTCGGCAATCCAACCAATTGCAAGCCATGAATGTTATAATAAGTAAAATAAGAAATAACTTCAACTAACAAACAACATTATGAAAGCCTTTAACACAACTTATCTCGGAACAACCCGCGCATGGTGGGTGGTTCTCGTTGTAGGTATCCTGATGGTAATCTGTGGATTTGCCTACTGGTTCTGGCCCGCAGCCGGCTATGCAGTGGCATCGCAGATATTCGGCTGGCTTCTGATACTGGCCGGTATTGTACAACTCTGTGTTGCAACGGGTCCCAATCGTGCCACAGGTTGGGGATGGTGGCTCGCAGGCGGCGTGATCAACATTTTCGTCGGCTTCATGCTGGTGCGCAGTGTGATACTGTCCGAAGAAGTGTTCCCCTACTTCCTTGCCTTCCTATTCATATACTGGGGCGTTGAAGCCCTCATCGGAGCCTGCTACCGCGGCGGTCGCTACTGGTGGCTGGGCCTTATCAACGGTATTATTCTGAGCCTTATCGGATTCATGTTCCTCGAAGCCGGCTGGGTAAGCGACATGCTCATGGTATCGTTTATCACATCCATCGCCTTCATCTACTGGGGCTTTACACTCGCAATGGGCAGCTACAACATGCGCCCCATCGAGCAGAAGTAAACACACCCGCTTCAGGTTTTTGGCTATAAAAGCAACAAAGTCGTTAGCTCCTTCACGTGAGTTAACGACTTTGTTGCTGTCTTTAAGGTTTGATT
>QLIP01013529.1_pt1 | contig 14623 bp, 9 predicted proteins | sample 1769771 | NCBI WGS metagenome assembly QLIP01 (sample SAMN09428762, study PRJNA476227) | Gut metagenome, whole genome shotgun sequencing project. | isolation source: cecum | host: Rhizomys sinensis | place: China: Jinsha town of Minqing, Fujian Province | collected 2013-09-23
TGGAAGCGCGTCCCCCATGACCTCCTACGCGCGCCGTGCCACCAACCTTGCTACCCGCTCCGCCGCGCAGCAGAGCGGGCCGCTTTGTTATGGATGTTGCGCTTCCAAGCGCGACATCAAACACACCGCCGCCTTCAGGCGCAATTCCAAAAACTTGTATTATTCTCACTAAGGAGCAAAAAGCGCAAAGCAGTTCTATATTTATGATGTATGATTTATGATTGCCATATCGCACTTCTTACTTATAACTTATAACTTCTTACTTATAACTTTACTGTCTATACCTTCTCGATGAGCCAGCCGGTTAGGTTGCGAGTCTTGCGCGAGAAGTTGGCGCCGATCTTGTAGAGCGTGCGTGGGTCGCCGTAATATTTGTCGGCATAGCCCATCTCGTTGATTTGAGCCATGGCCCGCTTCGGATAGGAGTTGACCTTGAATTCCATTATATATATGAATCTGCGGGTCTTGATGACCATGTCGATGCGTCCGGCCGCCGTACTGACTTCGCTCTCTACAGCCAAACCGATGGCTGTGGTAAGGATATATAGCAGGTTGTTGAAATGCTTCTCGGGTGCCTTTGCATCAATTTGATGATATGTAAAATTAGAGAGAACCAATTTCAAAAGAGACATCATCTCCTCCGGCTTGCCATCCATTGCCGCCCCATAGAATTTTACAGCGCTAAAGGAAGTTTGGGGAATATTGTGTAGTGTAATGCTTAGAAGCTCGTTGAAGAATCCGGCAGAGACCTCTTTATTTGGGAAGCCCAACTTATATCTCTGTCCCTCCGGATCATAATCCTTGATGGTGAGATAGCCCGCCTGATATAGCAATGCCACGATATTGTCGGCCGAGACGCGGGTTCCCATCAGTTCAGATTCGGTCATTGTCACGCCTTCGAGCGATTCAAAATCGAAATTGCTCTGCTCCATCTCCTTTACGAGGTAGTAAGAGGTGCCGGAACTGAACCAATAGTTACCGAATCGCATATTGGCAAAAGCGGTGACTACACTGAAAGGATTGTATATATTTTCGCCAAACGAGGCGAAGCGATATCCATCGTAATGAAGCTTAAACTGTTTGGAAGCTTCTTCGGGTGTAATACCGTTTCTTTCAGCAAACACTTCCATATCTTGTTTGAAATATTCTGCTATTTCCGATTCTGAGATTCCGCAAAGAGCATTATATTCAGATGTCAGGGATATGTCACGAAGGTTATTTAGTCCGGAGAAGATATTGATGTGACTGAATTTGGTTACACCGGTAATCATTACAAAGCGGATATACTTGGCACTATCTTTGATTACGCCATAGAAGCCTCGTAATAGATTTTTGATGTCGCTGTGCAATTCATCGTGGCGATGACGAGTATCGAGCATCGGTTTATCATATTCATCAATCAGTATTACTGTGTTTTCATTATATTTATTCGCAGCAGTAGCAATCATTTTCATGAATCGCTCTTCTGGTGAATTGCCCGATACAGAAAAACCAAGATTCATCTCGTTAATATCAAGAACTGCGTTGAGATGGTTTTTCAATTCTTCAACTGAAGAGAAATCTTTGCCTCCCATCGACAGATGAATCACTGGATGATGACGCCATTCCGTTTCCAAATTCGAGATGGCTAGTCCCTCAAATAACTCCTTACGACCTTCGAAATACGCTTCGAGGGTAGAGAGCATAAGACTCTTGCCGAATCGTCGTGGGCGACTCAGAAAATAATATTGAGATTCGTGTGTGAGTCGATAAATCAGTGCCGTTTTATCAACATAACGAAAATCATTTTCTCGAATGTTAGAAAACGACGAATCACCAACGGGATACCGACCAAGGGTACTAAATGTAGCTATACTATTTTCCATAATTTCGACAGACTATCTATTCACAACAAAGTTAACAAATTTAGCTGAATAACAAAAATATCATAAAAAAATATTAGAATGATTTGTGAAATTGATGGGATTTGGTTAACTATTGATAGTTTTAAAACAAAGTTGTTGAAATTTTATGGATATTTATTTTGTTGATAATTAATAAGTTGTATTTAATGATAGAATTCAAACCTCTAAATGTTAGGATTCAAACCCTAAAAATTTGGATAGTTTGCTACTTTTGCGTCGTCAAAACAAAAACGACAAACCTAATATGAAATCTATTATCATGAGAAGAAAATTTATTCTGTTTTCCATGCTGCTCAGTTTGACTTTGGCTTCAGCGTGTAATAAGAATTCCACAAACATACCCGATGATCCTAATAAAGGTTCGGAGCCGGGGTTGGTGTTCGTCGATGAGTTCGATACATTCGACACTCAGAATTGGAGCAAAGAGAGTCACCCCGCAGGTTGGGTTAACAATGAACTCCAAACTTACTCTCCTTTAAAGGTGACTGTAGGAAAGGACGGAAATCGATCGGTGTTGATACTAACAGCAGAACGCAAGAATGGTAGAATCACATCAGGACGCATCAATAGCCAAGGTAAACGCTCGTTTAAATATGGCAAGATTGAAGCAATGATAAAGCTCCCCAAGACGGGCAGCGGTTTATGGCCGGCTTTCTGGATGATGGGCGATAACAATAAAGAGTGGCCCGCCTGTGGTGAAATCGACATTATGGAGATGGGTGCCAAAGGGGGAATCGACAGCAAAAGCGAATCAAGATATGTGAACAGTGCCATTCATTACGGTGCAAATCGCGAATCTCACCAACAAGAGCATTTTGCGGCGAATGTGGCAAACGATCTCCAGGATGGCAATTACCACCTCTACACATTGGAGTGGAATGCCGACAGATTGAAAATATCGGTCGATGGTAAAGAGTTCACAACTTTCGATATTAAAAATAATCAGTATATGCACGACAAATTTTACCTGGTGTTTAACCTGGCGGCCGGTGGCGATTTTATGGGCATCTATGATGTTGATGGAGTAACGGCACTTCCCGAGGGGGAGAAGGTTCAAATGATGGTAGACTGGGTAAAGGTATATAAGTGAAGTTGTTTAAACTTATTTACGAATCTTAAAATGGAGTTAATTTTATTCTTTTATTAACCTTTGCGGATCTTTTTGGCTGCTTTTTCCCCTCTCATCGGAACCAACCGAAAGGTTGCTTCCTCTTAGAGTGAAAAAATCAGCTCAAAAATCTCTCGCAAATGTTAATAAAAAATAAGTTTAAACAACTTCAATAAATAAGACTGAGTCAAAATTAATAAATAGGAGTTGTTTAAACCTATTTGCATGATGAAAGTGAAAAGGTTTAGATGGTTAGTTAGATAGATTGGTTAGACATAATAGGTTTAAACAACTCCACTTACTTTTAGAACAAACTTAAAATCCAAATACGACATGAAAAAGAGATTTACAACAGTAGGATTGCTTTGCGGAAGCATCTTGGCAGGCTCGGCAGGAGCATGCGCGCTTCCGATGATGGCCGCTCCCTCTGCAGTGCCCGTGGTATCGCCCGCAGCACATGTAGTGACAGGAGTAGTGATGGATGCTCAAGGTCCGGTGATTGGAGCTACGATCTTCGACAAGTCGACTAAGCGTGGCGTGGTAACAGATCTCGACGGAAAGTTCTCGATCGAGGCAAAGCCCGGCACAACACTCGAAATCACATGCGTTGGCTATAAGCCGATGCAGGTTAAAGCAACCGAAACTCCGATGGTGATCAACATCGCCGAAGATTCAGCCGTGCTGAATGAGGTTGTGGTAACAGCATTGGGTATCAAGCGCGATCGCAAGGCTCTCGGTTATGGCCTCGAAGAGGTGAAGGGCGATGCTTTCGTAAAGGCAAAAGAGACAAACGTCATCAATTCAATGGCCGGACGCGTTGCCGGTTTGGTGGTTAGTGGTACGGCTGCCGGCCCGTCGGGATCATCGCGCGTTATTCTTCGCGGTTCGACCGAGATGACAGGAAATAATCAGCCGCTTTATGTTGTTGACGGCGTACCTTTGGATAATACAAACTTCGGTTCGGCCGGCACAAACGGTGGTTACGACCTCGGTGACGGTATCTCATCGATCAACCCCGATGACATCGAGTCAATGAGCGTATTGAAGGGTCCGGCAGCTTCGGCTCTCTATGGTAGCCGCGCCAGCCACGGTGTAATCCTTATCACAACCAAGAAAGCTCATGGCGAAACTAAATATTCGGTAGAGTATAACGGAACAATGACCGTCGACCGTCAGTTGTCGCGCTGGAACAATGTTCAGCAGATCTACGGTATGGGTTCGAACGGACGTTATAGCATCGATGCCGTAAGCAACACCAACAAATCTTGGGGTCCGAAAGCCGACGGTGGCAATAACCTTACATACTTCGACGGTGTTTCTCGTCCGTATCTGATTGTTCCGAACAACACAGCCAACTTCTTCCGCACAGGTTTGACCGCAAACAACACCGTAACTGTAAACTCAAATACAGGCGCTACTGGTCTTCGTTTCACTGTGACAGATATGCGCAATCGCGACATCGTTCCGAACACAAATATGAGCCGCGATATCTTCAATCTTCGCAGCAACTCAACTCTCGGAAAGGTAGACCTTGATTTCTCGGCAAACTATACACACGAGCAGGTAAAGAACCGTCCGGCATTGGGCGACAGCAAGTCGAACATCGGTAAGAACCTCATGACGCTTGCCACCACCTACGACCAGCGTTGGCTTGAGAACTACCAGAACAAGGATGGCGAATACGCTAACTGGAATGGTATGGATCCCTATAACGTGAATCCTTATTGGGATGTATACAAGAATCTCAACCAGTCGGCAAAAGATCTCTTCCGTCTGCACGGTGCGGCTACATACAATGTAAACTCACACCTTAAGATTAAGGCAACAGCCGGTGCGGAGTTGAACTGGTTCGAGTTCAAGGACTATAAAGCACCCTCGACTCCGGGCTATGAAGCTGGTCAGATGCAGATCAGCAACTTCAACAACCAGATGTACAACATCGAACTCTTGGCGACATACAACAATCGTTGGGGCGACTTCGATTTCACTGGCACAGCAGGTGGAAATATCTACAAGGTCGACAATCTGACAACTCTCATCTCGGCAAAAGATATGCAGATTCGCGATGTGATCGCCCTTATGAGCTTCAATGAGACATCAAATCAGCAAACCACATTCCGCAAGCAGATCAACTCGCTCTTCGGAGCTGTTAACCTCGGATGGCGCAGCCTTATCTATCTCGATGCAACTGTACGCGGCGACCACTCATCAACTCTTCCCACCGGCAACAACGTATACGTTTACCCGTCGTTCTCAGGAAGCTTCGTATTCTCAGAGTTGATTCGCAATGCAGAGATTCTTCCCTACGGTAAGATCCGCGCATCTTGGGCACAGGTAGGTTCCGACACAGATCCCTATCAGCTTGGTTTGGTTTATTCAAAATCAAAATACACCTATCCGGGTTACACCATCGGTTATATCGACAACAACGTAATCCCGAACGTAAACCTCAAGCCGACACGCACCAACTCATTTGAGTTCGGTTTGGAAACAAAATTCCTCAACAGCCGCGTAGGTTTGGACGTAACATACTACAACCAGATATCTCGCGACCAGATTATGGGTATGGCATCAAGCTGGGCAACAGGTTATCCCTACCGCCTCATCAATGCCGGTGAAATTCAGAACCAGGGTGTAGAGATTGCATTGAACACACGTCCCGTTGCGGTAGGCGACTTCTCATGGGATTTGAATGTGAACTTCTCAAAGAATAACAACAAGGTTCGCAAGTTGGTCGACGACATGGATATGTTCGAATTGGAGAAAGCTTCATGGCTCGACGTTCAGGTGGCAGCCAAGGTTGGTGAGAACTACGGTTCAATTGTTGGTCCGGACTTCAAGCGCAACGCCAATGGCGATATCCTGATTGATCCCGCAACCGGTATGCCGCAGTACGACAAATCAAACCATGTTCTTGGCAATGCATCATGGGATTGGACTGGCGGTTTGAACACCACACTCCGCTACAAGAACCTTTCGCTTTCATCTGTATTCGATGTTAAGTGGGGCGCAGATCTTTACTCAATGTCAGCTCGCGCATCTTACGAATCAGGCAAGGCATTGGCCACACTCGAAGGTCGTGATGCTTGGTATCGCTCGGAAGAGGAGCGCATGGCTAAGGGCTTCGCAAAAGGATCGGCCGATTGGACTCCGACTGGCGGTTTCATCGCACCGGGTGTAATTGATAACGGCGACGGCACATATCGTCCGAACGACATCATCGTTAACCCCGAGGACTACTGGATGAGCGTATCTCGCAACGCACCATCAATGTTCATCTACGACAACTCATATATCAAGTGTCGTGAAATCTCGCTCTCATACCAACTCCCGAAGTCATGGCTTGGTAAGGCAGTTAAGGATGTTTCAGTATCGTTGGTGGCTCGCAACCCCTTCATCGTATGGAAGAACATTCCGGACATCGACCCCGATTCAAACTACAACAACACAACAGGTATGGGTCTTGAGTATGGCTCACTCCCCTCAAGAAAGAGCTATGGCTTCAACGTCTATCTTAAATTCTAAACGCCTAAAATCTGAACACAATGAAAACTAAAATATTCAAATCATTCGCAATCGCAGCCGTAGCGATGTTCGGTGTCACTGCCGTTTCATCTTGCTCGGACGAATATATGGAGAATCTGAACACAGATCCCGCCAAGGCATCTGTAATCGATCCCAATGCACAGCTCACCACCGCCGCTCTTCAGACATATGGCGACCTCGGAGAGGTTGAGATGTATCGCAACTACCATTACGCTTTCACACAGCAGCTGATGGGATGTTGGAACACCACCAACTATGGCGGACGCCACACACTCGACAATCAGGAGATGAGCCGTATGTGGACCTCATACTATCCCAAAGCGATTCGCGAGGTTGTGGACGGAATCACTCGTTCGGCCAACGATCCGAATAAAGTGAACATCAACTCGGCATTGCGCATCTATCGTGCATACCTTCTTTCAACAATGACCGATATCTACGGCGACTGCCCCGCAAGCGAAGCCGGTTTGGGTTATCTGAACGAGAAATTCAATCCGAAGTATGACACTCAGGAGGAGATCTACTACATGTTGTTCGAAGAGTTGAACGACGCAGTGTCTAAGATGGATGCATCGGCCGATCGTCTCACAGGCGACGTTATCTTCGGCGGCGATGTTAACAAGTGGAAAAAGTTCGCCAATTCACTTCGCCTTCGTTATGCGATGCGCATCTCGAACGTGGCTCCCGACATGGCACGTCAAGAGTTCGAAGCTGCTGTCAACGACCCGGCAGGCGTGATGAGTTCATCGGCCGACGACGCTTTGATCAAGTATATGGATGTATCTTTCAGCTTCGGTCAGGAGTCATACAGCGACTATCGCGGCAATGCACTCAGTCAGCTCTTGTTCGGTAACGACCCGGCCAACAATCCCAGCTACATCTGCTCTACCTTCTACAACCAGTTGAAGAACTCGAACGATCCCCGTCTGTATCGTATCTGTCGCTTCTACTACGACGGTTTGATGTCGGCAACCAAGACCGATGGCCGTATTGACCTTACAAACGAGATTCTTTCGAACAATGTTAAGATTGAGCCCGTGGATCCAGGTCAGTTCTCTTGGGACAATTGGCCCGCAGGTTACACAAGCGATATCTTGACCGAGCTTTCAAAGACAAGACCCGAAGTAAATCCGGCAATGGCTCGCGAGGTTCGTCCGAAATTGGCTTCAAACTTCCTGAAGGGTGACTGCCCGGGCGTGGTGATGACATTCGCAGAGGTTAACTTCCTCATGGCAGAGGCCGCATTGAATGGTTGGACAGTCCCCGGCACCGTAGAATCATACTACAAGGCAGGCGTTCGTGCAGCAATGGATTTCTTGAGCGATAACTACAAGATTGAGAAGATTTCGGATTCAGATTACGATGCGTTTATCGCAGCCAATCCGATTGGATACACAGCCGAGCAGAAGCGTAACGCAATCAACACCCAGGCTTGGATCCACCACTTCACAAATCCGAACGAATGTTGGGCAAATGCACGCCGCTCAGGCTTCCCGCGCCTCAAATCGCCCGAGGCCTACGGCTACGGTTCATTCCTTACAGGTGGTGCTGAAATTCCGGTTCGTCTTTGCTATCCGGTGCTTGAGTCTTCATACAACAAAGCATCTTATAAAGAGGCTATCGACCGCATGGGCGGCGTAAGCAGCTGGGAGATTCCCGTATGGTGGGACGTGAACTAAACAACTTCAATGAGACAACAAGAAGATAAGAAATCCAAATACGCAAATATCATGAAAGCAATATATAAAAAGATAATATTCATTCTTCCGATTCTGGCAATGTTGATGTCGGGATGCAGCAACGAAGAACCCTATGCAACCGCAAGCTCAGACGACTTCCCGCAGATTCTTGATCCACTGTTCCCGGATCATAAGAAGGGTGAACTCCCGGTGGTGGCAAACATCGCACGCGACGCCAACTTCAAGATGGATATCGTAGTGACTCCGTCGGCTTCGACAGAAGTGAAGTGGTACATCGACGACAAAGAGGTTGCTCAGGGATGCAAGATCGATATGGCACTCCCCGCCGGTAGCTACACAATGAAAGTTGTCGCAACCAATGGAAGCCAGTCAACATATCGCGAGGGTATCGTTAAGGTGAATCCGCTCGCAAGCGATCCCTGGTCGGAGAAGGTTGGTTTCGAACGAATTCTTGCTCCCGGCGCTCCTGCCACTATCCCCGGTGTGAACCTTGGCGTAGTGAGATCTGTAAAGATCGGTGATATAGAGGTGACTAATGTTACTTACCATCCCGAAATTGAGTCAATTCAGTTTGAAGTTCCGAAGAATGTTTCGAATGGTGTACACCGCCTATATTTCGTAGACAGTGACGGTAACGAATATGGTGCCAATACAGTGACCATTAGTGCAGATGCATTGGTTATCTCAGGTGCAGAGCGTATGACAGTCGATACTGAGGTTACACTCAAGGGTATCAACCTTAATACAGTGACAGCGATGAAGCTCGGCGACAAGACAATGGAGATTGTTTCGAAGAGCAACACAGAGATGGTGGTTAAATGTCCGACAATGGCAGATGGCGACTACACATTGCAGGGTACAGCATCGACAGGCAGCGTACAGTTCATCTCAGGCAATCAGATTGTATCGCAGTTCAAAGTGGCTGTATCATCGCAGAAGACACTCTGGAGCGGTCACCACTACGTATCATGGGATCAGCCCGATTCAAGCCCGAACAAGACATTCAATAAACTTTCGGCCGATATCTTCAAGGCAATGAAGCCCGGAACAACGTTGACTATTCACTACTCGATTGAACCATCGGCAGAATATCACAAGATGGGTGTTGCTACAGGTTGGTGGTCAGACCTTATTCCGCAGTTCGAATTCCAGGAGGATGGCGTGAAGACTGTAGAGATGACTCAGGAGATGCTCGATAAGATTGCAGCCGAAGCAGGCTTCCTGATTGTAGGACACGGATTCTATATCGATATGGTTACAATGAAATAAAGACCTTAATCATGATCAAGAATATAATGATATGCGCAGCATTAACGGCAGCCTGCACCTTGCAGGCTGCCCCCTACAGGGCCATCAAGGCGGATGCGAAGATTGAGAAGGCCGTAGAACAGAAGTTGGCTAAGATGACGCTCGAGGAGAAGATTGGTCAGATGACTGAGTTGTCGGTCGATGTTCTTGGAGATTGGGTCAACGGTGAGTTTCAGTTCGATCCGCAGAAGCTTCACGAAGCGATTGGAGTTTATAAGATAGGTTCGATTCTCAATGCACCGGGCGGTCCGACGGCCCAGACCCCGCAGAAGTGGGAGAAGCTGATTGGCCAGGTTCAGGATGTTTCGATGAAGGAGATTGGTATTCCTTGCATCTATGGCTTGGATCAGAATCACGGCACAACTTATACGCTTGGCGGAGTTCTCTTCCCGCAGAACATTAATGTGGGAGCATCGTTCAATCCGAAATTGGCTCGCAAGGCAGCCGCGATTACCGCATACGAGACACGCGCAGCAAACTGTCCGTGGACCTATTCACCGACTGTCGACCTGACACGCGACCCGCGTTGGAGCCGTGTATGGGAGAACTTCGGCGAGGATCCGTTGGTGAATTGCATCATGGGCGCGGAGATGATTCGCGGATTCCAGGGCGACGATCCAAATCATCTCGGACCCCACAATATTGCAACATCGGTTAAACACTATCTCGGATATGGTGCAGCCCGTACAGGAAAGGATCGCACACCGGCATATATCCCGATGTCGGATTTGAGAGAGAAGTATTTCGCGCCCTTCAAGGCCTGTGTCGATGCCGGAGCGCTCACCATCATGGTGAACAGTGGATCGATCAATAATATGCCCGTTCATGCCAATTATGAATTGCTGACACAATGGCTCAAGAATGACCTTGGTTGGGATGGTGTTGTGGTTACCGACTGGTCGGATATCAACAATCTCTATTCTCGCGAACGAATTGCTCACGACAAGAAGGAGGCGATAGCAATGGCGGTCAATGCCGGAATTGATATGAGCATGGATCCATACGACCTCAATTTCTGCACTCTGCTTAAGGAGTTGGTAAAGGAGGGAAAAGTGCCGCAGTCGCGCATCGATGATGCCGCCCGTCGCGTACTCAGACTCAAATACCGCCTTGGTCTTTTCGATAAACCGAACACCTACGTTAAAGATTATCCGGAGTTTGATTCAGCCGAGCATCGTCAGGCAGCCATCAAGGCCGCCGAGGAGTCGGAGGTACTGCTCAAGAATAAGAACAACATACTTCCGTTGTCGAAGGGTGTGAAGATCTTGGTTGCCGGACCGAATGCAAATTCGATGCGCTGCCTTAATGGAGGTTGGAGCTACTCATGGCAAGGTCATCTCGCCGATCAGTTTGCAGGTGATTACAACACAATCTATGAAGCTGTGGCAAACAAATTCGGAAAAGATAATGTAAAACTTGAACATGGTGTTACTTACAAGCAGGATGGTGCCTACTACGAAGAGAATGCGCCCGAGATTGAGAAGGCCGTAGCAGCAGCTGCCGATGCCGACGTTATCTTGGCTTGTGTAGGTGAGAACTCTTACTGCGAAACCCCGGGTAACCTTTCCGACTTGGCTTTGAGCCAGAATCAGCGCGATTTGGTGAAGGCACTTGCCGCAACAGGAAAGCCCGTAGTTTTGATTCTCAACGAGGGTCGTCCGCGTCTCATCAACGATATCGAACCCATGGCAGAGGCTGTAATTGATATTCTTCTTCCCGGAAACTTCGGTGCCGATGCATTGGCAAATATACTTTCGGGCGAGGCAAATCCGAGTGCAAAAATGCCTTATACCTATCCGAGATACTCGGCCGATCTTACCACCTACGACTATCGCGTAAGCGAGGAGATCAACAAAATGGAGGGCGCCTACGATTACGATGCTGTAATCTCTGTTCAGTGGCCGTTCGGTTATGGTCAGAGCTACACAACGTTCGATTACGACAACTTTACATGCAACCGCAACGAATTCCGTTCGCCCGATGAGTTGACATTCGAAATCGATGTTAAGAATACAGGCAACGTTACAGGCAAAGAGGTTGTGATGCTGTTCAGCAGTGACTTGGTGGCATCGTTGACCCCCGAAAACCGTAGACTTCGTGCTTTCGAAAAGGTTGAGTTGAAACCCGGAGAGACAAAACGAGTAAAACTCACCATCCCCGCATCGGATCTGGCTTTTGTAGGCGCCGATGGCAAATGGGTGCTCGAGAAGGGTGATTTCCGCATGCAGGCAGGCAACAAGATTATGAATGTCAGCTGTGCTGAAACAAAGAAATGGCAGACACCCAACAAAACCGACAAATAAAACAATGATGTTAAAAGGTTAGGAAAAGTACATATAGCAGTTGCATAAGCAGCTGCTCAAAATCCCAAGGTAAACAGATTTATAGGTGTTAGAGGGGAGGGCTCGCGAGAGTCTTCCCTTCGCACTTTAATAAAGAAAGAAGACTAAAGAAGAATAAAAATCGTTTAATATTTGTTATATCTCAATAAAAGGGTTAACTTTGTAGGCAAATAACGCTTTTAAGGGTCTTTTTTTTCAAGAACCTCTGCAATGAACTTGTGGATGGTTGCGATAAGAGAAAAAGGATTCTTTCTTTTTTACTTTTTATACATTAACAAAATTATTGCTTTTTGAAGCTTAATGCTTTAAAACTTAACATTTTATATTAATTATGGCAACATATCTTACACAAGAGGGATACAAGAAAAAAATGGAGGAGCTCGCCGCTTTGGAGGCTGAGCGTCCGGAGATCAAGCAGGCCATCGCTGATGCTCGCGATAAGGGTGACTTGTCGGAGAATGCAGAGTATGATGCAGCTAAAGAACGTCAGGGTCTTCACGAAATGAAGATTGCAAAGCTCAAGGAGCTTATTGCAAGTGCCCGTATCATTGACGACAGCAACCTTAACACCGAGGAGGTGCAGATTTTGAACAAGGTGACAATTCGCAACCTTGCCAATAAGATGGAGGTTTGCTACACAATCGTGACAGAGAGCGAGGCTAATCTTCGCGAAAAGAAGATTGCATCAAACACTCCGATTGCACAGGCATTGCTCGGCCATAAAGTAGGCGACCAGGTAGACGTTCAGGCGCCTGCCGGAAAGATGAAGTTCGAGATCGTAAAGATTGAACTCTAAGATTGAGGTTGGTTAAAACAACTTCAAATGGATGGGGAAAACATAGGAAACTGAAAATGAAGTGGTTTAAACTTATTTTTTATTAAGATTTGCGAGAGATTTTTGAACTGATTTTTTCACTCGAAGAGGAAGCAACCTTATGGTTGGTTCCGATGAGAGGGGAAAAAGCAGTCAAAAAGATCCGCAAAGGTTAATAAAAGAATAAAATTCAACTTCATTTTAAGATTCGTAAATAAGTTTAAATAACTTCAAATCTAATACTTCTTTGAATATGACAATCTTTTCAAAAATTATTGCCGGTGAGATTCCGAGCTATAAGGTAGCGGAAGATGAAAATTTCTTCGCATTTCTCGATATCAACCCCGTGAACTGGGGACACACATTGGTAGTGCCCAAACGCGAGGTAGACTATATCTTCGATATGGATGACGAAGAGTTGGGAGCAATGATGAAGTTCTCAAAGCGAGTGGCAAAGGCCATCAAAGCCGCTATCCCGTGCCGTAAGGTGGGTGTAACGGTAATTGGACTTGAAGTACCCCATGCTCATATCCATCTTGTGCCCATGCAGCAGGAGGGTGATATGGACTTCAAGTCGAAGATTTCAGATCCCGACCGCGAGCGAATGGCTGAGATTGCCAAGGAGATTGCTGCTAATTTTGAATAATAATCATGGAGAATTTTAGATTCTATTCGCCAACAGAGTTTATCTTTGGTAGAGATACACAGAAGCGAACAGGCGACGCATTGTTGCGTTACGGCGCAAAGCGCGTACTGATTGTATACGGAAGCGACCGCATCAAGAGCAGCGGATTGCTTGGTGAGGTTGAACAGTCAATCACAGATGCCGGATTGGAATTTGTAGAGTTTGGTGGTATTCAGCCCAACCCGACAGCCGCAAGTGTCTATAAAGGCATAGAGGTGGCCAAAGCCGAGAATGTGGACTTTATCCTTGCCGTGGGTGGAGGTTCGCCGATCGATGCCGCAAAGGCTATGGCGCTGGGCGTTGCCAACGAAGAGGATTTCTGGAATTTCTTTTTGAATAAGAGTAAGCCGAAAGCGGCTATGCCGTTAGCGGTAGTGCTTACTATTCCGGCAGCCGGCAGCGAAGGTAGTGGTAATTCGGTCATCACTAACGAGGATACGATGCAAAAGATTTCGGTTGGCTATCCCTTCCTGTTGCGTCCGAAGTTTGCCATTATGAATCCGGAGCTGACATTCTCTCTGCCTTGGTTTCAGACGGCTTGTGGCGTGGCGGATATGATGGCTCATATCTTTGAGCGTTATTTCTCGAATACTACAGGAACGCAGTTGGTTGATGCATATGCCGAGGCAATACTTCGAGATATTATGGATCAGGCAATGACTCTGAAATTTGACGGCGAAGATTACGATGCCCGTGCCGACATTATGTGGGCAGGCACATTGGCTCATAACGGACTTTGCGGCGTAGGTAAAGTCGAGGACTGGGCATCGCATCGATTGGAACATGAGATTTCGGCGTTCTATGGTGTGGCTCACGGTGCTGGCTTGGCAGTGATGGTGCCGGCATGGATGACATTCTGTGCGGCTAAAAATCCCGACAAAATATGGCGCTTCGCCATCAACGTGATGTCGGTGAATCCTGCCGGAAAGGAGACAGAGGAGATTATCGATGAGGGAATCAGTGAACTCAAGAACTTCTATCACGATATGGGACTGACAACCAACCTTCGAGAATTGTGTGGATGCGAGCCGGATATCGAAAAGATGGTGGCATCGTTGCAACGCAACGTAGGAGATATCTTAGGCAACTATGTGCCATTATCGATGGATGACTGTCGCGAAATATATCGCCTCGCCCTCGAAGGGTAACGCGAATTTTTACACAAACAAATAAAAAAGTGCATAGTGTCAATCATCTTAAGATGATTGACACTATG
>QLIP01063337.1_pt1 | contig 14619 bp, 11 predicted proteins | sample 1769771 | NCBI WGS metagenome assembly QLIP01 (sample SAMN09428762, study PRJNA476227) | Gut metagenome, whole genome shotgun sequencing project. | isolation source: cecum | host: Rhizomys sinensis | place: China: Jinsha town of Minqing, Fujian Province | collected 2013-09-23
ATTTTACGTAAATTTGCCTTCTACTTTTAGAACTGTACAGTAATGCCTCGTCAGAAGGCTTTTTTCTATGATTACAAAGAAGTATAACGTTATCAACAACGCTATAGGGTGGATTGTGTTTGCAATTGCCCTGGCTACCTATTGGCTCACTCTTGAGCCTACCGCAAGCTATTGGGATTGCGGTGAGTTTATTATTCAGGGAACCAAGCTTGAGGTAGGTCACCCCCCGGGTAACCCTATCTTTATGCTCACTGCCCGTTTCTTTGTCAACTTCGCTCCGGATATAGCTTCGATTCCTCTTATGGTTAACGCCATGAGCGGTTTGCTGTCTGCGCTCACTATCCTGCTCTTGTTCTGGACGGTGACACACCTGGTGCTACGTCTCACAGTTAAGGATGACGAGAAGAGTGAGCTTTCCTTGTCACAGTATCTCCTTATTATGGGGAGTGGCGTGGTGGGTGCGTTGGCCTACTGCTGGAGCGACACGTTCTGGTTTTCGGCCGTCGAGGGTGAGGTATATGCCTTTTCTTCGTTCTGTACTGCAGCCGTATTCTGGCTTATCCTGAAGTGGGAGAATCGCGCTGATCAACCCCACTCGGACCGTTATCTGATTCTTATTGCCTATGTAATCGGTATCAGTATTGCGGTACACCTTCTCAACCTGCTTTGTATCCCTGCCATCGTTCTTGTGTTTGCCTATCGCAAATATAACGATATGAATGTCAAGAAGTCGCTGATAGCACTTGCCATTTCTTTCGTTATTATTGCATTTGTGCTCTACGGGCTTGTTCCCGGTTTTGTGAAGATGGCACAGCAGGCTGAACTCTTCTTTGTCAACACCATGCACATGAGCTTCAACAGCGGTGTGCTTATCTATACCTTTGTTACCGCAGCAGCCTTTATATGGGGTATTGCGGAAATCAACCGATTCAAGTCGGCTAACATCATTAAAATTTCGTTCCTCATTGCGGTTACACTTTCGGGTATCCTGTTCCTTGGCAGCGGCTGGCTACTGGGATGGGTTCTCACTGCCGTTCTCGCCGTGTGGCTGTTTGTACCCTTCAAGAAGAAGGGTGCCCTTCCGCTGCGCTGGATGAATATCGCGCTCTGGAGCATCGCCGTAATCTTTGTTGGTTATTCAAGTTACGCTCTGATTCTTATCCGTTCGTCGGCCGACACACCGATGAACCAGAATTCGCCGGACAATGTATTTGACCTTGCATCATATCTTGGCCGTGAACAGTATGGAGAGAACCCTCTGATCTATGGAGAGACACTTTACTCGTCACCGCAGAAGAAGCAGGTTGGTATGCGTACCGATACCGTCACCTATGGAGAAGACGGGAAACCGATTATAGCCAGCTACCCGGAGTACCAGCAGGTAGTTGAAAAGGGGAAGGTACAGTATGCCAAAGGGGTGAAAGGTGCCGAACCTGAATCGGAATACGGTTTCCTTACCGAAGGGGATAAGGCACGCAATGCGGCACTTGCCCAGCGAGGTGGCGACTATTATGTAAAGCGCGACTATCGCCCCGAGGTGAAGACCGCACCCGAACTGGACATGCTGTTCCCCCGCATTTACAGCCGCATGCATGCCGAAGCCTACAAGCAGTGGGTGAATCTGGATACCACCGATTCGAATCTTAAGGAAATATATGCAGTGGATGCCAACACCGGCGATAAGGTTCCCGAGGTAGACCTTTACGGTCAGCCGTATATGAACCAGATGAGTGGCATGGTAAACTATCCTCAGAAGATAGCTTATCGCCCCACCTACGCGCAGAACCTTGAATACTTCTTCAACTACCAGTTGATGCATATGTATATGCGCTATTTCATGTGGAACTTTGCAGGACGTCAGAACGACATTCTCAATCAGCGCGGCGAACTTGATGCCGGCAACTGGATATCTGGTATTCCGTTTATCGACAACGCGCGTCTCGGCGACCAGTCGCTCCTTCCCGACGACCTCGGAAAGGATAACCCGGGTCATAACGTATTCTTTATGTTGCCGCTTATACTCGGTATCATCGGCTTGCTGTGGCAGTCGTTTGCCGGCAAGAGGGGTGTCGAGCAGTTCTGGGTTGTCTTTTTCCTCTTCTTCATGACCGGTATCGCGATTGTTCTCTATCTTAACCAGCCCCCCACACAGCCCCGCGAGCGCGATTATGCATTTGCCGGATCGTTCTATGCGTATGCCATCTGGATTGGTATGGGTGTAGCAGGGGTTGCCGCTATTATCCGCAAACTTGTGGGTGACAAGCTGAAGAACCCCGACAGCGCGGTCGTGGCAGGTGTAGCCGTAGCACTCGGTCTTGTAATACCGGTGCAGATGGTGAGCCAGACATGGGACGACCATGACCGCAGTGGACGTTATGCCGCGCGTGACTTTGCCGAGAACTATCTGAACAGTCTTGAGCCTAACGCAATAGTGTTCTGTAACGGCGACAATGATACCTTCCCGCTGTGGTATGCCCAGGAGGTGGAAGGTGTGCGACCCGACGTGAAGATAGTGAATCTGAGCTACCTCACCTCTGACTGGTATGCCAACCAGATGCGCCGTCAGAGCTATACAGCGGCCCCCATCCACTTCACCGCCAAGCCAGAGGATATCGCCTTTGGCAAGGCCGATGTTACACTTCCGGGTCGCGACAGTGCCCCCGCCGACCTGCTGACATCGCTCAAGGGTCTGTATGCCGGAAGCTACCGCAAGAGTGGCAGCTACCCGATGTTGCCGTCGTCGGTGGTTACAATCCCCGTGGACCGCAATACCGTAATCAAGCGCGGTCTTGTATCACCCCGCGATACAGCTCAGATTGTGAACGAAATAGTGATAGACCTTGCCAACAGCAATGCAGTGCGCAGCAAGGGGTATCTGAGCCTGGGTGAACTGCTGATGCTCGACATCATTGCAACCAATGCCGCCGACGGGTGGAAGCGCCCAATCTACTGGTGCAGCACCGTTGGAAATGAATATCACCTTGGTTTTAGCGACTATCTGCGCTCCACCGGTATGACACATCAGCTTGTGCCCACCCGTCAGAGCGGTTTGCCACCCCGCACCGACCGTGCATATGACGTGGTAACCAAATACAAATGGGGTGGTGCCGACGTAGCAACCAAGGATAAGCATCCCTATTACGACGAGACAGCGCGCCGAATGCTTGTTACCACACGCAATTCGATGACAGAAGTGGCGTCCGAGCTTATCTATGAAGGTGACCGCTTTGCCGAAGCCAAGCGCAACGATGAAGCTCGTCAGGAATATCTCAAGGCCGAAAAGGTGCTTGACATGATGGTTAAGAATCTTTCGGAAAATACTGCCAAGTATGGGGTGTCTGTGGCTCTCTCTGTCCCCGAGCTTTACGGCTTGTTGGGTCAGAAGCTCAACAATCCCAAGCTTACAGCCAAGGCCCGCGAGGCAGCGTGGAACGGAATGCAGCGATTTGTGCAGTATGTGCGTTATGCCAATGCCATGCAGGCGTCGTTTGGTAATGTGTCGATGACCTACGAAAGCCAGCTGATGCCCTATCAGTTCTACCGTTTCATCAACCTGTATGAAAGTAACGGAGGTGACCGCAAGAAGGTAGATGAACTGCTTAAGTTCAATGGATTGAACCGCGACCAGCTCAAAGGTATGTACGAGGCTGCCTTTGGAGGGCATGATGCCTCCACGGCAACTTCGTTATCGACAGATGCCGCTTCGCAGAAGCAGTATATCGACGAAATGGGGCAGATTGCCAAAATTGTGAATTCGCTGGCAGCGTTAACACCCGAGGAATATGCCAAGCGCAGTGCCGACGACCGCTATTATGATTCGGTATATTACGAAGCATATCAGATGTGTCTTAAGCAGGGGGTGGCAGAAGAGAAGCTTCTTGCTGACCCGGAGGTGAAGAAAGTTGACATGAAGCGCAGCCGTCGCCTAAGCGAAGAATATAACAGGAACAATTAATCGAGGAGATGTTAATAGAACGTCCGCCGAGGTTAATGCGAGCCATACTCCCCGGGGGTGTCTTCCGTATCGAGGAGACACCCCAGGATGGGAGAAAAGGGGTAAAAAAGGTGTATCTGACGTTTGATGACGGTCCGATACCCGAGGTGACGCCGCGACTGCTCGATATGCTCGACAAGTACGGTATCAAAGCCACTTTCTTTATGGTGGGTGATAATGTACGCCGCTACCCCGAACTGTACCGCGAGGTGCTGCGCCGTGGTCATCGTGTAGGAAACCACACCATGCACCATCTGCAGGGGCTCCACAGCAGCAGTCCGCGTTATCTGCGTGATGTGTCGGAAGCTGCCGAGCTGATAGAGACCGACCTGTTCCGCCCCCCTCATGGATGGCTCAAGATACGCCAGGCACTTGCCCTGCGCAAGAAATACCGGATTATAATGTATGATCTGGTGACGAGAGACTATAGCAAATGGCTCACTGCCGACGATGTGGTGGGGAATGTGCAGAAATACGCCCGCAACGGCTCGATAATCGTGTTTCACGATTCGCTCAAGAGTCTGCCGCGCCTGTTTGATGCACTCCCGCGCAGCATAGAGTGGCTGCAGAGTCAGGGATATGAATTTGCTCTAATACAGTAAGAATTGAAAAAGAAGGTTTTGGTGGTTGGTGCCGGTGGATTTACCGGTGGCTTTATAGTGACCGAAGGTCTTAGTCGCGGTTGCGAGGTGTGGGCAGGAGTGCGAGAGTCGACATCGCGCGAGTGGCTCACCGACGAACGGATACACTTTCTGAACTTCGACTTTTCGGACCCTCAGCAGGTAAAGGATACTATCGAGACGGCACTCCCCGAGGGGGAGAAGTGGGATTGGATAGTATATAATCTGGGTGCCACCAAGGTGACAAGCTACATGGACTTCTCGCGCATCAACTACGAGTACCTGCGCATATTTACCAATGCACTTGAGGGTGCAGGGAAGGTTCCCGATAAGTTTCTGTATATGAGTTCCCTGTCGTCGCTCGGCGTGGGGGATGAAAAGAGGTATACCCCCTTTACCGAAGCAAAAGTGCCACAGCCCAATACCCGCTACGGTGCTTCGAAATTGAAGTCGGAAATCTGGCTTATGGAGCGTGGACTCCCTTACATCATATTCCGCCCGACCGGGGTCTACGGACCGCGCGACCACGATTACTTCCTTATGTTCGAGTCGATAGCGAAGGGTGTGGATTTTGCAGCCGGCTTCCGCCGTCAGCAACTCAGTTTTCTCTATGTCGAAGACTTGGCGAGGGCTGTTTATGATGCTTTGGAACACTCTGCGGTGAAGGAGGTGTATAATCTTGCCGAACCTCGCGGCTATTCGCAGAAGGAATTTCGTAAGCTTGCGGCAAAAGAACTCGGCAAGAAAATTGTTTTACCTATAAGGGTCCCACTATGGGGGTTGAAAGGGGTATCGTTTGTTGCCGAAAAAATTGGGGTAGCCCGGATGAAACCATCCACCCTGAACCGCGATAAATACCGTATTATGAAGCAGCGCAACTGGACAGTAGATGTTTCGAAGGCACAGAGCGGCTTTGGGTTTGCTCCGCAGGTGATGCTTGCCGAGGGTGTGAAGCGTTGCGTTGCGTGGTATCGGGAGCATGGGTGGCTCAAGGGGTAGCCGAAGGTTTTAGCGGTGATAAATCAACTTCATTTTAAGATTCGTAAATAAGTTTAAACAACTTCAATATGCCGGATAGATAAGGGATGGCGAATGACACGATAAGAAATAACGGTAACTGGCACATGGATGCCGGCATAGTGGTGCCGGGTGGTGCTGAACAGGAATTTGTGCCGCGCGGGATGGAGCGAACGCAAGCACCAGCACCGGTGCGTAGAGTACGCCCGGTTGAAATGGACTCGTTGAGCCTTGCCAAGGCCGACTCGATAGCCAAACTCAAGGCCGATTCGGTGCGCCGCGAGGTCAATCATCATGGGCTGGTGCTTACCGACCCATATGCCGACGATGCCGAGCAGCCGCATACGTTTGTGTCGCTGGGTGTCGAGTCATGGGTATTTGCACTGTTGGCAATGCTGTTTTCTCTTATCTGCTTCAAGTTCAAGAACAGTCCGCGCTATCTGAGCACACTGATGTCCGACATGGTGTCCACCCGCGTGCGTGGCAATATGTTTGACAATACGGTACGTGAAACTTCCTATCTGATAATTCTCAATACGGCATGGGCCGTGTGTGCCGGTATTCTGGTGTGGTGCGGCATTGCCCCCGGTGGGGTGTTGAACCCGGCTCAGTATGGATTTACCATACCGGACTCACCGCTGGGAGGGATTGGAATCTGCGTTGCATCGGCAGCAGTGTATCTCGGTGTGATGCTGTTGATGTATCTGGGGGTGGGGAATACATTTTCCGACAAAAATACCACCTCGGTATGGGTGCGTGGTGCGTCGGCCTGCTATGCCCTGCAGACTTTCGGACTGCTCCCGCTGGCATTGCTCGGGTTGTGTTATCCGCAGTGGAGCAGTGGGGTGCTGATAGCAGCCGGAGTGGTCTACGCAGCCTTCAAGATATTGTTTATTTATAAAGGGATACGCATTTTTTTGCGTCAAAATATCTCTTGGTTGATATTTTTGTACTATCTTTGCAGTTTAGAAATCGTCCCGCTGATTCTGACTTATGTTGCAATCTTGCAGATATGTAGTAACTGGCTGTAAATTAATAAAATAGCCATAATGCGGGTGCTGTGCCCTGAAAAAACATTAAATGGGGTGCACGCATTTTTTAATAAAAAAACGAACGACGCATGAAATTGAAGAAAATTCTGGTATCACAACCCCAACCCACATCTGAGAAATCCCCTTATTTTGATATTCGCGATAAATATGGTGTGGAAATAGTGTTTCGCCCGTTTATCAAAATTGAGGGTCTGACAGCAAAGGAATTCCGTCAGGCCAAGACGAATCTTGCCGACTATACGGCTGTCATTTTTACATCGCGCACAGCTGTGGACCATTACTTCCGTCTTTGTGAGGAGACACGTGTCAAAGTACCCGACACAATGAAGTATTTCTGCACCACAGAGTCTATCGCGCTTTATCTTCAGAAGTATATCGTTTACCGCAAGCGTAAAATCTCATTTGGTAAGACCGGTAAACTCGACGATGCGCAGTTTCTTGCTGCCATTGACAAGAACAAGAACGAGAAATTCCTTTTCCCCATCTCGGATGTGCATAAGGAGGAAGAGCAGCTGTTGCAGAACCGCGGCCTGAACGTAACCAAGGCTGTGATGTACCGCACAGTGAGCAATGACTTCCAGCCCGACGAGGAGCTTGATTACGACATGCTGGTATTTTTCAGCCCGGCGGGAGTAGCCTCGCTCAAGAAGAACTTCCCCGACTTTAATCAGGATGAGCGTCCCACCTACATTGCCACCTTTGGCCAGACCACAGCCAAGGCAGTAGAAGATGCCGAGCTGAGACTTGACGTGTCGGCACCGTCGGTAAAGGCGCGCTCCATGCCCGAAGCCATTGACAACTTCCTTGCCGAGCTCGCGGAGAAATAATGACCGAATTATATCAAACTTATCACCGAGGGGTGCAGCAGAACCATCTGCCGCACCCCTCGATTTAATTCAGCCCATGGCCCATTGTCAGTCAGCTACGCGAAAGAAGCCATTTCCATGTCGGCAGAACGGTGATTTTGACACCTGCGTCGGTTACAATAATCTCTTCTTCATCGTTGGTGAGTATAAGTAATTCGCTGCTATTTAGATCACTATGCGCTTCGATAAGTCCAGCAATTTCACGACGGCGAGTATCTTCATCCCTCAAAGACCAGCAAACCTGGATAAGACTCCGAATGTCTTGCCCACTTTGTACAACGAAATCACATTCGCCGCGATCCTGATAATAATATATCTGATCAGCAAACGATGCTCGGCGATATAACTCCAGAAAAACAGTATTTTCAAGCTTTTTGCCGTCGTCATCGCTGTGGGGTAGTAGGACGGCATCGCGTAAACCGTTATCAACACAATAGTATTTAGGTAGGCTTCCTTCCATTTTTTGCAGTGACCGACTGAACTTGGGTACACGATAGAACATGAATATATTGCAAGCATATGAAATCCAGTCGTAAAGGTGGTCCTTGCTAACTTTTAATCCCCTTGATTTTATATCACCGTGAAGAGCATTAATAGATGTGGGCTTGCTCAGGTTATTCATGACGCGCTTGAGCAGGTATCGCAACACCTCAATATTTGACAGGTGGTAATGCTCAGCTAAATCTTTAAGCAGCATAGTGTCAAAGTAGGTTTGCAGGATGCGCGTTTTCAATAGCGGTTTATCGATTAACACTACTTCAGGGAACCCCCCTTCATGGTTAAATGTTGCAAACGCGTTTTTAATGCGAGCTATGTCCTGTTCAAGCCAACTATTGGTATCCACCCCTTTAAATAGGCAGTATTCAGAGAATGACAAAGGCATAGTTTCCTCCTCCAGAGGCCAGCCGCGCAATGCAGATTTCAGTTCGGTACTTAACATTGATGCATTGCTACCGCTAATATATATATTTTTGGTGTAGTGTTTGAACAGTTTCATGACAAAATATTCCCACCCTTCGATAAGTTGTATCTCATCAAAGAACATATACACCGATTTGATATCGATGTCAGGATACATCTCGTTGTACGCTTCGATTATGACATGCAGTTGGTCGGACGACATTTGAACGAGACGCTCATCGTCAAATCCCATCCACAGTATTCTGCGGCGGTCAACACCAGAAGCAAGAAGAGAATTAACAACAAATTCCATGCGCGACGATTTGCCGCATCGACGCACACCGGGTATTGTGATTATCCGACCGCAGTCAATAGGCAGTTGCTTGGCGCGTGGCATTATATCGGTAGGGAACTCTGCCTGACGCATGGCTATTTGTGTCTTTATATATGATTTGTCCATAATAGAAATAAACAACAATTATTGGTTGCAAAGATAGGGATAATTTCTGGAAATATGGAAAAGTTTCCTATTTTTTAGGAAAGAAATTGAAAATCTTTCCTATTTTTTAGGAAAGATTTCTGAAATCCTTCCTATTTTTTAGGAAAGAATCGGAAATAGTTGCTGTTTGGTTTTAAATTTATCATTTGTGTACATATTTGTGTGCAAAAGTTTGTTATTCCTTAAGATATTATTTATCTTTGTTTTAATTAAAAATTTAATTTATGGAAGCATTGTCAGTCAGAGATTATCGGAATAATCTTGCGCATTCTTTTGAGCGCGCGCAAGAAGGGGAGCGCGTGGTAATTCGTAGAAAAAACCATTTATTTGCGCTTGTAAGTCTTGGTAAAGAAGAGCTTACAATCACCCCTGAGTTAAGTAGGCGTATAGATGAGGCGGAACGAGCTTGCAGGGAGGGACGTTGTGTATCATGCAATACAGTTGAGGAGCTGGATTCATTTTTAGATTCGCTGTGATGTACACAATTAAATTTGACGACGCAGTAGTCCAAGTAATTGCCAAATGGAAAAAGTCTAACCCTATACTTTTCAAAAAGTTAGAAAAGGTAATTAAAGCTATTGCGATAGATCCCCGACATGGGATTGGACATCCTGAGCCAATGGTTGGAGGAAATAATCAAACGTTCTCAAGACATATATCCGCACACAATAGAATTATATATAATATTCACGATGATGAAGTGTTTGTCGTTGTAATTCAATTGGGAGGACATTATAACGATAAATAAATTCAGCTTCATTTTAAGAATCGGTTAAGTCAAAAATAAGTTTACTAAACTTCATCTATATAGCATGCAAAATATCGACGAGAATACGCTGAGCCGCTTGTATTTCAAGGATACGGCATTTCAGAATCTGATGCAGAAGCGCATATTGAGCGTACTGCTGATTGCAACCCCTTACGATGCGTTTATGCTTGAGGAAGATGGGCGCGTGGAGGAGCAGATTTATATGGAATACGCCAAGCTGCACCTGACGTCGCCACCCCGTTTCACCAAGGTCGCAAACTATCAGGAGGCACGCGAGGCCCTTGCAACCCAGAAGTTTGACCTAATCATAGCCATGCCAGGTGTGGATTTGAGTGAGACCTTTCGCGAGGCTGTCGAGATTGACCGTATGTATCCCGAGATTCCGTTTGTGGTGCTCACACCGTTTTCGAAAGAGGTTCGCCGTGCCATCGCCAACGAGGACTTGCGCGGCGTGGACTACGTATTTTCATGGTTGGGAAATGTGGACCTTATCCTTGCCATTATCAAGCTGATAGAGGATAAGATGAATGCCGAAAACGATATCGGCGAAGTGGGGTTGCAGGCAATACTGCTTATTGAGGACTCGATACGGTTTTATTCGTCGATATTGCCGCACATGTATAAGTTTCTGCTCAAGCAGTCGCTGCGGTTTGCCACCGAGGCGCTTAACGAGCATCAGCGGAGTCTGCGCATGCGGGCCCGCTCCAAGGTGTTGCTGGCCCGCGACTATGAGGAGGGGATGATGCTGCTTGAGAAATATGGGAACAACATCAAGGGTATCATTACCGATGCACGCTTTCCGCGCAACGGGGAGAAGGACCCGGACGCGGGGATGAAGCTTGCCTTGAAAGCGCGGGAGATGAACCCCTATATCCCGGTTATAATGGAGAGTCAGGAGAGTGCCAATCGTGCTGCTGCCGAAAAGGCAGGTTTTGTGTTTCTTGACAAAAACTCCAAGACGCTGCCGCTCGACCTGCGTGAAGCTGCCAAGAAGAAGTTTGGTTATGGCGACTTTATAGTGCGCGACCCCAAGTCGGGGGACGAGCTTATGCGCATCCGTAATCTTAAGGATCTGCAGAAGAACATATTTGCCATACCGGACGATGTACTATACTTCTACTGTTCAACCAACAGTATATCGCGCTGGCTGTTTTCGCGAGCTCTATTCCCGCTGGGGGACCTGCTCAAGGGGATTACATTTACCAACATCGAAGATGCCCCGCGGGTGCGCCAGCTAATCTTTGACGCCATCGTAAAATACCGCCGCATGAAAAACCGCGGTGTTGTGGCAACCTTCAACCGCGAATCGTATGATACTTGGAGCAACTTTGCCCGTATCGGCGAGGGGTCCATGGGTGGCAAAGGTCGTGGCCTCGCCTTTATTGACCAGATTATAAAGCGCCATCCAGAGTGCGAGAATTTTGACGGTGTACAGATTACAATTCCGCATACGCTGGTGGTGTGTACCGACCTGTTTGACGAGTTTATGGAAAACAACGGTCTGTACAGCATAGCGCTGTCGTCGGCACCCGACGATGAGATTCTGCGAGCCTTCCTCAAAGGGAAGCTCCCCGCGGAATTGATAGAGGATATGCGTGCCTTTTTCGATGTGGTGCGTCGGCCGCTGGCGGTGCGAAGCAGTTCGTTGCTCGAAGACTCGCATTACCAGCCATTTGCCGGTATCTACTCTACCTATATGATACCGTTTACGGAGGATGAGGATGTGCGGATGCGCATGCTTGAGGATGCGGTAAAGAGTGTGTATGCCTCTGTGTTCTTTGCTGATTCCAAAGCATATATGAACGCCACAAGCAATGTGATAGACCAGGAGAAAATGGCGGTAATCCTGCAGGAGGTTGTGGGTGAGGATCATGACGGTATGTATTACCCATCGTTCTCGGGTGTGGGTCGCTCGCTCAACTATTACCCCACCGGAGAGGAGAAGGCAGAAGAGGGGGTGGTTGAGGTTGCCGCAGGTCTCGGCAAGTATATCGTTGACGGAGGGATGGCATTGCGGTTCTCACCCAAACACCCCGACAAGGTGTTGCAGACATCGACAATGGAGCTTGCACTGCGCGATACGCAGACCAAGCTCTATGCGCTCCCTTCGGACCATGAAATAACCGAAGAGTTCAGCATCGACGATAGTTTCAATATCAGCAAAATCAGTGTGGCAGATGCATTCAAGACCGGTGCTCTGAAATACCTTGTGTCCACGTTCGATGCATATGACCGCGTAATTCGCGACAATGAAGTGGGTAAGGGGCGCAAGCTCGTAACATTTGCCAACGTATTGAAGCACGGTGTTTTTCCGTTGGCACCGGTTGCCGATTTTATGCTCTCTACCGGGCAGTATGAGATGGGGCGTCCGGTTGAGATTGAGTTTGCCGGCAACATACTCCCTCAGCGTACCGAGAGAGGGGAGAGGGGTACTGTCTACTGGTTGCAGATGCGTCCGATAGTCGACACCAAAGAGATGCTCGACGACAAGATTATGGATATACCGGACGAGCAACTTATCCTGCGCAGCAACACCGCATTGGGCCATGGAGTGATGGATAATATCAAATACCTGGTTTATGTGCGTCCCGAGAATTTCGACTCGCTCAATAATCCGGCGCTTGCCCAAGAGATTGAAAAAGTGAATGCAGCCATGGTAGAGCGTGGCGAGCCGTATATCCTTATCGGACCGGGTCGCTGGGGGTCGTCGGACCCCGCATTGGGTATTCCCGTCAAGTGGCCGCAGATAGCGGGGGCGCGTCTCATAGTGGAGTCGTCGTTGCCCGGTTATCGCATAGAGCCGTCGCAGGGGACACACTTTTTCCAGAACCTCACCAGTTTCGGGGTCGGTTACTTTACCATTGATGCCGACGGAGGGAACGGATTCTTCGACACGGTGTGGCTCGACTCTCTACCTGCGGTTTATGAAGACGACCGTCTGCGTGTTATCCGCTTTGATTCTCCGCTGTCGGTAGCCATCAACGGCCGAAAATCCAAAGGTATCGTTGTCAAGCCCGGTCAGGGCACTACCCAGAAGGATAACGACGAATAACAAGCTGACCGGAATACCTCGCCATATTTATGTTGTTAGCGCGTAAGTGTTATGTATTCAAATGATTATATATAATTTTGCAAAATCGTAAGTGTTACTTATGATTTTGCAAAATTCAATTATGTTATCAGGTAATTAATTGGATAACAAATTGATATGATTATGCAATACATAGATAGGACCATTACCCCAAAGATATTGGAGGCACATAAGTATTTCCCGGTTATTCTTATCACCGGTGCCCGTCAGGCTGATCGTATATTTTAACTAAAATAGCGCAGTTTGTTAACACAATTTTAACTAAAATAGTGCAGTCTAAAATTTGATTTTAACTAAAATAGCGCAGTTTGTTAACAATATTTTAACTAAAATAGTGCAGTTAAATGAATTTAAATCACTATTTTTGTGCTCAAAATTAGATGATTATGAATATTCGTGGATTAGAAACAATATTGACCGATCAAAAAGAAGAGCTCGCTATAAAGCTTAGGCAACGTTATTGCTATCGACAAGAAGAAAATCTAATCGATATTGACAGCCCTCAAGCTCAGGTTGTGCTTGGAGTGAGGCGTAGTGGTAAGTCCACGCTGTGTATTCATGCTCTGCATCGAAGCGGAGTGAAGTTTGCATATGTGAACTTTGACGATGAACGACTTATAGACATCAAAGGGAGCGATCTCAATGAGGTGCTTGAAGTATTGTATAAAATTTACGGTACGTTTAATTATCTATTCATTGATGAGATTCAAAATATTGAAGAATGGTATCTATTTGTTAACCGTTTATTGCGTCGTGAGATGCGCGTCGTTATCACTGGTAGCAATGCCAAATTATTAAGCGGAGAGTTGGCAACCCATCTCACCGGTAGGTATCATTCGATACATCTGTATCCGTTTTCATTTAGGGAATATTGCGAGTATAAGGATGTTGACGTAAATGGAAGGTCAACATCAACGGTAGCCACTCTTCGTAAAACGTTTGATGAGTATCTTGTAAAAGGTGGATTTCCGGAGTTGATGCGTATAAAGTATGATCGACCCTATATTTCCGAACTGGTAGATAATATATTAAATCGTGATATCAAGCAGAGATTTAAAATGAAATATTCTGCAACATTTGATCATTTGGCGCAACATCTGCTTAATATCGTGCCTCATATCCTCAATATTAAGTCACTACAGCAGACCTTTTCAATTAGTTCGGTGCATACTGTCAATAATTATGTTAGTTATTTGAAGCAGGCATATCTATTGATTGGATTGCATAAATATTCCGTAAAAAGCCGGGTGAGACTTACCGGGGAGAAGGTGTATCCCGTTGATGTGTCTTTAATGAATAATAGGGATGATGCCTTTGCTCGTCAGAATTTGGGTTGGCGACTGGAAGTAATAGTGTTTATAGAACTTTTAAGACGATTTAAACCTGCAGGATATGATATTTATTACTTTAACGAAACGGCAGGCGAATGCGATTTCCTTGTGTGTCAAGGGGCTGCAGTTAAAACAGCAATCCAAGTGTCTTATGACTTAAGCAATGAAAAGGTGCGTAAGCGAGAAATAGCGGGACTTATGCTTGCCGCCAATAAAACGGGAGTCTCTGAACTGTTACTGCTCACCGATACCGAGTATGCTGACATAGCAGTTGGAGACCGAATGGTGAAAGTGCGCCCGGTGTATGATTGGGCGTTGTCGTAGCGTTGTTGGGAGGATTTGTAGCGGGATTTGGTGGGTTTGGGGGTGTTGAGTCTTAATTATGTAGCACTTCCTTGATTCTCTTTATCAAAGATTCCATTGACTGCGCCACTTCATCTGGCTTTGGTAATTCGCCGAATGATAGTGCTCCCACTTCTA
>QLIP01107132.1_pt1 | contig 14615 bp, 15 predicted proteins | sample 1769771 | NCBI WGS metagenome assembly QLIP01 (sample SAMN09428762, study PRJNA476227) | Gut metagenome, whole genome shotgun sequencing project. | isolation source: cecum | host: Rhizomys sinensis | place: China: Jinsha town of Minqing, Fujian Province | collected 2013-09-23
ACTTTTAATCAAGTTGTCCGGGGTTCGAATCCCCGATGTCTCATCCGATGAGTGGACTTTTTGGCGGAAGGGCTAAAAGTCCATTTTTTCTGTTATTTGGGAAAGGAGCATCATATCTCATGGCTGATGTAAATGTTACAATTCGTATGGATGAAAGCTTAAAACAGCAGGCAGATAGTCTGTTTGCTGATTTAGGAATGACATTATCAGGAGCAGTTAATATTTTCATAAAACAGTCAGTCAGGGAACAGTCAATTCCTTTTAGGATTGGATATAAAGCACCAAATAGAGAAACTTTGGAAGCTATAGAAGAAGTCAGACAACTCAAAAACAATCCTAATAAAAAGACATATCATTCTTTTGATGAAGTTTTGAAGGAGTTGGATGATGAAGTATGAGATTGTTTTGACAGGGAAGTTCAAAAAAGATTTGAAAACGGCGAAAAAAAGGGGATACAATCTTGCTCTGCTTTCAGCCGTGGTTGATATGCTGGCAGAGGGAAAAACATTGCCAGGACAATATAGAGACCATGCTTTGACTGGAGATTATGCAGGATGCAGAGAGTGTCATATTACGCCGGACTGGCTGTTGGTTTATGAAATAGAAAAGGAAAAACTTTTTTTATATTTGACAAGAACAGGAACGCACAGCGATTTGTTTTGATTCTTGACAAAGCCTTTTTTGGAAGGATATAATAAGTAGTGCGGCTGATGCAGCTGCAAAATAGGCGGATATGGCGGAATTGGCAGACGCGCTAGATTTAGGTTCTAGTCCGAAAGGGTGCAGGTTCAAGTCCTGTTATCCGCAGAAAAAAATGCCGGGACAGCCGGCATTTTTCTATATATTGTTTACAATGCACAAAGGCGTGTTTATGGCACCGGAAAGGAAGGCATGGAAATGGAAAACGCAAAAGTATATTATACGACATTTAAGGCAGACTACAGAGAAAACCTGCTGCAAAAGCTCCATCGGCTGATGAAGGAGGCAGGCTTTGAAACAATTGATTTTACAGACAAATATGCGGCAATCAAGATTCATTTTGGCGAATATGGCAACCTTGCGTTTCTGCGCCCCAATTATGCGAAAGTAGTGGCGGATTACGTGAAGGAGAGGGGCGGCCGCCCATTTTTGACAGACTGCAACACACTGTATGTCGGCAGCCGCAAAAATGCGCTGGATCATTTGGAAACCGCCTACCTAAACGGGTTTTCCCCTTTCCAGACGGGCTGCCATATCCTCATTGGCGACGGCTTAAAAGGGACGGATGAAACGCTTGTCCCTATTGATGGGGAATATGTAAAAGAAGCAAAAATCGGACGCGCAATTATGGATGCGGACATTTTTATTTCTTTGACGCACTTTAAAGGGCATGAGATGGCAGGTTTTGGCGGCACGCTGAAAAATATCGGGATGGGCTGCGGCTCCCGCGCCGGAAAAATGGAGCAGCACTGTGATGGGAAACCGGACGTTGATGAAACTTTGTGTGTAGGGTGCGGGGCCTGTTTAAAAATCTGCGCACACGGCGCGCCTGTCATTGCGGATAAAAAAGCGAAGATTGACCATGCAAAATGCGTAGGCTGCGGCAGATGCCTTGCAGTCTGCCCAAAAGATGCGATCGCGGCAGATTATGAGGATTCGATTGCCATATTAAATAGAAGGATAGCGGAATATGGCTGGGCTGTATGCAAAGACAGGCCGTGTTTTCATATTTCGCTCATCTGTGACGTATCGCCAAACTGCGACTGCCACTCGGAAAACGACATTCCGATCATTCCAAACGTTGGCATGCTGGCATCTTTTGACCCAGTGGCACTCGACCAGGCATGCGCGGATTTGTGCAACAAAATGCCGGTTGTGGAAGGCAGCATTTTAAGCGACAATATGCATGATGAGAAATACTGCCGCGAAGGGCACGATCATTTTTGGATGACGCATCCTGATACAGAATGGGAGTCCTGCATTGCGCATGCGGTAAAGATGGGGCTTGGCGTAAAAGAATATGATTTGATCACGGTGTAATGTTGCTGCAAAAATGCAATAAAAATGCGATAGAAATGGCATAGAAATGGCATAGAAATGAGGCTGGCGATGAAAGTATTGATGCTTGGCGGGACGCGCTTTTTTGGAAAGCATACGGTAGCAAAACTGCTGGCGGGCGGTGCCTGCGTGACAATTGCAACAAGGGGCATAACGCCGGATCCTTTTGGAGACCGCATAGAGCGGCTGTGCGTGGAGCGGACAGACCGGGATGGACTGGCACGCGCCTTGCGCGGAAGGGATTTTGACATTGTTTACGATACGCTTGCCTACAGCTCGGAAGATATCAGGCGGCTGCTTGATGCCATCACGCCAAAGCGTTACATCCCCGTATCGACGGTATCGGTCTATGCGCCCTTGCAAATGAATACAAAAGAAGAGGATTTTGACGCCGGGACGTATCCGCTTTGCTGGCTTAGCAGGGGAGATGCCTCGTATGCGGAAACAAAGCGCCAGGCAGAAGCGGCTTTGTGCCAGGCGTATGCTGGCGTGGAGTTTGCCCTGCCAAGGTTTCCGTTTGTGATCGGGGCAGATGATTACACGAGGCGGCTGCATTTTTACGTGGAGCATGCAGCCAGGGGAATACCGATGTTTGTGGATAACCGGGAGGAACCAATGAGTTTTCTGTTTGCGGAGGATGCGGCGGATTTTCTTGTCTGGCTTGGAACGTCAAAATTGACCGGAGCGGTCAATGTAGCGAACGCCGGTACGGTATCGATTGGGGAAATGCTGCGTCATATTGAGGAAAAGACAGGGAAAAAAGCCCTGTTTGCGAAAGACGCGGACGCCGCCCCATACAATGGGACGCCGGGGCATTCCATCCATACCGGGCGGGCTAAGCGGGCAGGCTATGCTTTCTCGCCCCTGCGGGATAAACTGTGGGGGTTATTGGAGGAGTTGTATGAAAATAGCATTTGACGTGTGTGCTGTATTTTGTTTATCTGTTTCGTTCCTGACCTTGTAATTATGTGTAAAATCTGCTATAATCAACTTGCGCAAACGGTGTAATATAAAACTATGCAAACTAAAACTTAAAGGAGATGTCAAAATGAAAGGTAATATTGTTGTTGGACAGTCGGGCGGCCCTACAGCCGTTATCAATTCTTCTGTTGCGGGCGTTTACAGTGCGGCAAAGAAACTGGGTGTGAAAAAGATTTATGGCATGGTGCATGGGATCCAGGGATTTTTACAGGACAACCTGATCGACCTTAGCGAATATTTGGACGACGAAGCGGGCATCGAATTGTTAAAGAGGACGCCGTCAGCATTCCTTGGCTCGTGCAGGTTTAAAATGCCAAAGATCGAAGGGCACGAGGATGTTTATGAAAAGATTTTTGAAATTATGGAAAAGCACGACATAGAATGCTTGTTTTATGCGGGCGGAAACGATTCCATGGATACCGTGAAGATGCTCTCCGACTATGCGGCTGCGCACAATAAGCCGCAAAGATTCATGGGTGTTCCAAAGACGATTGACAACGACCTTCCGATTACGGACCACTGCCCGGGCTATGGCTCCGCGGCAAAATATATTGCGACGAGCTTAAAAGAGATTATCCGCGACAATGAATCGTTTGGCGTGGAGAAGCCTACCGTATGCATCGTAGAGATTATGGGGCGCCATGCGGGCTGGCTGACAGCGGCTGCGGCGCTTTCTAAAGGCGAAGACTGCAGCGGGCCGGACGCGATCTATTTGCCGGAAGTGACATTTGACGTTGATAAATTCATGGCAAAAGTGAAAGAGCTTGCGGCAACAAAATCTTCTGTTGTGATTGCGGTTTCTGAAGGTGTATCTTTGGCGGATGGACGTTTTGTATGCGAGCTTGCGGACGCGGACAAGGCAGTGGACGCTTTTGGACACAAACAGTTATCCGGCACGGCAGCTTACCTTGCTTCCTTAATCGCTGCGCAGACAGGCTTAAAGACGCGTGCGATCGAATTTTCCACATTGCAGCGTGCGGCAACGCATCTGGCTTCTTTGACTGATATCAACGAGGCGTTCCAGGTTGGGCATGATGCAGTGATGGCAGCGCAGGAAGGCAAGACAGGCATGATGATCACGCTTGATAGAAACGGGGATGCCCCGTACCAATGCGGGACAAGCGCATATGATATCCATGCGATCGCCAATGTGGAAAGACCGGTTCCGGCAGAGTGGATTGCGGAAGATGGCACAAACTTAAACGACGGGTATGAAAAATATGCAAGGCCGCTTATCATGGGAGAATTGCAGCCATTGTTCATAAACGGCACGCCGAGGCATTTAGTGCGTAAATAGGTGTAGGATGCAAATGTGAAGCAACAGGCCCGTAGCGTAATTGCGGGCTTGTTTCTATGCACAGGCCCGCACATGAAAGTATGCGCACAAGGCTGGGCATACAGGGAAAATTATGATATTTAACAGCGTAGCATTTATTGTTTATTTTGTTCCGGTATTTTTTGCCATATATTATCTTTGTCCGAAAAAAGGCAGGAACTTTGTGCTGCTGGCAGGAAGTTTTGTATTTTATGCCTGGGGGGATGTGTTTACGCTTCCCGTTGTTTTGGCGTGTGCATTTGCCAGCCATACGTTTGGCAGCATCATAAACCGCAGGAAAAGGCACGGTCGCATGCGCCGGATGTGGCTTTGGGCGGCAATTTTGTTCCATGTTGCCGTGCTGGCTGCTTTCCGCATCTTCCGGTTTTCACAGACAGTGCCGTTAGGGCTTAGTTTTTATACATTCCAGGCGATTTCCTACGTTGTCGATGTTTACCGTGGGACGATCCAGGCAGAACAGTCAATCCTGCGCTATTGCACGTACTTTTTTATGTTTCCAAAATTTGTATCGGGACCTATCACGCGCTATGAAAGCGTGAAGAATGCGCTGCAGCGTCGGAAGGTCTCTTTGGCGCAGGCCGAGGAAGGCTGCAGGGAATTTATCATGGGGCTTGCCTGCAAAATACTGCTGGCAGATCCGATGGGAAGGCTTTGGAATGCTATTTGCACGGTCGGCTTTGAGAGCATTTCCATGCCGTTAGCATGGTTTGGGGCGTTAGCGGTCAGCCTGCAGATTTATTTTGATTTCCACGGCTATTCGCTCATGGCTGTTGCACTTGGCAGGATGCTTGGCTTTTCCCTGCCGCAAAACTTCCAGTATCCTTATATGGCTGGCAGCATGACGGAATTTTGGCGGCGCTGGCATAGGACGCTTGGCATGTGGTTTCGTGATTATGTGTATATCCCGCTTGGCGGCAGCAGGCGGGGGACGTTTCGAACGCTGTGCAATCTGTTTGTCGTCTGGGCGCTTACGGGTTTGTGGCATGGGACGGGCGGCAGCTTTTTGTTGTGGGGGCTGGGATTTTTTGCCATATTATCCATAGAAAGGCTCTTTCTAAAAAAGGCGCTGGATAGTACAATGGTTTTTAAAAGATGTTATATGTTCCTGCTCATTTTGCTTAGCTGGATCGTATTTTCGATTCCTGACGCGGGGGATCTGCTCTTGTATCTGCGCAGGATGTTTGATGCTGCTTCCATTAGCGGCAGGGCGGATCTTTGGGATTTGGCGTATTATGCAAAAGATTATGGATGGATTGCCGCGGCCGGCATATTGTTTGCCACGCCGCTGCCGTCAAAGATTTATAACGCCTACAGACAGCACTTTGTGATGGCGCTCATCCTGCTTGCATTATTCTGGCTGTCGCTCTATCAGATCATGAGCGCACAGAGCAATCCGTTTTTGTATTCTCATTTTTGACAAAAGATAGAAGGCATGGGAAAACATGAAGTTTATAAAGAAATATCCGTTGCTGTTCCTGCTGTTTGTTAGTGCAGTGGCAGCACTTATATTACATAAAATAGGTTACACATATTCTGACATTCCTAAAGCGGCAGATGCAGTGCGCCTTTGGGGCGGGGCTGCTGGGTCTGCGGCAAAGCCGGAGGAGGAAACGGCCGTCACTGCAAAAGAAAAACAGATGCCGGAAGCCTTTTCCCCTGCGGAAGGCGAAGCGGGGCCACAATATGCGGATATGCCCAAGGCTAAGGAGCCAGGGATAAAGCTGCCAGCGGACGCATCCGGCAGAAAGGAGCCTGGGCAGCTGGCGGAAGAAGAAACGGCGCAAGAAGGGAAGCCGCGTTATACGCTCGCCCCGGTCGGGGATGACTATTTTAAAGACGCGGTTTTTATCGGTGATTCCAGGACGGTCGGATTGGCACAGTACGGCAATATGCCGCAGGCGGCGTTTTATGCGGAAACGGGGTTTACCATTTATAAATTTTCCGATGCCAAAATTGTGGCGCTGCCGGATGAGAAAGAAAAGCTGACGGTTGAGGAAGCATTAGCGCGCAGGCAGTTTGGAAAAGTTTACCTGATGGTCGGCATCAATGAAATGGGGCGGGGCACAGTGGAGGAGTTTGGCGTGGAATATGCCAAAGTCGTAGAGCGCATTGCCGCGCTGCAGCCGGACGCGCTGATCATCTTAGAGGCGATCATGTATGTCGGCAAGGAAAAATCAGACTCCGACGAAATTTTTAACAATGCCAATATCGCCCTGCGCAATGCGGCGATCGCGAGCCTTGCGGACAATAAGAGGATTTTCTATTTTGATATGAATCCGACCGTGATAGATGAAGAAGGATTTTTGCGCAAAGATTATTCGTTTGACGGCGTGCACCTGCGGGGGCAGTATGTCAGTATATGGCGGGATTACCTGTATACAAACGGCGTTGTCGCCAAAGATAGTTTTTTAGGCCATGAATCGTAAAAATGCTTGCTTTTTGCACCGACTATGCTATACTTAAAGTACTTTAGGGCGCAGCAGCAGCTGCGGTCTTTGCAAACAATTTATAAAGGAGGAAATTTATTTATGAAAATGAAGAAAATGCTTTCGGTTTTGCTTGTATCCGCAATGGCAGTATCCATGCTTGCAGGATGCGGCGCGAAGAAAGAACAACCCGCTCCGGCGGAAACGCCAGTGGAGGAGCCAGCAGAAGCGCCTGCTGAGGAACCGGCGGAAGCGCCTGTAGAAGAACAGGTATTGAAAGTAGCGGCTTTTGAAGGCGGCTATGGCGCGGACATGTGGAAGGAAGTAACAGCAGCGTTTGAGGCTTCCCATCCGGGTGTTACTGTAGAATTGACAATCGACAAGAAACTTGAGGATATTATCAGCCCGGGCATGAAAGCTGGCGATTATCCAGACGTAGTGCATCTTGCAACAGGACGCGAGGCAGCTTTGACAGAAACATTGACAAAGGAAAAAGCGCTTCTGCCCCTGACGGATGTTTTTGAGATGACAGTTCCTGGCGAATCCGTAAAAGTAAAGGATAAGATCGTTCCCGGCTTCCTTGATACGCTGGCAACCAATCCTTACGGCGATGGCGTGACCTACTATGCTCCTATGTTCTACAGCCCTTGCGGACTGTTCTACAATGCAGGCCTCTTTAAAGAAAAAGGCTGGGATGTTCCAAAAACATGGGAAGAAATGTGGGCATTGGGCGATAAGGCAAAAGGCGAAGGAATCGCGCTGTTTACTTACCCGACAACAGGATATTTTGACGCGTTTACCTACGCTGTTTTACAGTCGGCTGGCGGCTCTGATTTCTTCAATAGCTGCATGACGTATGCGGACGGCATCTGGGAAAGCGAAAATGCGGCGAAAGTCTTTGATTTAGTTGGCAAACTGGCTTCTTACACAGAAAGCACGACAGTTGCAAATGCAAACAATGACAACTTTACAAAAAACCAGCAGCTGATTCTTGACAACAAAGCAATCTTCTGCCCGAACGGCACATGGCTTCCTAACGAAATGAAAGATGCTCCTAGGGCAGACGGTTTTGAGTGGGGCTTTATGGCAATCCCGGCAGTGAATGCTGGCGGCGCAGGATCCTCCTTCTGCTGGTTTGAGCAGATCTGGATTCCGGCAGCAGCAGAGAATCAGGAAATGGCAAAGGAATTTATTGCTTATATGTATTCTGATGAAGCGGCAAAGATTTTTGCAAAATCTGCAGCAATCCAGCCAATCGTTGGCGTAAGCAATTACTTAGAAGGCGACAACAAACTTTTCTATAGCATTTATGATAACGGTGCAAATGCAGTTATGGGCGGCTTTGCCGCAACAACTCCTGTAGAGGGCGTTTCCATGGCAGATACATTATTTGGCACAGTTAACAGCATCGTAAGCGGCGACAAGACAGTTGAGCAGTGGCAGGCGGCTGTTGAGGAAGTAAGCGATAAATTAAGGGAAAAAATGCAATAATCATAATCCAAGGGGTGCTCCGGAGGTTTTCACCTTTGGAGCACTTTTTTTCAGCAGGGGCCAAACGGAGGTGTGGATTTGAAAAAGGGTAAAGCAAGGAATTTTTTCATTGGCGTATGCGTAACGCCGGCAGTTCTGCTATTTATTATTTTCATGCTCATTCCCACGATCAATGTATTTAAGATGTCCCTTTATAAATGGGGCGGCTATTCTAATAACAAAGAGTTTGTGGGCCTGAATAATTTTAAAATTTTAATGGAAGATATGAATTTTTACCGTTCCTTCCAAAATACGATATTGCTGATCGTCTGCGTTACCGTTGTGACGATGGCACTCGCCCTGCTGTTTGCGGGGATTTTATCGAGGGAAAAAATCGTAGGGCAGAATTTCTTCAGGATTATATTTTATATTCCAAACATTCTGTCCGTCGTTGTTATTTCCGCAATCTTTTCTGCGATCTATGATCCTACGAATGGGCTGCTAAACAGCCTGATCGGCATCTTTCGGGGGAAGGGCAAAGATCCCATCCTTTGGCTGGGCAACAGCCATCTGATCATTTACAGCCTGGTCATTGCCTTGATCTGGCAGGCCATCGGTTATTATATGGTCATGTATATGGCGAGTATGGCGGGTGTGCCGGAAAGCCTGTATGAATCGGCAAATCTGGAAGGGGCAGGGCGGATGCAGCAGTTTTTCTTCATTACGCTTCCCTTAATCTGGACGAATGTCAGGACGACGCTGACATTTTTTGTCATCAGTTCCATCAACTTAAGTTTCCTGCTTGTCAAGGCATTGACAAATGGCGGGCCGGATGGGGCAACGGAAGTGTTCTTAAGTTATATGTATAAACAGGCATATACCAATTCTTCCTATGGATACGGCATGGCGATCGGCGTTGTCGTGTTTGTGTTCTCGTTTGCGCTGTCCGCAGCAGTAAACCTTGTAACCAAGCGGGAAGTGCTGGAATTTTAAGGAGGGGGACGCATGAACAAAAAAATCAGCATAGTATATAAAATTCTTATTTATGCCGCCCTGCTGGCGTTAGCTGTCAGCATCGTTGTGCCGGTGGCATGGGTAGCACTGGCGTCAATCAAAGAAAATTCTGAATTTTACGGGAATCCGTGGGCGATGCCAAAAGGCATCTATTTCCAGAATTTCATCGATGCTTTTGAAAAGGCGAAAATGGGCGAATATTTTCTTAATTCCGTTATCGTGACGGCGGCAGCGCTTGCGATATTGCTCGTTGTGGCGCTTCCGGCGGCCTATGTGCTCGCAAGATACCATTTTAAGGGCAGCAAGCTGCTTAACATTATGTTCATGGGCGGGCTGTTTATCAATGTCAATTATATCGTAGTGCCTATTTTCCTGATGTTTGTGGATGCGGATAAGTTTTTAAAAACCATCGGCGTCAAACACGGGTTTTTCCTGAATAATATTTTTATTGTTGCACTCGTGTATGCAGCGACGGCACTGCCGTTTACAATCTATCTGCTTTCGGGATTTTTCGTGACGATACCAAGGGACTATGAAGAGGCTGCCCATGTGGACGGGAGCGGCTATTTTAGGACGATGGCAAAGATTATGATGCCGATGGCGCTGCCAAGCATCATCACGGTGATTTTGTTTAATTTTCTTTTATTCTGGAATGAATATATTATTTCCATGACATTGCTTACAAAAGATGAAAAGACGCTGCCGGTAGGCTTGATGCAGCTGATGCAGGCGCAAAAAGCGGCGGCGAATTACGGGCAGCTGTATGCCGGGCTTGTCCTTGTCATGCTGCCGACTTTGATTTTGTATATTCTGGTGCAAAAAAAGCTGACGCAGGGCATGAGCCTTGGCGGATTGAAAGGTTAAAGGAGGGAGCGGCTATGCGGTTAAAAGCGAAACTTTTATTTTTGCTTGTTTTTGTTTTGAGCATGCGGATGATCATAACAGGACAGAGCAATGTTGGCCCGGTTGGACTGTTCTTCATGCTAAGCGGCCTTGTGGGGCTGCTGATCCTTCTTTTTTTATACAATAAGCAAGGCCAGTAGGAATACATTGCTGCGGAGGTGACTAGAGGATGAATACGGAAAGCACGGGACGGCTGACATTGCCGACAGCTGTTGGCATGACAGAGGAAACAATACGCTTAAAGGAATTGTTAGGAGCGGATGCGCTGCGTGACTGCGACGGGACAACGATGCCGGAGGAACTGTTAAGCCAGGATGCGAAAATATACGCGACCTATTATACGACGCGCAAAGACAATGCATGGGCGCAGCAAAACCCTGAAGAGATCCAGCAGGAATATTTGATCAGTGAACGTGTGACTGCAAAAGGGGAAAGCCTTCGGATTGCGCTGATGAAAGGATTTCACAGAGAGCAGTTAAAGGTCAATACGCTAAATCCGCCAAAACGCTGGTGGGAAGTCATAGACAGAACGACGGGGGAAGTCGTTCCGGTGGAAAAGTGGGAATATGATGAAGCATCCGGCGAGGTCGTCATAGAAACGGTTCCCTATCATCAATATACCGTGAGTTTTCTTGCATTTTTGATCTGGGATCCGGTGCATATGTATAATTTTATTACCAATGACTGGAAAGACGAGCCACACCAGATGACGTATGATGTTCGCCAGCCAAAGACGCAGGCGTATGTAAAAGAAAAGTTAAAGAAGTGGTGCGAGGATAACCCGCATGTGGATGTTGTGCGTTTTACGACGTTTTTCCATCAGTTTACGTTAACGTTCGATGAGCAAAAGCGTGAGAAGTATGTGGAGTGGTTTGGATACAGCGCGAGCGTCAGCCCTTATATATTAGAGCAGTTTGAAAAATGGGCGGGGTATCCGTTCCGCCCGGAATTTATCGTAGACGAAGGCTACCATAATTCTGCTTTCCGGCCGCCTTCGAAGGAATTTAGGGATTTCATGGAGTTCCAGCAGATCGAAGTGAGCAGGCTGGCAAAAGAGCTGGTAGATATTGTCCATAGTTATGGAAAAGAAGCGATGATGTTTTTAGGGGATCATTGGATTGGCACGGAGCCTTTCGGGAAGTATTTTGCAAATATCGGGTTAGATGCGGTAGTCGGCTCTGTTGGGGATGGCGTGACGATGCGCATGATTTCTGATATCAAAGGTGTCCGCTATACGGAAGGCAGGCTGCTTCCTTATTTTTTCCCGGATGTGTTTACGCCGGGCGGGGATCCGATAGGGGAGGCGCAGGAAAACTGGCTGAAGGCAAGGCGTGCGATACTGCGCTCCCCGCTTGATAGGATTGGCTATGGCGGGTATTTGAAGCTGGCAAGCGAATGGCCCGGCTTTATAGAGCAGGTACAAAAGATTGTCGGTGAGTTCCGGCAGATCCATCAAAATATGCAGGGCACGCGGGCGTATACGGCGCCGTTTAAAGTGGCGGTTTTAAACTGCTGGGGGAATGTGCGCCGCTGGATGGCCAATCAGGTGCATCATGCGATATGGCACCGTGAGATTTATTCGTATGTCGGCGTGCTGGAGTGTTTAAGCGGCATGCCGGTGGATGTGGAATTTATGAGTTTTGATGAGGTACGGGAAGGCATCCCGGCAGATGTAAAGGTCATCATCAATGCGGGGGATGCCGGTACTTCCTGGAGTGGTGCGGATTGCTGGAAAGATGAAAAGGTGGTGTGCGCTATCCGCAGGTTTGTCGATGAAGGCGGCGGTTTTATCGGTGTGGGAGAGCCGGGCGCGTGCCAGTACCAGGGGAGGTTTTTCCAGTTAAGCGATGTGCTTGGCGTAGACAGGGAGCAGGGTTTTTCCATGAGCACGGATAAGTACAATAAATTGGACAGCAAGCATTTTATCCTGGAGGATATTGTGGCACCTGTGGATTTTGGGGAAGGAAAAAGCCGTATTTATGCGCAGGGGGAGCAGTATCAGATTTTGGATATGGACGGGAAGTACAGCCGTCTTGTCGTGAATCAGTATGGGAAGGGCAGGAGTGTTTATTTTGCTGGGCTTCCTTATTCTCCGCAAAATTGCCGTATTCTTCTTCGGGCAATTTATTACGTGGCGCATCAGGAAGAGGAGATGAAGCGGTTTTATGTAAGCAATGTGGAAACGGAGGCTGCGGTGTTTGAAGAAACTGGAAGGATGGCGGTAATCAATAATTCCAGGGAGCCGCAGTGGACGGATGTCTATATTGGAGGGGAGAAAAGGTGTCGGCTGCAGGTGGAGCCGATGGGGATGGTTTGGATGGATGTTTCGTAGTGTTTCATTGTGCCTGGCAGAGAGGGATGTTTCTCCAAAGGATTCGCCCAGAGGGAGGGGATGAGTGTGGCGCAAAAGATAAAACCGTATGAAAAACTATGCGGTATAATAGAAATGCATGTTGATGAAAACAGTGACTTTAGAAGGATTACTGATCCGGCCAAAGAATTTCTAAATAGCATAAAGCGTAGTGAGTTTATCCAGATATTAGATAATATAGGGACAATTCCGGAAAAGATACAGCATGATTCTACAGAGGAGAAATTGTATTCTAAAGTTTCCGACCTTGTGTTAGTAAAAGCATTTCAGTATTTAGGAATGTGCGCTGCTGCAGTCACGGAAAGGGGCGATGCTGCTGATATCATTGCTAAAAGCATTGCAGGACACAAATACAGCCTGGTGGCTGATGCTAAGTGCTTTAGATTGAGCAGAACCGCAAAAAACCAGAAGGATTTTAAGGTAAGTAATTTAAGCGATTGGCGTGGAGCGGAAAATGAATATGCTGTGCTGGTAGCCCCCTATTTTCAGTATCCATCCAAAAAAAGCTAAATATATTCGAAAGCACTGGATCATAATGTGTGTCTTTTTACATGGGAGCAAATGTCGATTTTGTTAAGAAATCAAGTGCAGGAATCCGAAAACCTTTCCTTGGAGTCTTTGTGGAATGCATCCAATATGATGGCGAAAGATAAATCATTGTCCTATGCTGACAGGGAAAACTGTTTTCTTGGCAAAATGGACGGGTATGTGATGAAGAAAACCGGAATGGCTAAAGACGATTATTACCAGCTGCTTTATCATAATTATACAAAATCAAGCATTGCGCGGTGTAAAAATGAAGTAAAATACTGGAAACGGGAAAAAGAAACCGTGCAGGGCTATACGAAAGAGCAGGCTGTTGCAGAATTGATTGAAGCTAAAAAAATCAATGAAAAAATAAACACTATCGTTACATATGAACGGAAACTGAAATCCATGATGCTGTAAAGCAGCAGATTTTTATGCACAGGCCCATGCATAGGAATTATGCTGCCAAGGCGGCGCACGGGTCTTGCGGTGAGCAGGGAGATGAATCTTCCCTGCCCGAGTGCAGGATATAAGAATGGAGAATGGCATGGGGAAAATTCTGTGTGGTAATTCTATAGAATTGATCAAGAAAATCGACGCGGAATCTATTCATCTGATTGCATCAGATATTCCGTATGGAATTAACTTTGACGACTGGGATGTGCTGCATACAAATACCAATTCTGCGCTTTTAAAGGAGAATCCAGTAGAAAAGCAGGCAAACGGTGTTTTTAAGAAGCGGGGGAAGCCATTAAACGGATGGTGCAAAGCGGATAAAAATATATCGCTGGAATATTACCGCTGGTGCATGGAATGGGCGCCTGAATGGCACCGGGTGTTAAAGCCAGGGGCGAGCTGTTTTATTTTTGCAGGCAGGCGTCTGGCGCATAGGTGTATTTCTGCCATGGAGGACAGCGGTTTTATCTTTAAGGATATGATCGCATGGGAAAAAGATTCTGCCATGTACAGGGCGCAAAGAGTGAGCTGTGTTTTTGACAGGCGCAATGACAGGGAAAACAGCCAGAAATGGGAAGGATGGAAAGTAGGCAATCTGCGTCCTTTGTTTGAGCCGGTTTTATGGTTTATGAAACCATACCCCATAGGCGGCACATTGACGGATAATATTGTAGAATACGAGGTTGGGGCATTTAATGAAGCGGTCTTAAAAGAAATGTGCGGGCAGGAAAATGGGCTCGAAAGGTGTTCGAATATCTTGCGGGTGAAAGCGGAAGAATCTGACAGGGGGCTGCATCCTACGCAGAAGGCAGTGAAACTGATGGAATTATTGATTGCACTTACAACAAAAGAAGGGCAGTGTGTTTTGGATCCCTTCTGCGGGTGTGGGACAACGCTGGTTGCTGCCCGGAATTTAAACAGGGAGTATATTGGCATAGAAATCAATGCAGAATATTATCACAGTATCATAAAAAGGCTGGAAATTTTTGAAACAGCTGCTATGGCTGGCGAAACTAGACGCTCATAAAGGGGGAAGGTCATTTTTGCATGCAAAAATGGCGTGCAAAAAATTTTTTTAAAAATTTTCAAAACA
>QLIP01066461.1_pt1 | contig 14612 bp, 11 predicted proteins | sample 1769771 | NCBI WGS metagenome assembly QLIP01 (sample SAMN09428762, study PRJNA476227) | Gut metagenome, whole genome shotgun sequencing project. | isolation source: cecum | host: Rhizomys sinensis | place: China: Jinsha town of Minqing, Fujian Province | collected 2013-09-23
ATGTAGCTCAGGGGTAGAGCACTTCCTTGGTAAGGAAGAGGTCACGGGTTCAAATCCCGTCATCGGCTCCATCCTCTCCTCGTGAAGGGTATTAAAATTAATAACACTACAATAATAGCACAGAATTATGGCTAAAGAAAAATTCGAAAGAACCAAACCGCACGTGAACATCGGTACGATCGGTCACGTGGACCACGGTAAAACTACACTTACCGCTGCAATCACAACAGTGCTTGCAAAGGCAGGTCTTTCAGAGCTTCGTTCATTCGATTCAATCGACAACGCTCCTGAGGAGAAAGAGCGTGGTATTACAATTAACACTGCTCACGTAGAGTATCAGACTGCTAACCGCCACTACGCACACGTAGACTGCCCGGGACACGCCGACTATGTAAAGAACATGGTAACTGGTGCTGCTCAGATGGACGGTGCTATCATCGTTGTAGCTGCAACTGACGGTCCGATGCCCCAGACTCGCGAGCACATCCTTTTGGCTCGTCAGGTAAACGTTCCGCGTCTCGTTGTTTTCATGAACAAGTGTGACATGGTTGACGACGAAGAGATGCTTGAGCTCGTTGAGATGGATATGCGTGATCTTCTCGCTCAGTACGAGTACGACGGCGACGAGACTCCGATCATCCGCGGTTCTGCACTTGGTGCTCTTAATGGTGAGCCTGAGTGGGAGCAGAAGGTAATGGAGCTCATGGACGCAGTTGATACATGGATTCCGCTTCCTCCGCGCGATATCGATAAACCGTTCCTTATGCCGGTTGAGGACGTATTCTCAATCACTGGTCGTGGTACAGTTGCTACAGGTCGTATCGAGGCTGGTATCGTAAAGGTTGGTGACGAAGTTCAGATCCTCGGTCTTGGTGCTGACAAGAAATCAGTTGTAACTGGTGTTGAGATGTTCCGCAAGCTTCTCGATCAGGGTGAGGCTGGTGATAACGTAGGTCTTCTCCTCCGTGGTGTTGATAAGAACGAAATCAAGCGTGGTATGGTTATCTGCCACCCGGGTCAGGTTAAACCTCACGATCACTTCAAGGCTCAGGTTTATATCTTGAAGAAAGAGGAAGGTGGTCGTCACACTCCGTTCCACAACAAATATCGTCCTCAGTTCTACATCCGTACACTCGACGTAACTGGTGAGATTTCACTTCCGGAAGGTGTTGAGATGGTAATGCCTGGTGACAACGTTGAGATCGACGTTAAGTTGATCACTCCGGTAGCAATGGACAACGGTCTTCGTTTCGCTATCCGTGAGGGTGGACGCACAGTAGGTTCAGGCCAGATCACAGCAGTTATCGAAGACTAATCTTCGGATTGTAAAGATACATTGTGGGGGTCTTTACGGAGACCCCCAAACATACGGGAATAGCTCAGTTGGTAGAGCACCGGTCTCCAAAACCGGGTGTCGAGAGTTCGAGTCTTTCTTCCCGTGCTAAAAAGACAAATATGAAATTAATGAAGGATATAAAGGAATCTTATAACGAATTGGTGTATAAGGTTTCTTGGCCGACTCAGAAACAGCTTATAAACAGCTCGGTGCTGGTGTTGATAGCTTCCATCATATTGGCAGTATTCATCTGGGCAGTTGATAAGATTTTTAATCTTCTGATGGAGTTGGTCTACAGTATCAATTTTTAAACTATTCAAAATCGGTAATCGATGGCTGAAGGAAATAAAAAATGGTACGTTTTGCGTGCCATTTCAGGAAAGGAAGCGAAAGTCAAGGAGGTGCTGGACGCCGCTATTAGGAACACAGATCTCGGACGATACGTTTCACAGGTATTGATTCCCACGGAGAAGGTTTACACCACGCGCAATGGCAAGAAGGTGTTGAAGGAGCGTACACTCTATTCGGGATATGTTTTCGTACAAGCGGAACTAACGGGAGAGGTTCAGTATGAGCTCCGAAACACTACGAATGTCATTGACTTTTTGCGTGGACGCGCCAAGGGCAGTGAGCCTGAGTCGCTCCACGAAAGCGAGGTGAAGCGGATGCTTGGAAAAGCCGACGATTTGCACGAAGCGCCCGAGGATGTAGCAGATTGCTACATTGTTGGTGAAACTGTTAAGGTTAATTTTGGACCATTCAGCGGTTTCAGCGGTGTAATCAAGGAGGTCAACACAGAGAAGAGGAAGGTGAAGGTCGAGGTTAAGATTTTTGGCCGCGGCACGGATCTTGAGTTGGAAAATTCACAAGTTGAAAGAGAGTAATCTGCGAGGAATGTTACGCTTCGAGGGATAACTTGAAATCACAAAAACCAATTAACAAGTAGAACAATGGCAAAAGAAATTGCTGGACAGATCAAATTACAGATTAAGGGTGGCGCAGCAAATCCGTCTCCCCCGGTAGGACCTGCATTGGGTTCTAAGGGTATCAATATCATGGAATTTTGCAAGCAATTCAATGCCCGCACCCAGGATAAGGCCGGTAAGGTTCTCCCTGTAGTAATTACATATTACACAGATAAGAGCTTCGACTTTATCGTAAAAACTCCGCCGGTTGCAGTGCAGCTTAAGGAGGTAGCTAAGCTCAAGAGCGGTTCGGCTCAGCCTAACCGTAAGAAAGTAGCTGAGATTACATGGGAACAGGTAAAGACAATTGCAGAAGATAAGATGCCTGATTTGAACTGTTTTACTTTGAAGTCTGCGATGACTATGGTAGCAGGCACAGCGAGAAGTATGGGTATAACCGTCAAAGGGGCATTCCCCGAACTTAATTAATAATCTTCACGACAATGGGAAAACTGACAAAAAATCAAAAGTTAGCTCTATCGAAGATTGAGCCCGGGGTAGCCTACTCTTTGGAGGAGGCAGCGGCGAAGGTAAAGGAGATCTCTTTCGAGAAATTCGATGCTTCGTTTGATATCGACGTTCGTCTTGGAGTAGATCCGCGTAAGGCAGACCAGATGGTTCGCGGCGTGGTTTCTCTTCCCCACGGAACCGGCAAGCAGGTACGCGTGTTGGTATTGTGTGGTCCGGACGCTGAGGCAGCTGCAAAAGAGGCCGGCGCAGATTACGTAGGTCTTGACGAATATCTCCAGAAGATCAAAGAGGGTTGGACAGATGTTGATGTAATCATCACTCAGCCTTCTGTGATGGGTAAACTCGGTCCTTTGGGCCGTATCCTCGGTCCTCGCGGCTTGATGCCGAACCCCAAGAGCGGCACCGTAACTATGGACGTTGCTAAGGCGGTTAAGGAGGTAAAACAGGGTAAGATTGACTTTAAGGTTGACAAGACTGGTATTGTACACGCATCAATCGGTAAAGTAAGCTTTACTCCGGAGCAGATGCGCGACAACGCTAAGGAGTTTGTTAGCACTTTGGTTAAGTTGAAGCCTGCAACTTCGAAGGGAACATATATCAGAAGCATTTATCTTTCAAGCACTATGGGCCCTGGCATCAAGGTAGAGCCCAAGACAGTGGCAGAATAATCTAATAAAGACTATTGAAAATGAAAAAGGAAGATAAAGCGATAATCATTGCAAAAATTGGCGAAGAGCTTAAGAATTACAGCTGTGTATATCTTACACAGACTGCAGGCTTGAACGCCGAGAGAACAAGTGCTTTGCGTCGTGCATGTTTTGGTGACGATATCAAGATGCTTTGCGTAAAGAACACACTTCTCAAAGCAGCTTTCGAAGCAAGCGATGTTGACTATTCAGGTCTTTATGATCTTCTTCACGGCGAAACTACTTTGATGTTGAGCAACGTAGGTAATGCACCTGCAAAGCTTATCAAGAAGTTCCGCGATAAGAACGACACACTTCCGATGTTGAAGGGTGCCTACGTGGAGGAATCTGTATACGTTGGCGAGAATCAGTTGGAGGTGCTGGCCAATATCAAGAGCAAGAACGAACTTATCGGCGATATCATCGGTTTGTTGCAGTCGCCTGCTAAGAACGTTATCAGCGCACTCCAGTCGGGTGGCAATAAGCTCCACGGCATTTTGGAGACACTTTCCAACAAAGAATAATCCCAGTTTTAAAATAATAAAAAATACATACTACAATGGCAGATTTGAAAGCATTTGCAGAACAATTGGTTAACCTTACCGTAAAGGAAGTTAACGAACTCGCTACTATCCTCAAAGAGGAGTACGGCATTGAGCCCGCAGCAGCAGCAGTAGCAGTAGCAGCAGGTCCGGCAGCAGCTGGTCCGGTTGAGGAGGAGAAGACAAACTTCGACGTAGTTCTCAAGGCAGCTGGCGCAAGCAAGCTCGCAGTTGTTAAGCTCGTTAAGGAGTTGACTGGTCTTGGTTTGAAGGAGGCTAAAGAACTCGTAGACAACGCTCCTGGTGTTGTTAAGGAGGGTCTTCCGAAGGCAGAGGCTGAGGGTCTTAAGAAACAGCTCGAAGAGGCCGGCGCAGAAGTTGAGCTCAAATAAGTTTCGACTTAATCTTATAGTAGGTTAAGAGCGCTAATGTGTAGCGTTCTTAACCTATTTATCTATGTTTCAACCTTTCTCCCCATCTAAATTCAATTTTATCAATTCGTTGACACTCAAAGTTTTGTAAAGTTGAATTCAATTTTAATTTTAAATGCTATTTAAGCAATGTCAGTAGCACTCAATAAACCTCGCGTTAATTTCGCGTCGATTAAAAACCCGCTTCCGTTCCCTGACTTTTTGGAAGTGCAGTTGAAATCGTTTAAAGATTTCCTCCAGCTCGACACTCCCCCTGAGTTGCGTAAGGATCAGGGTCTATATAAGGTATTCGCTGAGAATTTCCCTATAGCCGACACACGCAACAACTTCGTGTTGGAGTTTCTTGATTACTATATCGATCCGCCCCGCTATTCAATCGATGAATGTCTGGAGCGCGGCTTGACATATAGTGTGCCTTTGAAGGCTAAGTTGAAATTGTATTGCACGGATCCGGACCATGAAGATTTTGCGACTCAGATACAGGATGTGTATCTGGGCACTATTCCGTATATGACGGAGCAGGGTACATTTGTTATCAACGGCGCTGAGCGTGTTGTGGTTTCTCAGCTACACCGTTCGCCGGGTGTGTTCTTTGGTCAGAGCACTCACGCCAATGGTACAAAACTCTATTCGGCTCGTATCATCCCGTTCCGTGGAAGCTGGATTGAGTTCGCAACTGACATCAATAATGTGATGTATGCCTATATCGACCGTAAGAAGAAATTGCCCGTTACAACTTTGTTGCGTGCAATCGGTTTGGAGAGCGATAAGGACATCATCCAGATTTTCGATCTTGCCGAGGAGATTAAGAATACAAAGACGAATCTTAAGAATGCTATCGGACGCAAGCTTGCTGCGCGCGTGTTGAATAGCTGGGTTGAGGATTTCGTTGATGAGGATACCGGCGAGGTTGTTTCTATTGAGCGTAATACGGTGGTTGTGGATCGCGGTAGCGAAATCACCGAAGATCTCATTGATGCTATCTTTGAGAGCGGCGTGAAGACTATCCTTTTGGAGAAGGAGAATGTAAATGCCGTTGACTACAGCATTATTTTCAATACTCTTGAGAAGGACCCCTCTAACTCAGAGATTGAGGCTGTGAAGCATATCTATCGTCAGTTGCGTAACGCCGAGCCACCGGATGATGCATCTGCACGCGAGGTGATCCAGAACCTTTTCTTTAGCGAGAAACGCTACGATTTGGGCGAAGTGGGTCGCTATCGTATCAACAAGAAACTTGAACTTGACACTCCGATCGACGTTAAGGTTCTCACTCGTGAGGATATTATCGCGATCATCAAATATTTGATTGAGCTTATCAATGCGAAGAGTGATGTCGATGATATCGACCACTTGAGCAACCGTCGTGTTCGCACGGTGGGCGAGCAGCTCTACAATCAGTTCGGTGTTGGTTTGGCTCGTATTTCACGTTCTATTCGCGAGAAGATGAATGTGCGCGATAACGAGGTCTTCGCTCCGACTGATTTGATCAACGCCAAGACTATCTCGGCTGTGATCAATACATTCTTCGGTACAAACGCTTTGTCTCAGTTCATGGATCAGACAAACCCGTTGGCCGAGATTACTCATAAGCGTCGTATGTCGGCTCTTGGTCCTGGCGGTCTTTCGCGTGAGCGCGCAGGTTTCGAGGTGCGAGACGTACACTACACACACTATGGTCGCCTCTGTCCGATTGAGACCCCTGAAGGTCCGAACATCGGTTTGATTTCATCTCTTTGCGTTTATGCGAAGATTAATAATTTGGGCTTCATCGAGACTCCGTATCGTCAGGTAGTGGATGGCAAGGTGAACTTGAATAATGATGAAATCGTTTATTTGACAGCGGAGATCGAAGAGGGCCAGACAATTGCGCAGGGTAATGCGCCGTTGAACGATGACGGTACGTTTATTCGCAATCGTGTTAAGGCCCGTGAGGATGCCGACTTCCCGATCGTGGCTCCTGAGCAGGTGCAGCTGATGGATGTTTCTCCGGTTCAGATTGCATCTATCGCAGCTTCTTTGATCCCCTTCTTGGAGCATGACGATGCTAACCGTGCATTGATGGGATCAAACATGATGCGCCAGGCAGTTCCGTTGCTTCGTAGCGAAGCTCCGATTGTGGGTACTGGCATCGAAGGTCAGCTGATCGCGGATTCACGTACGCAGATCATGGCCGAAGGTGAGGGTGTGATTGAATATGTAGATTCAACCACTATCCGCATTAATTATGACCGTACGGAGGATGAGGACTTTGTTGAGTTCGAATCTTCTATTAAAGAATACAAAATTCCGAAGTTCCGTCGCACCAACCAGGGTACAACAATCGACCTTCGTCCTATCTGCGAGAAGGGTCAGCGTGTATCGAAGGGCGATATCTTGACTGAGGGTTATTCTACACAGCGTGGCGAGCTCGCGTTGGGTTGCAACCTTAAGGTGGCGTTCATGCCCTGGAAAGGTTACAACTATGAGGATGCAATCGTGTTGAACGAGCGCATGGTTCGCGAGGATATCTTGACCTCAATCCACGTTGATGAGTATAGCCTCGATGTTCGCGAAACTAAGCGCGGTATGGAGGAGTTGACTTCAGACATTCCGAACGTTAGCGAGGATGCAACCAAGGATTTGGATGATCGCGGTATTATTCGTATCGGTGCACACGTTGTTCCGGGCGATATCATGATCGGTAAAATTACTCCGAAGGGTGAGAGCGATCCGACTCCGGAAGAGAAGTTGCTTCGCGCCATCTTCGGAGACAAGGCCGGTGACGTTAAGGATGCTTCATTGAAGGCTTCACCGTCGTTGAAGGGTGTTGTAATTGGCACTAATCTCTTCTCGAAGGCTGTTAAGAAGAAGTCTGGCAAGAATAGCGCCAACGCTCAGCTCCCGATCCTCGATGAGGAGTACGAGTTGAAGCAGGAGGAGTTGAAGAGCCTTATGATTACAAAGATGAAGACCCTCTTGAGTGGTCAGACTTCACAGGGTGTGAAGGATTTCATCGGAGTTGATATCGTGGCTGCCGGTCAGACATTCGATGGTGTGAATTTCGCTACTATCGATTATGAGACAGTAAACTTGAGCAATTGGACAGGCGATGCACGCATCGATGGCATGGTTGCGAAGTTGATTACTAATTATCTCCGTAAGTCGAAAGAGATCGACAGCGAGTTGCGTCGCAAGAAGTTCGATATCACTATCGGTGATGAGCTTCCCTCAGGTATTATGCAGATGGCAAAGGTTTATATTGCCAAGAAGCGTAAGATTGGTGTTGGTGATAAGATGGCAGGTCGTCACGGTAACAAGGGTATCGTATCGCGTGTGGTTCGTCAGGAGGATATGCCGTTCCTCGAGGATGGTACGCCGGTTGATATCGTGTTGAACCCGCTTGGTGTGCCTTCGCGTATGAACCTTGGTCAGATTTTCGAGACAGTTCTCGGATGGGCTGGCCGCGAGTTGGGCGAGAAGTTTGCCACTCCGATTTTCGACGGTGCATCGCTCGATGATTTGAATGAGTGGACCGACAAGGCAGGTATTCCGCGTTACGGTAAGACTTATCTTTACGATGGCGGTACAGGCGATCGCTTCGACCAGCCGGCTACAGTAGGTATCATCTACATGCTTAAGCTTGGTCACATGGTTGAGGATAAGATGCACGCTCGTTCAATCGGTCCGTACTCGTTGATTACACAGCAACCTCTTGGTGGTAAGGCGCAGTTCGGTGGACAGCGTTTCGGAGAGATGGAGGTTTGGGCGCTCGAGGCCTTTGGTGCGGCGCACATTCTTCAGGAGATCTTGACCATCAAGTCTGACGACGTTGTAGGACGTTCGAAGGCATACGAGGCCATCGTTAAGGGCGATCCGATGCCGAATCCTGGAATCCCCGAGTCGTTGAACGTGCTTCTTCATGAGTTGCGCGGTTTGGGCTTGAGCATCAAGATGGACTAAAACCAAAATTTAGAAAAACAATAATTCGAATCCTGATCCGGTTCCCGAGTAGTATGGGGAACCGGACGGGAATTTGAAGAATATAGGAGAAACATTTTTATGGCTTTTAGAAGAGACAATAAAATAAAAACCAATTTCTCAAAAATCACAATCGGACTGGCTTCTCCCGAGGAGATTAAGGAGAAGTCGAGTGGCGAGGTGTTGAAGCCTGAGACAATCAACTACCGTACCTATAAGCCGGAGCGCGATGGTTTGTTCTGCGAGAAGATCTTCGGTCCGGTAAAGGATTACGAGTGCCATTGCGGTAAGTACAAGCGTATTCGTTATAAAGGGATTGTCTGCGACCGATGCGGTGTTGAGGTGACTGAGAAGAAGGTGCGTCGTGAGCGTATGGGTCATATCGAGCTCGTGGTTCCGGTGGCACACATTTGGTACTTCCGCTCGTTGCCCAACAAGATTGGTTATCTGCTCGGTCTTCCGTCAAAGAAACTCGACGCAGTGATCTATTATGAGCGCTACGTTGTTGTGAATCCCGGAAATGTAGAGGGAGTTGAGAAACTCGACCTGCTTTCTGAGGAGGAATATATGAAGATTATGGATAGCCTTCCGGAGGAGAATCGTTATCTCGAGGATGGAGATCCGAATAAGTTTGTAGCCAAGATGGGTGCTGAAGCTATCTATGAGTTGCTTCAGGACATCGACTTGACTAAGCTTGCAGCTGAGCTTCGCCATCGTGCCAACACAGATGGTTCGCAGCAGCGCAAGACAGAGGCGTTGAAGCGTCTTCAGGTTGTGAACAGCTTCTTGAGTTCGGCCGGTATCAATAAGCCGGAGTGGATGGTATTGAAGGCTGTTCCGGTTATTCCGCCGGAGTTGCGTCCGTTGGTTCCCCTCGATGGTGGCCGTTTCGCAACTTCAGACTTGAACGATCTTTATCGTCGCGTAATTATCCGTAACAACCGTCTGAAGCGTTTGATCGAGATTCAGGCTCCTGAGGTAATCCTTCGTAACGAGAAGCGTTTGTTGCAGGAGGCAGTAGACTCACTTCTCGACAATAGCCGCAAGTCGTCGGCTGTGAAGTCGGATGTGAATCGCCCGCTGAAGTCACTTTCAGACAGCTTGAAGGGTAAGCAGGGTCGTTTCCGTCAGAACCTTCTCGGTAAGCGTGTCGACTATTCTGCTCGTTCGGTAATCGTCGTTGGTCCGGAGCTTAAGATGCACGAGTGCGGTATTCCGAAGCTCATGGCAGCAGAGTTGTACAAGCCGTTCATTATCCGCAAGCTTATCGAACGCGGAATCGTGAAGACTGTAAAGAGCGCCAAGAAGATCGTGGATCGCAAAGAACCCGTAGTTTGGGATATCTTGGAGCACGTAATGAAGGGTCACCCCGTATTGTTGAACCGTGCCCCGACACTTCACCGACTCGGTATCCAGGCATTCCAGCCCAAGATGATCGAGGGTAAGGCAATTCAGTTGCACCCGTTGGCTTGTACTGCATTCAACGCCGACTTCGACGGTGACCAGATGGCCGTTCACTTGCCTTTGAGCAATGAGGCAATTTTGGAGGCACAGATGTTGATGCTCGGTGCCCACAACATTTTGAACCCCGCGAATGGTGCGCCTATTACAGTGCCGTCGCAGGATATGGTTCTCGGACTTTATTATATTACTAAGATTCGTCCGGGCGATAAGGGAGAAGGTACAATCTTCTACGGTCCGGAAGAGGCAGAAATTGCATATAACGAGGGTCGCGTAACACTCCAGGCGCCTGTAACCATTTTGGTTGACGATGTAAATGAGAAGGGCGAGCCTGTAAAGGTTCTTCTCGAGAATACATCGGTGGGTCGTGTACTCTTCAACCAATTCGTACCGAAAGAGATTGGTTACGTAAATGAGATTATCTCTAAAAAGTCATTGCGTACAATCATCGGTAAGGTTATCAAAACTTGCGGTGTGACTCGTTCAGCACAGTTCCTTGATGATATCAAGAACCTTGGTTATCGTATGGCATTCCGTGGCGGTTTGAGCTTCAACCTCGGTGATGTGATTATCCCGAAGGAGAAGGAGGAATATGTAGCCGAAGGTCATGCACAGGTTGAAGAGGTACTCAACAACTATGCAATGGGTCTTATCACCGGTAACGACCGTTACAACCAGGTGATCGAAATTTGGACTCAGGTTAATGCACGTTTGGCATCGACTTTGATGAAACAGATGGAGGAGGACCAGAAGGGCTTCAACTCTGTATATATGATGCTCGACTCCGGAGCGCGTGGTTCGAAAGACCAGATTCGTCAGCTCTCAGGTATGCGTGGTCTTATGGCGAAACCGCAGAAGGCCGGTGCAGAGGGTGGTCAGATTATCGAGAACCCGATCTTGGCGAACTTCAAGGAGGGTCTGTCGGTGTTGGAGTACTTTATCTCTACTCACGGTGCTCGTAAGGGTCTTGCGGATACGGCGTTGAAGACAGCCGATGCCGGTTACCTTACACGTCGTCTTGTTGACGTTGCTCACGATGTGATCATCAACGAAGAGGACTGTGGTACACTCCGTGGCTTGGTTTGCACAGAGATTAAGAACAACGAAGAGGTAGTTGCGACATTGTCGGAGCGTATTCTCGGACGTGTTTCTGTTCATGATATTGTTGATCCCTACAATCCGGAGGATATCATTGTCCACGCTGGAGAGGAGATCACAGAGGCAATCGCTGATCGTATCGAGAAGTCGCCCATTGAGGCAGTTGAGATTCGTTCGGTGCTTACTTGCGAGTCGAAGAAGGGTGTTTGTGCCAAGTGTTATGGTCGTAACCTTTCAACACACCGCATGGTACAGAAGGGTGAGGCTGTCGGCGTAATCGCAGCTCAGTCAATCGGTGAGCCGGGTACTCAGCTTACACTTCGTACGTTCCACGTCGGTGGTGTTGCCGGTAATGTTACCGCTATCAAGGACGTTACCGCACGTCACGAGGGTGTACTCGAAATCGATGAGCTCCGTACGGTTAAAGACTCAGAGGGTGTAGATATCGTAGTAGGTCGTATGGCCGAGTTGCGTATCGTAGAGCCTAAGTCACAGATTGTGCTTACGAATGCCAATATTCCCTACGGTTCAAAACTCTTCTTCAAGGATGGCGATACAGTTCAGGCAGGCGATATGATCTGCGAATGGGACCCGTTCAACGCCGTAATCGTATCGGAAGAGGGAGGTCAGGTTCGTTTCGTAAACGTAGAAGAGGGTGTTACCTTCCGTGTCGAGACCGACGATGCTACTCAATTGCGTGAGAAGATCATGATCGAAAGCAAGGATCGTACAAAGATTCCGGAGGCTCAGATCTATGACAAGAACGGTGAGTTGGTTCGCACATATTCACTTCCGGTGGGCGCACACCTCATGATTGAGGATGGCGACGTCTTGACTCCTGGTCAGGTGATTGTGAAGATTCCGCGTGCAGCAGGTTCTGCAGGTGATATCACCGGTGGTCTTCCGCGTGTAACTGAGTTGTTCGAAGCTCGCAATCCGTCGAACCCCGCTGTTGTCAGCGAAATCGATGGAGAGGTTCGCTTCGGCAAGATTAAGCGTAGCAACCGCGAGATCACCATTACCAATAAACTTGGTGAGGAGAAGAAATACCTTGTGCCTCTAACCAAACAGCTCCTCGTACAGGAAAACGACTACGTACGTGCCGGTACGAAGCTTTCAGACGGTGCCGTAACTCCGACCGATATCTTGAATATCAAGGGACCAACTGCCGTACAGGAATATATCGTTAACGAGGTTCAGGACGTATACCGTATGCAGGGTGTGAAGATCAACGACAAGCACTTTGAGGTGATTGTACGTCAGATGATGCGCAAGGTAAATATCCTTGATCCGGGTGATACTCACTTCTTGGAGCAGCAGGTTGTTGATAAGCGTGAGTTCATGGAGGAGAATGACAACATCTGGGGTAAGAAGGTAATTACCGATGCAGGTGACAGCCAGACATACCTCGCAGGTCAGATTATCACCGTTCGTCGTTTGCGCGACGAGAACTCAGCGTTGAAGCGTAAGGACCTCCGCACAATGACAGTTCGTGATGCAGTTCCGGCAACTTCAGAGCAGATCCTTCAGGGTATCACGCGTGCAGCATTGCAGACATCAAGCTTTATGTCGGCTGCATCGTTCCAGGAAACAACCAAGGTGCTTAACGAAGCTGCAATCAAGGCTAAGAGCGACCACTTGGAGGGTATGAAGGAGAATGTGATTTGCGGACACTTGATTCCTGCCGGTACAGGTCTTCGTGAGTACACTAAGTTGGTAGTAGCCAACAAGGAGGAGCTCGAAGCACTTCAGGTAACTGACGATCCGACAGTTGTGATTGAGGCTGAGGCTGCAGAAATTGCGAACGCAGGCACAATAAACTAAAAATAATCGATTCTCAGCGCCTTAGGCACTGAGAGCCGAAACCTATAAAAGCAAAGGATGATTGCTACATGCAATCATCCTTTGCTGCATTTATAAACATCCGAAATCATTTAACTGAAAATTGACTGAATTGAAAGATTAGAATCTGAAAGTCGATTCAAATACGTTATCGGCTTCGAGGGCGAGGAGCGCGAGCTTGGCGGAAATGCCACCGCGATAACCGCCGTGGCCCGAGGAGGCAACGATGCGGTGACATGGGAGAAGGATTGAGATACGGTTGCGTCCAAGGGCGTTGGCAACGGCACGGGTGGCTGTTGGACGGCCAAGGCGCGATGCAAGCTCACCGTATGTGAGCGTTGTGCCATATTTGACGGTTTGCAATTCGGTCCATACTTGAAGTTGGAACGGAGTGCCGGGTTGTTGAATATGTAGATCGAATTCTCGACGTGTGCCGGCAAAATATTCGTCGAGTTGCGTGATTAATTTTGCTAAAAGTGCAATATCCTCCGGCGTGTGGCGTTGTTTCTTTATCTCAAGATTATGTACGGTAGGGGTATTGGTTTGGAGTAATGTTGTTCTATTGGTTGGTTGCTCCCAATCACATAGACAGATGCATTGTTGGTCGACACCGAGCCAAAGAGAACCTACTGGGCTATGATATTGTTCGATTAACATAAAAGGATATAGTATTATCAGATTGAAGTATAATGAAGATTGTACGGAATAGAATTATACCATTCGGGCGTTTTGCTGCGATGAATTTGTGTGGCATCTTGTTTGTGAAACAAGGTGTAATGCTGAATGCGCGGCTGAAGAATCACGAACGAATACACACAGCACAGATGTTGGAGCTGGGGGTAGTGCTATTTTACTTGCTATATGTCCTGGAATGGATGGTGCGGCTTCCGTTGAATCGGTTCAATAACTTTCGAGCATATCGTTCAATCAGTTTCGAGCGTGAAGCATATGAACATGACGCCGATCTGACTTATTTGTCGCATCGTCGACATTTTGCAGAGTGGCGAAAGACTTTTCCATAAAGAAAGTGTCTTATCTTCGATATGTATGAAACGCTATGTTTATTGAGATATTATAGTGTTAGTGGTTGTATCATTTTTGTGGGGGGACGTAGCGAAAATGAAGTTGTTTAAACGGCATCGTTGAATTTTATCAAGAATTAGTTGTAATATTTAATTTATTCAACTATCTTTGCGATAGAAAATAGCAAGATATGAGCAAACTACTAAATCCTTTTATCGACTTTGCTTTCAAATATTTATTTGGACGGGAAGAGCATAAGCACTTTCTGATAGACTTTCTGAATGGATTGCTTCAGAATGAACCTGATTTTGATCCAATAGTAGATTTAACTTATTTGGACAAGGAAAAGGGGAAGCGTAAAAAGAAAGAGCGCGGTGTAATCTATGATATTTATTGCGAAACGTCGCATGGTCGAAGATTTGTTGTAGAAATGCAGAATGATGTCCAGGAGTTTTTCTTTGAACGAACAATTTATTATGCTTCCAGGGGAATAGTGGAACAAGGCAGATCTGGCAAGGATTGGAAATATAAATATATGCCGGTATATTGCGTGTCGATGATGAATTTTGTGCAAGGTGGATATCAAAATTCTCCGGTTGTCAATGTAGGATTGTGTGACTTGGATAGCAAACAACAATTCTCTGATAAAATTCGTTTGATATATATTCAAACGCCTTTGTTCGAGAAAAACGAGCTGCAGGATTGCAAAACGGATTTGGATAAATGGATGTATAACATAGTAAACATGGGAAAAATGGAGACAATGGCATTTACAGACGAAAAGGTAATATTTGCGG
>QLIP01014226.1_pt1 | contig 14586 bp, 14 predicted proteins | sample 1769771 | NCBI WGS metagenome assembly QLIP01 (sample SAMN09428762, study PRJNA476227) | Gut metagenome, whole genome shotgun sequencing project. | isolation source: cecum | host: Rhizomys sinensis | place: China: Jinsha town of Minqing, Fujian Province | collected 2013-09-23
GATATAATTCTGTCTGTTTGCAGTGTTTTAGAACAGGATAGGGATTTTTATGCTGCCTTGCGTTTTTAGGGAAACGCAAGGCAGTTTTTTTCTAAAGTAAAAGAAAGGCGAGGTGTACACTATGGCGATGCAGATGGGTTTTCGCTGGTATGGCGAGGGGAATGACAAGATTTCTTTGTCAGATATTAAGCAGATTCCAGGCGTGACCAGCATAGTCTGGGCTCTTCATCATAAGCAGCCCGGCGAAATTTGGGAAAAAGAAGAGATTGCGAAGGTGAGGGATGCACTTGCGCCCTATGGCTTTAATATGGACGTGGTGGAGTCCGTGAATGTCCATGATGATATTAAGATCGGGCTGCCTACAAGAGACCGGTATATCGAAAATTACATAAAGACCATAAGGAATTTAAAGGAGTTTGGCGTAAAGGTCATCTGCTATAACTTTATGCCCATCTTTGACTGGACCCGCACCGATTTATTCCATCCTGTAGGAGACGGCTCGACCGCCCTGTTTTACCAAAAAGATATGATACAGGAAGAGCCGAAAGAGATGGCAGAGTACATCTTAAAAAACTTAGGCGGCATGACATTCCCGGGCTGGGAGCCGGAGCGCATGGCAAGGCTGGATGAATTATTTGAGGCGTACCGGCCTGTTACGAAAGAAAAGCTTTGGGAGAATCTGAAATATTTTCTGGAAAAACTCATGCCCGCCTGCCACGAGTGCGATATCAAGATGGCAATCCACATGGATGATCCTCCATGGGATATTTTCGGGCTGCCCAGGCTCTTGGTAGATGCGGAAGGCATCGACAGGTTTCTTGCCATGGTAGACGATCCTTATAACTGCTTAACGCTCTGCTCCGGCAGTCTGAATGCCAATCCGGAAAATAACGTGGCAGCCGTAATCCGTAAGCACTGTGACAGGATTGCCTTTGCCCATATCCGTAATGTAAAGCATTTCCCGAATGGAGATTTTTCCGAAGCAAGCCACAGAGACTGTGACGGCGATACGGGCATCTTGGAAATTCTAAAAGCCTATCATGACTGCGGCTATGAAGGCTATATCCGTCCGGACCATGGGCGGCATTTATGGGGCGAGGGACCGGGAAGCTGCCGTCCGGGCTACGGTCTTTATGACAGGGCGCTGGGCATCATGTATATGCTGGGCGCGTGGGATTTATTAGACAAGATGGACAAAAATACAAAATAATAAAATGGAGGAATTGCTATGATGAATTTACCTTTAAGCCATGACTTTTCCAATAAAGTGGTCGTAGTGACCGGAGCCGGCGGCGTCTTGTGCGGCGCCATGGCAAGGGCGTTTGCGCAGGCGGGCGCGAAAGTGGCAGCGCTCGACCTAAACGAGGAGGCCGTGAAGAAATTAGCTGACGAATGCAAAGCGGAGGGGTATCTCTGCGAAGGTTACAAGGCTAACGTGTTAGAGCAGGAGAGCTTAAGCGCCGTCCGCGAGCAGGTGCGGAAGGATTTAGGCTCCTGTGACATTTTAATAAACGGTGCAGGGGGAAACAATCCCCGCGCCACGACCGATAACGAGTACCAGCATGAGGCGAAGGAGGGTCAGACGACGTTCTTTGACTTGAATGCTGACGGCGTGGACTTCGTGTTTAAGCTGAATTTCCAAGGGACGCTTCTGCCCACTCAGGTATTTGCGAAAGATATGGTGGAGCAGGGGCACGGCTGCATTCTGAACGTGTCATCCATGAATGCCTATATTCCGCTGACTAAGATTCCGGCCTACTCTGCGGCAAAGGCTGCGGTATCGAACTTTACCCAGTGGCTTGCCACGCACTTTGCAGGCACAGGAATCCGCTGCAATGCCATCGCCCCGGGCTTTCTTGTATCGAACCAGAATAGGCGTCTTTTATTCAATGAAGACGGCACTCCGACGGCACGTTCCGCGAAAATCTTAAACGGTACCCCTATGGGGCGCTATGTGGAGAGCGAAGAGCTGCTTGGCGGCGTGTTCTTCCTGTGTGATGAGAAAGCCTCGTCTGCCGTCACCGGCGTAGTGCTGCCAATCGATGCGGGCTTTGCGGCCTACTCGGGCGTGTAGCCTAAGAAAGGAATGTGGGTGAGTATGGATATTTTAAAAACAATATCAAATATCGGCATCGTGCCGGTCATTGCCATAGAAGATGCAAAAAAGGCGGTGCCTTTAGCGAAGGCTTTAGCGGCGGGCGGGCTTCCGGCGGCTGAGATTACATTCCGCACGGCGGCAGCGGCAGATGCCATCCGTGCCATCGTAAAAGAGGTGCCGGATATGCTGGTGGGCGCGGGTACGGTGCTGACTACTGAGCAGGCAGAGCTGGCGTTAGCGGCAGGAGCGGCGTTTATCGTAGCGCCCGGCTATGACCCGAAAGTGGCGCAGTATGTGTTAGATAAGGGAAGCATCATGATACCCGGAACGGCAAGCGCGGGAGAAATGCAGCAGGCGATGAATCAGGGCTGCCAGATGCTGAAATTCTTTCCGGCAGAAGCAAATGGCGGCGTAGCCATGTTAAAAAACATCGGCGCGGCGCTAAAGGGCGCAAGATGGATGTGTACCGGCGGCATCAGCGCAAAAAATGTAAACGACTATCTTAGCTATAGCCAGATTGCGGCCGTGGGCGGCACCTGGATGTGCAAGAGCGATTTGATAGAAGCAGAAAACTGGGAGCAGATTACAGCGATTTCGAAAGAAGCCGTAAAAACCATGCTGGGCTTTTCGTTAGCGCATATTGGCATGAATTTCGAACAGGGTGAAGAGGCGTCGCAGGCAGCAAAGACCCTCTGTGCGCTCTTTGGCTTGGAATATAAACCGGGAGAAGCCTCTGACTTTGCGGGCGATATCGCAGAGTGCATGAAGCCGCCTTACAGGGGGAAAAACGGGCATATCGCTATCGGCACGAATAGCTTGGAGCGCGCAATCTACCACCTTGGACGTCAGGGCGTGGAGTTTGACGAACTAAGCCGCACAAAGCAGATTATTTATTTAAAGAAAGAGGTGGGAGGCTTCGGCGTCCATCTGCGGCAGAAATAGATTGACCAAATAGGTCAACGAAAGGATGAGGTTATGGCAAAAATAGTGACCTTCGGCGAGCTGATGATCAGGCTTCAGCCTTATCATTATGAGCGGTTTATACAGGCGGATCATCTGGAATTTACTTTTGGGGGCGGAGAGGCAAACGTAGCGGTTTCTTTGGCAAATTATGGCATGGATGCGGTCTTTGTGACAAAGCTTCCGGAACATACGATTGGCCAGTGTGCGGTCAATTCCCTGCGCCGCTATGGCGTGGACACAAGCCTGATTGTCAGGGGCGGCGAACGCGTAGGCATTTATTTTAATGAAAAGGGCGCGTCCCAGCGGCCGAGCGTCTGCATCTATGACAGGGCGCATTCTGCAATCTCTGAGGCGAAGCCTTCCGATTTTGACTGGGATAAAATTTTTGAGGGGGCGGCATGGTTTCACTTTACAGGCATTACGCCCGCCTTGGGCGGAAATCTGGTGGAAATCTGTAAAGAAGCCTGTAAGGCAGCGAAGGAAAAAGGCATTAAGATTTCCTGCGATTTAAACTACCGGGGGAAGCTTTGGAGCCGTGAAGCGGCAAGGGAAGCCATGAGCGAGCTTTGCCGGTACGTGGACGTATGCATCTCGAATGAAGAAGACGCAAAAGATGTTTTTGGCATTGAAGCCGAGGAAACGGATATTTACGCAGGAGAACTGAATAAAAAAGGCTATGCGTCCGTGGCCAAACAGCTGGCGGATAGGTTCGGCTTTGAGAAAGTGGCGATTACGTTGCGGGAGAGCAAGAGCGCCTTTGATAATGACTGGTCTGCCATGCTTTATGATGGGAAGGAGTACTGCTTCTCTAAAGTGTACCACTTGCACATCATAGACCGTATCGGCGGGGGCGACAGCTTTGGCGGCGGCTTAATTTACTCCCTGCTTTCCGGGAAGGACACGCAGGCGGCAGTGGAATTTGCCGTGGCGGCATCCGCCTTAAAACATTCTATTGAGGGCGATTATAATTTTGCGACGATTGCCGAAGTGGAAAAGCTTGCAGGCGGAGACAGTTCAGGGCGCGTACAAAGATGAAATAAAATAACGTATGTTATGGAAAGGCGGGATAATTAAAATGAAGCATTTCATGGATAATGATTTTTTATTGGAAACACCTACAGCGCAGCGGTTATATCACGAATATGCGGCAAAGCAGCCCATCATCGACTACCACTGCCATGTGGACCCGAAAGAGATTTTTGAGAACCGCCGTTTTCGGAATATTTATCAGGCGTGGTTAGAAGGCGACCACTATAAATGGCGCATCATGCGTTCAAACGGCGTGGAGGAGCGTTTCATCACGGGGGACGCCGGGGAGAGGGAAAAATTCCAAAAATTCGCGGAAAGCCTGCCAAAGGCCATCGGCAACCCTATGTACCACTGGTGTCATTTGGAGCTTCGTACTTATTTTGGCTACGAGGGCGTCTTAAACGGGGATACGGCGCAGGAAGTCTGGGATTTAAGTGAGAAAAAGCTTGCCGAAGACGGCATGGACGTGCGCGGTATCATCCGAAAGAGCAATGTGGCAATGATAGGCACTACGGATGACCCGACTTCTACGTTAGAGTGGCATAAACGGATAAAAGAGGATGCCTCTTTTCCTGTAACGGTGGCGCCGTCTTTTCGCCCGGATAAGGCGCTGAATATCGAAAAGCCCGGCTGGAAAGAGTTTCTTGTAGAGTTAGGCACATCGGCAGGCGTGGATATTTGCAGCGTGGCAGCTTTAAAAAAAGCGTTACAAAACAGGATAAAGGCATTTCACGAAGCGGGCTGTCTGGCCGCAGACCACGGCTTAGATTATGTGCCTTATAAAGAGGCGGATGAAGAAACGCTGCAGGCAATTTTTCAAAAAGGGCAAAACAAGGAGAAGATTAGTACATTAGAAGCAGAAGCATTTAAGACTGCCCTCTTAGTCTTTTGTGCGGGAGAATATGCAAAACTCGGCTGGGTGATGCAGATTCACTATAACTGTATGCGCAATCCAAACTCTGCCATGTTTGCGAAGTTAGGGCCGGACAGCGGCTTTGACTGCATGAACAATATAAACTGCGGCGGGGCTTTATATAGCCTCTTAGACCGCTTATATAGCACGGGCACACTGCCAAAGACCGTTTTATACAGCTTAAATCCGACAGAAAATGAGCTCTTAGATACTATGATAGGCGCCTTCCAGGGGCCGGAAGCGCCGGGAAAGCTCCAGCATGGAAGCGCATGGTGGTTTAACGATAATAAAACCGGTATGCAAAACCAGCTGACCAGCCTGGCAAATTTAAGCCTGCTTGGGAATTTTATCGGGATGCTGACGGATTCCAGAAGCTTTTTAAGCTACACCCGCCACGCTTATTTCAGACGCATTCTTTGTAACTTAATCGGAAGATGGATAGAAAATGGAGAGTACCCCGCGGATATGGAAGCGGCGGGCGCACTGGTGATGGATATCTGCTACCGCAATGCGAAGCGGTATTTTAACCTATAATCATACGAAAGGGGAGAAAACGATGCGCAAAATAATCAATCTGAATAGTGACTGGCGTTTTGTGAAAAAAGACGCAGGGCTGCCGGAAAAGCTGCCGGAAGACTGGCAGAAGGTGGAGCTGCCCCATACATGGAACGCCGTAGACGGGCATGACGGAGGCGGCGCCTATGCAAGGCTTCGCTGTTGGTATGCAAAGACTTTTGAAACGCCAAGGCAGCCGTTAAAGGGCGGAAAGGTCTACGTGGAAGTTTTGGCGGCAGGGCAGCAGGCTCATGTGTATGTCAATGGGAAAGAAGTAACTTACCATGAGGGCGGCTATTCGATATTCCGCGCGGATATTACCGATTTATGCAAAAAAGACGGCGAAAATCTCTTAGTGATTGCGTGCAGCAATGAAAACAAGAGCAGCGTCTACCCGCAGGCGGCGGATTTTACGTTTTATGGCGGTTTGTATCGCGGCGTAAACTTAATCAGCGTGCCGGATGCGCATTTTGATTTGGATTATTACGGCGGTCTTGGCATTCAGGTTTCGCCAAAGCCCTGCGAGAGCGGCGGCGCAGTCTTTCAAATAAAATCATGGCTCAAAAATATCGATGAGAATTTTACGGTGCTTTATTCCATTCAAGATGCTGACGGGAGAGAAGTGGCGGCTGCAGTGCGTCCTGCGGATGAGCCCAATGTGAGTATTTATGTGCCGGATGCCATAAAATGGGATACCGACAATCCTTACCTTTATACAGTGAACGCCATCCTGCAGCGCAGAAACGAGGCCTATGATGAAGTTTCTCTGAAAGCAGGCGTTAGAAGCTTCTCCTGCGACCCGGAGAAAGGCTTTATCCTAAACGGCGTTCCCACGCCCCTTCGCGGCGTATCCCGCCACCAGGATAAAATGTATCAGGGAAATGCATTAACGAGAAAAGACCATTACGAAGATGCCATGCTCATAAAAGAGCTGGGGGCAAATACAATCAGGCTTGCGCATTACCAGCATTCGCAGGATTTTTACGATGCCTGTGATGAGATGGGTTTTGTAGTGTGGGCAGAAATCCCGTTTATCAGCGTGATGAATAACGACCCGGCGGCGCACGAAAATTGCATCAGCCAGATGAAAGAATTAGTCATCCAGAATTATAACCACCCGTCCATCTGCTTCTGGGGAATTTCCAATGAAATCCTGATTGGCGGCATTTCGGATCAGCTGGTGGAAAATCATAAAGAGTTAAATGCCTTAGTAAAGGAATTAGACAGCACGAGGCTTACTACGATTGCCCATGTATCCATGACTCCCATTGACGGGCCGATGCACGGCATTACCGATGTGGAAAGCTATAACCACTATTTTGGCTGGTATGGCGGGAGGATGGAAGATAACGGACCGTGGCTTGATCATTTCCATCAGGTGCATCCGGAAATCTGCTTAGGCCTTTCCGAGTATGGCTGCGAGGGCATCATTACGTATCATGGTCCAAACCCTGCCTGCAAGGATTATAGCGAGGAATATCAGGCGCTCTACCACGAGCATATGACGAAAGTGCTGCATGAGCGTCCGTGGCTATGGTCTTCCCATGTGTGGAATATGTTTGACTTTGGCTGCGCGGCAAGGGATGAAGGCGGCGTGTCAGGGAGAAATAATAAGGGTCTTATCACGATGGACAGAAAGACCAAAAAAGACAGCTACTATGCCTGTCAGGCCTACTGGAGCAAAAAGCCCATGCTCCATATCTGCGGCAGACGCTATGCAAAGCGTGCGGGAGAAACTACGCAGATTCGCGTATATTCGAACGAACCGCAGGTGGCTCTATACTTAGATGGAAAATTAGAAAAAGTGCTGACGGCCGAAAAAGTGTTTGTCTTTGAAGTGGCATTAGAAGCGGGATTCCATATCGTGACAGCCACGGCAGGGAGCTTAAAAGACAGCATTACGCTGGAAAAAGTGGAGAAAGAGCCCGCCATCTACGTGCTGCCGGAAGTAAATGAGAGGGCAGAGGGCGTAGCAAACTGGTTTAAGTTAGCCGGCGATTTAGACTTGAAGGCGCCTATGGAGTTTCCGGAGGGAAAATACAGCATTAAAGATACTTTTGAAAAACTTGCAGAATCTCCCGAAGCCTTAGAAGTGGCATCTACGGCGATGAAGCTTACTATGAATATGAAGATGACGCCGGGCGAAGGAATGTGGGATATGTTCAAAGTCATGACGGTGGAAAAAGCCATAGGCATGGCAGGCTCGCTTGTGCCGGAGGGATTCGCGGAAAGCCTGAATGCAAAACTGATTAAAATAGACAAGGCATGACGTGATTTCCATATAGCATACATAGAAAGGGGTATAGAAAGGGGGCATATTTTTGAGTAAACTCTCAGAGTATCAGAAGAAAAAAGACTTTTTAATCTGCATCGACAGCGACGGCTGCGCGATGGATACGATGGATATCAAGCACATCCGCTGCTTTGGTCCCTGCATGGTAGAGGAGTGGGGGCTTGGCGCGTGGCGGGAGGAAATCTTAAAGCGCTGGAATGAAATCAATCTCTATACTATGACGAGGGGGATTAACCGCTATAAAGGACTGGTGGCGGCGCTTTCTGAAATCCATGAAAAGTATCAGAAAATCGAGGATTTAGAGACGTTGACCGAATGGGTCAATACAAGTCCTGAGCTTTCCAATGCGGCGATAGAGCGGGCGCTTATGGAGAAAGAGAGCGTCGCGCTAAAAAAGGCGCTCTCATGGAGCAAGGCGGTCAATGCTTCAATCAATCAGCTGCCGGAGGAGGAAAAACGGCCGTTTGCCGGCGTGAAAGAAGCTATAGCTTATGCGGACAGTCTGGCAGATGTGGCGATTGTATCCAGCGCAAACCTTGACGCTGTGTTAGAAGAATGGGAGCGTTATGAGCTGCTGCCCCATACGGATATCGTATTAGCGCAGGATGCCGGAAGCAAGGCTTACTGCATCGGGGAATTGTTAAAGGCAGGTTATGATAAAGACCATGTCCTGATGTGCGGCGATGCGCCGGGAGACTTAGACGCAGCCAAAAAAAACGGGGTATTTTTCTATCCGATTTTAGTGCGCCATGAAAAAGAGTCCTGGGAAGAGTTTCGGGAGACAGCGGTAAAAAAGCTGATAGAGGGCAGGTTTGGCGGCGCTTATCAGCAGGAAAAAACGGATGCTTTTTTGAATAATTTAAAATAAGAGCACAAAACACACTCACACGAAGAAAGGAGAGAGTAGTATGGTAGATATGAAAGCGAAGCCCTTTTACTTATCCGATGAGGACTGTAAATGGGTGGAGGAGACTATCGCGGGGATGAGCTTAGATGAGAAAATAGGGCAGCTGTTTTTCAACATGGGTTCCAGCCGTGAGGAAGATTACCTGAAAATGACGGTAGAAAAGTACCATATCGGCGGCATCCGCTATAATCCTGCCCCGGCAGACGCGGTACATGAGCAAAACCGCATTTTACAGGAAAATAGCAAAATCCCGCTCATCATCGCGTGCAATACCGAAAGCGGCGGAAACGGCGCCTGCGTGGACGGTACGGAAATCGGCGGGCAGACCAAAATCGGGGCGACGGGGAATGTGGACTACGCCTATGAACTTGGCCGTATGTCAAACAAAGAGGCGGCGGCGATTGGCTGTAACCTCTCGTTTGCGCCGGTCAGCGATATTTTGCTTAACTGGGAAAACCCGGTCATCGGCCTTCGCACCTATGGAAATGACACGGAAAGGGTAGTGAAGATGACAAAGGCTTACTTGGACGGCGCACACTCAAATCCCGGTTTTTGCTGCGCGGCAAAGCACTTCCCGGGAGACGGCTTAGACTTCCGTGACCAGCACGTGGCGAACAGCGTGAATGACTATAGCTGTGAAAAGTGGGATGAAACTTTCGGAAAAGTCTACCAAAGCTTGATTGATAACGGCTTAGAGGCAATCATGGCAGGCCATATTATGCAGCCGGCCTATACCCGCCACTTTAATCCGGGGATTGCAGACGAGGACATACAGCCTGCCACCCTTTCGCCGGAGTTAATCGGCGGACTCTTAAGGGGAAAGCTTGGGTTTAATGGCATGATATTAACGGATGCTTCGCATATGGTGGGCATGACCTGCCGCATGAAACGAAAGGATGTTCTGCCGGCAGCCATTGCGGCGGGCATGGATATGTTCCTCTTCTTCAATGATATGGATGAGGACTTTGAAAGCATGAAGCAGGGCTATCTGGACGGCAGGATTACGGAAGAGCGGCTTTCTGACGCATTGCACCGCATCCTTGCCTTAAAAGCCCATATGGGGTTACATAAAAAGGCAAAAACAGACATCGTGCCGCCTCGTGAGAAAGTGCATGAAATCGTCGGCTGCGCGGAGCATATTGCCATGCAGAAGGAAGTTGCGGACAAAGCCATTACCCTTGTCAAGTATAAGGATAAAGATGTGCTGCCCCTTACTCCGGAGCGTTACAAACGCATTATGATCGTCTATGTCAAAGGTTTAGAAGCGCCGGGATTTGCCGCACTCATGGGAGCGAATAAGACCTCGCCCGTAGACAAGCTCAAAGAACGGTTAGAGGCAAAGGGCTTTGAGGTGAGTGTCTATGAGAGCCCGCTCCAGAAGGTAGCGCAGAAAATACAGGCGGACAAAAAGCCGGATATCAACCTTTACTTTGCGGGAAAGGACACAATCAAAGATTTTACCGGAAAACAGGATTTAATCATTACCCTCGTGGATATCGCGGGCGGTTTCCAGCCTGTGGCAAGGCCTTCGTTCAGCATGACAAAGGGCGGCGGCGAGATTCCGTGGTATGTCCATGAGCTTCCGGTCATCGTCATTGGCACCAGACAACCGTTCGTGCTGTCAGATATACCGCAGGCACGCACCTACATCAATACTTATGATGTGCTTGATTCCACCTTCGATGCGCTGGTAGAAAAGCTCGCAATCGGCGCAGAGGCATTTACCGGAAAAGACCCGGTGGATTCCTACTGCGGCCTATGGGATGCAAGGCTGTAAAGAAGTGGATTCATTATAAAAAGCAAAGGTTATTAAATCAAACGAAAAAGGAGAAAGAACTATGGGAAAAGGAACTTCAAAGTATTATGGCGAGAATGGCGTGCATCGCGTTCCGCTATGGCGAATCGGCGGTTTCGCATTAAATAATACCGCAACGAATATGTATTTGTTTTTAATGAACTATGTAGCTTACTATCTGGGCGGCTTTGTCGGCGTGGCTACAGTGACGGCATCAAGTTTTGCGATGTTCATGCGTATCTGGGACGGCGTGACAGACCCGTTTATCGGTTTCGTAGTGGATAAGACCGATGGCAAGTTCGGAAAAAACCGCCCTTTCATGGTAACGGGCAACATCATTCTTTTGGCGATGAGCTTCATCATGTTCCATGTAACGCATAAGCTGCCGGAGAATAATGCGCTGCGTTTTGGCTTCTTCATCGTCATTGCAGCCATCTATTATATCGGATATACGTTCCAGTGCGTGGTGACGAAATCTGCGCAGAGCTGTTTAACCAACGACCCGAAGCAAAGACCTTTGTTTGCTGTATTTGATGGCATTTATAACACCATCTTATTTACGGTATTTGCAGTTTTAGGCGCTTCCATCAGTAAAAAGTACGGCGGCTTTGCAACTACGGAATTTTTCCATGATATGTGGATGATCGTGGGAGGCATGAGCGCGGTTCTTACGGCAATCGCTGTATTCAGCATCGCACCGAAAGACCGTTCTGAGTTCTTTGGCTCAGGCAAGCCGATCAAGGTGGGGGTTAAAGATTATTGGGAGACGCTCAAAGGCAACCGTGCAATCCAGATGTTAGTCGTTTCTGCTTCTACCGATAAACTGGCGCTATCTGCAAAAACCAGTGCAGTAACAACTGTTATGTTTGGTATTCTTGCAGGCGAGATAGCGTTAAGCGGAATCATTACCGGTATGACAACTATTCCGGGTGCGCTGCTTCTCATTTTTGGTATCGCGAGCCTTGCTACTACTTTAGGACAGAGAAAAGCAATGCTGATTGGTTCGTGGGGAGGAATCATTGTATGTGCTCTATTAGGAGCTCTGTGGCTCTTTGGCGATCCCATGAGCATGAACAACGGAGCCGGCGGCTTACATATGGGCTATTTTGCAATCATTCACGTTGTTTTAACGGTTGCTCTGGCAGGTTTCCAGGGTATAGCGGGCAATATCGTTATTCCGATGACGGCAGACTGCGCGGACTATGAGGTATACCGTACTGGGAGATATGTGCCGGGCATGATGGGAACGCTGTTTAGCTGCGTGGATAAGCTCATTTCTTCCTTAGCTCCTATGATAGCAGGTGTGTTGTTTGCCATGGTAGGCTTCAAAGACAGGCTTCCTGATTTAAGTGATAAAGATGCTTACTTAGCAAATCCTAATATGGGGCTGCTTTACGCGACAGTCTTTTTAGCTTATGGCATGGCCATCATAGGGTATCTGTGTAACGTAGTGGCACTGAAGTTCTATCCGCTGACCAAAGAAAAGATGGCTTCTATCCAGAAAGAAGTAGCGGAAATTAAGGCGAAGGCATTGCAGGAATCCTGATATGGAAACAAAAGAAGGCAGGATTTCAAGAGCAATCAGTCAGTATTTGGAAAATCGGGAAAACAGGCCCCGTCAGGCTGTTCGTAAAAAGACGTACTTGCTTTTAGCGTTGTTTACAGGCGCACTGGGAGGCCACCGGTTTTATGCGAAACGTTATTATGTAGGCCTTTTATATCTGCTTTTGTGCTGGGCCGGCTTTTCCATTGCCATGACCATCATTGATTTGATGGCGGTCATTCCCATCGAAGCAGATGAAGAGGGAATAATATGGATTTAAAATAAAAATTGATAAGACAGGCCGCCTTTCCATCATTTTTGAGGGAGGGCGGTCTTTCATGTTTTGCTCCATAATAGAATTTTACTATTGACACATTATACTTATTGAGATATAATGTTATTTAAGATAGAAATACACAGGGGGTATATTTCGATTAACAGAAATACGATTCAGAAATCTTTAATATTGGAAACGGTGAAAAGGCTGCACTGTCATCCGACTGCCGATGAAGTATATGCCGCAGTGAGGGAAGAGTATCCGAACATCAGCCGCGCCACGGTATACCGTAATTTAAAATATCTTGCACAAATAGGGGAAATCCATGAGATTGAAACGCCGGGCAGCGCAGATCATTTCGATTACCGGCTCCATACACACTATCATGTGCGGTGTATGAAATGCGGCAGGGTTTTTGATGTTGATATGGATTATATGCCGGACTTGGAAAAGTCAATCAAAGAGACGCACGGTTTTCAATTTAACGGGCATGATTTGATGTTTAAAGGAATCTGCCCTGTATGTAACAATAAAAACAGCGGCAGCATGGACTGTTAAATATTTAAAAAGAGCGCATACGGGCGCACAATAACCCGTAAATATAAAGAAAAAAGGAGACTGTATCATGAGAAGCATTACCACACTTGACCTGCAATATGCACACCGTTTTTATGGCTTTAGGGGGGAGGCGCAGTATCTGCACGGACACACCGGCATTTTGACAATCGAAGTAGAAGATTCTGTCAACAAGGGCGTCAACATGGTTTTCCCGTGTAACGAAATTAAGAAGACGGCTTGGGATGTACTGAAAAATTTCGACCATGCCCTGATTCTTAGAGAAGATGATCCGCTTTTGCCCGCTATTCTTGGCGTGTATGAAAAACAGGGAATCAAAGACGGCGATCCGAATAATACGATGAAAGGCCCGGCTTTCAAGACGGAACTGGCGACCGCTTATCCCGACTGCAGACTGGTTGTCACAAAAGAGACGATGACCGTGGAAGGCATGATCAAGATTGTTTATGAGCTGTTAAAAGATAAGTTAAATATCGTGAAGCTGACATTCTCAAGCGGCGTTAATTTAGCGTCCGAGTGCTATGAGCCGAAGCTTGCGACAGACCGCTGCCCGTTGTGCGGGATTGCACTGAATGAAAACGGCGTATGCCCGAAGTGCGGATATAAAAAAGCGTAACAACAGAACACGATATTAGATTTTGAACAGCCGCGGTACACACATTGACCGCGGCTGATTTCATAATGTAATGATAGAATTACGAACACATAGGGAATTTATAGTTGTTTTTATGTGTGGATTAGGTATAATAAAGAAAGAGAACGTTATGTTGTTAGGAGGGGTGTGCGTTATGCCGGAGATGGTACAGGACATTCTATATCTGTTTGCAAAGGATATGAGAAAGATTTTTGGGACAGACCTTTTTCAAGTTTTGGTATATGGCTCCTATGCCAGAGGAGATTATACGGAAACCTCAGATATTGATATTATGATACTGGTAAAGACAAAGACGGCGAATATCCGCTCTTATCTGAACGCTGTATCGGACTGTGCATTTGAATATCTGATGAAGTATAGGGTTGATATTTCACCGATTGTAAAGAATATCGAACAATTTCAGTATTGGGAAGAGTGTTTGCCATATTATCAGAATGTAAGAAGGGAAGGGCTTGAAGTTCATGCAGGATAAAAATATGGATTTATGTGATTATCGGATTTCTCTAGCAAAAGAAACGCTTGCAAGCGCAAAGCTGTGTCTTGCCAATGGATTTTACAGGGATTGCATTAACCGCTCTTATTATACAGTATTTTATGCAATTAAGGCAGTACTGGCGATAGAAGGCGTTGATTTTAAAAGACACAAAGATGTGATTGCTTATTTTAATAAAACATATGTAGTAAACGAGAAGTTTCCAAGAGAATTTGGAAAACGTCTCGGGCGAATCAAGATGATACGTGAAGAAAGCGATTATAATGATTTTGCTGTAGTAGCCGGAGAGGATGCAGAAGCGCAGGTAAAAACGGCAGAGGAAACAATACAGCTGGTAGAAAACTTCTTAAAAAAATAGAAACATAAACGACACGACAAAAAGGCTATGCAGGATTCTCCCTGCGATAGCCTTTTTTGGCTCGTAACAAATTCTTTATTCCTCTGAGTTCCCGTCTTTTCTTGCCAGTAAAAAATGGTAAAGAAAATACT
>QLIP01001960.1_pt1 | contig 14572 bp, 16 predicted proteins | sample 1769771 | NCBI WGS metagenome assembly QLIP01 (sample SAMN09428762, study PRJNA476227) | Gut metagenome, whole genome shotgun sequencing project. | isolation source: cecum | host: Rhizomys sinensis | place: China: Jinsha town of Minqing, Fujian Province | collected 2013-09-23
CATAAAATGATTTTTATGAGTCAACTTTTTTCAGGCTAAGACATCTTCTACGATCAGTTGGAGAAGGCGAATCTTTTTCTGCAGGGAATGATCGACTATGCAAGCAAGCCGGCCGATGATAAGATGGTGGACTGGCTCTTTGCCAACCCTATCGGCGATGGCGGTCAGTATACAGGTCTGGCATCGAACTTGATGAAGTATGGTGTTGTGCCCGCCGAGGTTATGAAGGAGAGTAACAGCAGTAACAATACCTCGAAGATGAGTCGCAAGATTGCCGAGAAGTTGCGCGAGGATGGTTTGGAGTTGCGTAAAATGGTTGCAAACAAGGCCAAACCGGCAGAGTTGCAGAAGCGCAAACAGCAGATGTTGAGCGAGATTTATCGTATGCTTGCCATCAATCTTGGCGAACCCCCCACAGAGTTTACTTGGACTCGCAAGGATTCGAAGGGCAACGTAGTGAGTACAAAGAAATACACACCGCAATCGTTCTACAAGGAATTTGCAGGCAACGACCTGAAGAACGACTATGTGATGTTGATGAATGATCCGAGCCGTGAGTATTATAAGTTGTATGAGATCGACTACGACCGTCACGCTTACGATGCACAGAACTGGACATATATCAACTTGCCTATCGAGGATATCAAAGCGATGGCAATCGAATCGATCAAGGACGACAAGGCGATGTATTTCTCATGCGATGTGGGTAAATTCATCGACAAGGAGACTGGTACGCTCGATATGAATAACTACGACTACGAGAGCTTGCTGGGCGTGAAGTTCGGCATGAACAAGGCCGACCGTATCCGCACTCACGCAAGTGCGTCGTCGCATGCCATGACGTTGGTTGCCGTGAATTTGGATGAGAACGGCAAGCCGAACAAGTGGATGGTAGAGAATAGCTGGGGCGATGGTGCCAATGGAGGATATCTTGTAATGACCGATCCTTGGTTTAACGAGTACATGTTCCGTTTGGTAGTCAACAAGAAGTATGTGCCCGCCGACATCTTGAAAATCTTGAACCAGAAGCCAATCCTGCTTCCGGCTTGGGACCCGATGTTCGCACCCGAAGATTAATATTGAGGTTGTTTAAACAACTTCCTTAGAAGAAAAAACAGCTTCTAAAAAAACTTTTTTAGAGCCTAAGGGCACTTTATTGCTCTTAGGCTCTTTGATTTTATTGAAGATACAGCTTATCAAAAAAATGAGAAGGATGAAAAAGAGAAATTTATGGATCTGTGGCGGAGTCTTGGCATTGATGCCGCTGTGCAGCTGTACGGCTTTGAAAAGCAACCAGGCGGGCGAAGTGGTTCCGGTGGCCGCGATGCCATACGATTCGGTATCGAATATAGTGCGCGAGAATCTTCCGGCACTTCTCGGACAGCGAGTAGTGGTGCTACCGAAAGTAGAGAACCGAAAGAACGCGGCCGAAACGGGCGTAACGTTGCTTAAGAGCCGTCCCGGTGTCGATGGTTATGCCAACTCATCGGTGGTGAATCCGGAGCAGAGTATGAAGGTCTGGAAGAGCAAAGCCGGCACGTTCGATAATCAGGTATTCGACATCTTGGGCGTCGATTCGCTCGAGCGCAAGAGCCGCGGCGAAACCGTCAAATCATACTATCTCATAGTCAGAAATGAGCAGTATCCTCAAAAGCATTGGTTGGAATTGGGCGAAACCTATGACATTTATACCGACGGCGTACTCGAGGAACAGGGAGAGTTGGTGGTGACCGATCTCGCAACCGAGGGTTATATCCGCAAGCTCTCGCAACAGATGGTGGGGCGCAAGCTGGTGAACCGAAGCGAGAACAATATCTCAGAATTCTCGTACGACTATGTGGTGCGCAACCTGGCCGACGGAAAGCCGCTGACCTCCCTGCCGAAGAATCACGTATGGGAGGTAACGGGCGTTGAGGTGGTAAACACTCCCGAGTATGCTGGGTTGAGCTATCTGCTCACGTCGAAGACAATCAAGGATGTATGCGCTCGTGCCGAGGAATACAACTTCATTCCCTATGAAGAATTTATCTCCAATACGAAGAGCGATCAGGCCCGTCTGAAATCATTGATAAAGCGCTATGGACGCACCAACGGGCGTATCATAAGTGAAGGTAAGGTAGCTAAAGGCTTCACAACTAAGATGTGTCAGGAGGCATTGGGAGCCCCGGCCGAAATACAAAAGAGCAAGGTCAAAAAGCAGACCATCGAGAAATGGATCTACGGCACTGGCGCCACCCTGACCTTCCGCGCGGGCCGCTTGATCTCGACCGAACAGTAATCAATCTTAATTAGTCAGTTACGCATGATTCAGAAAACTTTACATCAAAAGTGGTGGAAGGAGATGAACGTTTTTTATACTTTCCAGTTCTGTAAGAAAATGATCGTCTTGAGTTCTAATCCATATCAGTATGTATCCAAGGATGAATTTAAGGAAAAATGCGACAAATATGTTGAGACACTTATCGACTATAAAAATCAAGGCATCTTAGACGATAAGATATCAGAAATTAGGGAGCTCTCTCCGTTCCCTGACGATATTCGCGGGGTGCTCCATGAATATCCCGAAGAGGAGGGTATATTCCAACCAGAGCACCTAATGTATAAATTAGGTGTTTTGGAGATGGGCAATATTAGGTTTGAGTTTCTTATAGAATACGGAATCCTCGAAACGGATGTGGAAATATACTACGGCATAAAGGCTATCTCCAACGGTCGTTGTACAAACGATGATTTTGGCAATAAAGTCTATAAGATGAGTAAGGAATGGTTCGATTACATGAGAGAGCAGAAAACAAGAATCAAGCCGATAGATGTAAAAGAGCATAAATTTACAAATAATGTTGAAAATGGCACTTTTTGGATTTCTTGGTTAAGAATGGAGTCAAAAGAGGAGCCAAAAGAAGTGGGTCAGGAATTATTAAACGTGGTGAAGAAGTTAGGCGTATATATAGATTGGCACTTCAGAAAATTTCTTCGCGAAAAATATAAGTATAAGGTCCCTCGTGAAATGTCGCGTGCTTTACAGTCCAAAATTGACTATACTAATGAAAATATCAATAGTAATATCGGAGCAAATCAAGAAGATGATGAAAAGGAAGCTCCCATAATTTCTCGAGTGGAGGCCGCTTGCACTTTGAAGGATGGAAATGGCAAAAAGTTGTTGTCGAAAAAAGGTAAATTATATTATTTTAACTGTACCAATTCTGAAGCCGTTATCTTCCTTAACCTACTTTCTTATCCAAAACAATTTAAGAAGGCCTATCAAATTGCGGATAATTATGTTAATAAAGGTCAAGAGGTATTTTGTAGTGAGTGCCAATCTGAGGTAAAGAAAGGATGGTCTGATGAAATAAAAAAGGTTAAGAGAAAAATCTCACGCAAACAGGCAATGGGCATATTCCGGAACTCCCAAGGAGGTCGAATCGGACCATCTTGGTTAAGGACATCTTGGAAGTTTGATAATGCGAATGATTTTAATAACATCAAGAAAATGGTTGAGGAATATAACCTAATTGAGTGGATTGATCAAATGTATTAGACGTCTAATACTTGAATTCATAAAATACTTGATAGGCTAAATAAATAGCAGTAACTTTGCCCATGGAATTTGAGAGGATCAAATTCCATGGGTTTTTCTTTTTTGAAGACCAAGAGGACAATGACATTGTGAACAACAGTTTGTCACGACAAGCAATCGGATGATGCATCAGTGATGACTTATCTAATTGCATGTAGTGACAAGCCAAATAATAAAAATTTATTAACCCGTCTGCAATGCATAACATTTTATGCGGCGTGGACATAAAAATTTTTTTGTATGGCTAACAATCGCAAAGAAGCCTGGGATGAGTATCATCGCACAGGCTACAACAACACCAACTACGATCTTAACGATTACGATAAGATCGCCGCCCTCACTGGTTGGGATTGTGCTCGAGATGAGGGTAGAGCTGAAGCTTTCCGTGAGTACTATCGCACCGGATGCAACAACAGCGAATATGATCTCAATGATCGCGATCGCATAGCATCTATTTTGGATATGTATTCCGAAGAGTAGAAGCGTTAAGTTCAGAAGTTTTTAAATATGAGTTACAAAATATTAACCATGGGATATTGAAATACTCATATTTTAGAAATATGTTTCAATTTTTAATAATTAAAAAAAATGATTTCAACGTCAGAACTTACCCAGATTAAAGAGACTGTAAAAGTCTTAAATCAAAATGGGAAAAAAGCGTCATGCGCAAGTGTTGCTTCGGCATTGAAAAGAACAAGTAATCCGAAGTTTCGACCTGGAAATTGGGATGGACATCCAAAATTTTTATCAATGATTGAGGAATATCCAAATGATTTTCAGATTATTGTGCATGATCCTACCGTTAAGGAAATAGTAGTAATTTCAGATGGTAACGTCAATAGTACTCCCAGTATTCAGCCTTCAAGAAGTTTGTCGTTTGAAGATTGTCTAAATGAATGTCTCAATGACGAATTGATAGCTGAAACCGTACGAAGCTTTAATTTAACTCAAGATATGCGGGATCCCGAGATTATTAAGATGTATTTAAAGTATTCGTATCATAAAGCAATATCGGAAGGTAAAGTTCTTGCTCATGGAAGCGCAAGAATGTTGCACACCGGTTGGTTTTTTAATGGTACTGACCCAATATACTGTATATGGGGAACGGTATCTAAAGCCTATGCTTTAAAGTTTTTTCGTCGGAGTGGACCTGATGGAAGAAGTTATAGACGCATGTTCAATAATCAAGAACCGGAGCCATTGATATTTTCCAAAATGGAATTTAATCCGGATTTGAATATTGAATTGGAATTTGATCACATCGCTGTAGATAGATTCAACCGTATACCCAAAGTGGTCAAAAAGATGATGTGCGCCGCTCTTGAAATACCATATCACGATAATATGGATGAAGATGCGGCAATATCAGCGGAGAATAATTCCTTTCTGTACCGTCTTCTTTTAGGATGCCTTGAAGAAACTCGTCTAAGAATTCGTAATAATACAGAAGAAGCAGTTCCTTTTTGGAATAAGCGTTATGCACAAATGAGCTGGCTCTTCCCTTTACGAATGGATGTAACCAACGAGGTGAATCTTGTGGCAATTCTTGAACCGACCACCTTAAATGGTAAAGAAATTTACCGAGCTCATACTGTTCTCGGCTTAAAAGAGGCATACATAAATGCGCGTATTTTAGGACCCGTAACAGCAGAATGGCTCAAAAATGCATGGCATTAGAGAGCATCGTTTTTGAGTCTAAATAATTAATATTAGTATGTAACCTTCCTACGGAGAGGGCCCGCTCCGTAGGAATAATCCCCCCTATTTTTTTATAAATTTTGTGATCTACTCACATAAAACTCTTATGGACAGATTGTCTATAAACTTATATCATTGAAGTTTAAACAACTTCAATATTAGTATTTAACTTTTATTTTATAAATAAATATGACATTAACATATTTTTTATTGGTATTTTTTGCCATATTGCAGCGTATCTTGTATTTCGGAATGCTAATTATGGCAATCTTTGGAGTAGTGACTGTGTGTACTTCCTCCGAAACCGATCCTATTCCTAACGGTCTTTATTTGGGTCTTAGAAAAAAAGGACGCAAATGGGTCCTGCTATTATGGATGTTATGTTTCATATTAGTTGGCGTAGTCTTATATGATTTTGCCATGTGGTATCGGTTAGACATAAATCCTTTTATCCAAATTCCACCATTAACATTAAACTAATCATAGAATTATGAAAACAATATATCATAATGAAGTATTTGATCCGAAGGAACTCATAAAGTTAGACGAAGCAGAGAGAACCGGTGTTTCACTCACCGTCGATGACTACGATGCATTTCTGTCGGCAGGCACGGAGCTGCATCTGTTTTTAGGGGAAGCCGACGGAGAGCGACGTATTGAGAAGGCGCTGGCCAACGCAGTGTCACCTAACGATCGAGAAACTGTTCTGAATCGTAGCGTGGCCTTGATGGTAGTGATAAATTGCAATCAAACCACGATGGCATCGCTGCTTATGGAAGAGATGATACAACTCCACGAATTTATCAGACTTTTACCTTCAAGTTGCAGTGTGAAATGGGGAATCATGAGGGTTAGCAATCTTAGCTCTCCATTGAAGGTTGCGATACTCGCCATGTTGCCCTGACATTAGCATCGATGACACAAACCAGTGATTATAATCCTTATTAGTTAAATCCAAAATAATTCAATCCAAAAAAAATGAACTGCAATTACACAAAAGAACGATTCGTTGAAGACGAAGATGGCGATATGGTAAAAGAGGTGTATGAGCCCATCAACGACGAATGGATGAGCGAAGACGCTTACAAGTTAAATAAGTTTCTTATTGAAGAAACCATGGACGAAGCCGAAAGATATTGGGACGAACATGGTAGTTGGTAATGAAAGTCATATAGGTTGTAAGTACAAAAAAAGTCAGTATCTTTAGAAAAAACAGAGGGTGCTGCAGAACCCTCAAATTCTATCGATATTTGTAATAAGAGTAATATTCAAGAAAGAGCCGACGCGCTTGGAAGCGCGTCCCCCATGCCCTCCTACGCGCGCCGTGCTGCCCACCTTGCTACCCGCTCTGACGCGCGTCGTGCGGCCCACATTGCTACCCGCTTTCTGCCCACCTTGCTACCCGCTATGACGCGCGGCAGAGCGGGCAGCAAGGGGAGCGTCGGAGCGTGTGGCTTTGTCATGGACGTTGCGCTTCCAGCGCGACATCATGGGAGATGTGTTTCCAATTTACTCTTACACAAGATATTATAACCTCTCGACATGCTTGGAAGCATGTCATCCATAACAAAGCCACCCGCCTTGCTACACGCTCCGCCGCGCGTTGGAGCGTGTGGCTTTGTCATGGACGTTGCGCTTCTAGCGCGACAACAAAAAAAAAGAACGGGCGCCTTCAGGGGCAAACTCTATCGATATTATAATAAGTGTAAAATGCAAGAAAGAGCCGACGCGCTTGGAAGCGCGTCCCCCATGCCCTCCTACGCGCGCCGTGCCACCCACCTTGCTACCCGCTTCGACGCGCGCCGTGCCACCCGCTTTGCCTCCCGCTTCGACGCTGCTCATCGAAGTTTAAACGACTTTAAAAAGAAAAATCCCTTTGAGTCTGCACTCAAAGGGATTTCTCGGTTTATGGGGTTGAGAGGGTTATTCGGCGAAGAAGGCGCCGGGAAGGGCGCGCATGTTGTAGGTCGATGACATCGATTCGCCGTAGGCTCCGGCCGAGCGGAGGGCGATGAGGTCGCCGCGCTTGGCTGCAGGCAGTGTTTCGTTCTTGGCAAAAACATCCGATGATTCGCATACCGGACCAACAACGTCGTAGGTCTCAACAACGTCGCGATTGCTCGGCGTGATGTTTTCGATGTTGTGGTGCGCACCATACAATGCAGGGCGCATCAAGTCGTTCATACCGCCATCAAGGATCAAGAACTTGCGTCCGATGCCCTCCTTGACGTATGTGACACGCGCAATCAGCGAACCGCATTGAGCCACTACCGAACGTCCGAGTTCGCAGTGAATCTCCTGTCCGGGTTGCAATTTCATATTCTGACGCAATGTGCAGAAGAATGATGCGTAGTCGGGGATGGGGTTCTGATCCGGGTTTTCGTAGTCGATGCCGAGTCCGCCGCCAACGTTAAGGATGCTGAAGTTCACGCCAAGTGCACTGAATTTCTCGGTTAGCGTGTTGATACGCTCACAGAGCAATGCGAAGGGCTCCATGGTTGTGATCTGCGAGCCGATGTGGAAGTGCAGGCCAAGCAGGTTGAGCCATTCGTTCTGGTGGGCATAGAGAACGGTCTCTTCGAGCAGCGAGAGGTCGATGCCGAATTTGTTCTCCTCCAAGCCGGTGGTGATGTAATGGTGAGTGTGGGCATCGATGTTGGGATTGACACGGAGTGCGATGTTGGCAGGTTTGCCGATGCGCTGTGCAATCTCTGCAACGACTTTGAGCTCCTCGCGCGATTCGATGTTGAAGCAACCGATTTCGTTCTGGATGCCGAGCTCAATCTCCCAGTCGGTTTTACCCACGCCGGCATAGAAGATTTTATGTGCGGGGAATCCGGCTTCGAGAGCGGCCTTGATTTCGCCACCGCTAACGCAGTCGGCACCGAGACCGAAGCTGTTAACCTCACTGAGGATGCGCGGATTTCCGTTTGCCTTTACGGCATAATGAACGTGTACGCCAAACTCTTCGGCACTCTTGCTGAGGGTTTCGAGCGTTGAGCGCAGAAGTGTCATGTCGTAATAGTAGAAGGGGGTTTTTACGCCTTCGAGCTGTGCTATATTGATATTCATAATATTAAATGTTTGAATTTGAAGTAAATTATGTAGCTCGCAAAGCATTTGAACTTTGCGAGCTATATATTTATATATTCTTATTTGTTGAATAGATGGGTTGAGAGGTTGCGCAACGCGGTCTCTTTGTCTTCGCGGCGGATGAGGAAAGAGATGTTGAAGTTAGAACCGCCGTACGAGATCATGCGCACCGGGATGTCGCGCAATGCATCGAGAGCGTCGGCCTCAAAACCACGGTTTTGCCACTCAAGGTCGCCTACGACGCAGATGATCACCATGTCGCGGTCAAGTGTCACAGTGCCGTACTCTTCGAGCTCAGCAACAATTTTATCGATGTTCTTTTCGTTGTCGATGGTCAACGATACGCCCACCTCAGAAGTGGTGATCATATCGATCGAAGTTTCGTATTTTTCGAAAACCTCGAAAACCTTCTTAAGGAATCCGTAGGCAAGAAGCATACGGGTTGACTTAATCTTGATGGCAGTGATGTTGTCTTTTGCCGCTACGGCCTTGATTGCATCGTGGCAAAGGTTGTTGTTGATCAGCGTACCTTCGGCTTCGGGCTGCATGGTGTTGAGAAGGCGTACGGGCACGTTGTTGGTTTTTGCCGGGAGGATGCAGGTGGGGTGAAGAATCTTCGCACCGAAGTAAGCCAATTCCGCAGCCTCTTCGAAGTGGAGGTTACGCACCGGTCGGGTGTTCTCGACGAATCGGGGGTCGTTGTTGTGCATACCGTCGATGTCGGTCCAGATTTCAACCTCCTGAGCCTTGAGAGCCACACCAAGGATAGAAGCGGTGTAGTCGCTGCCACCGCGCTCGAGATTGTGGATGCGTCCTTCGCGGTCGCGGCAGATGAAACCCTGAGTGAGATAGATGTCGGCCTCCGGGGTGTCGGCTACCACCATGTTTACGGCGCGTGTGATATAGGGCATGTCGGGCTCGTTCTGCTCGTTGGTGCGCATGATTTCAAGCGCCGGCACAAGCACAGATTTCACGCCTTGCGAGCGGAGGTAGCGGTGCATAAGATTGGTTGAGATGAGCTCACCGAATGTCACGATCTCCTTTTCCATCTGGGGGGTGTAATCGTTGGCGATTAGGTGGCGCATATCGTTAAAGAAGCTGCCAACAATGTGCCAAGCCTCTGCGCGAGCTTCGGGCGAATCGAAGAGTTCGTTGCATACGGTTGTGTATCGTTCTTCGAGCTGGTTGATCAGCGAGCAAGCAAGCTGAGGATCTTCGTTTTTGAGTGCTCCTGAGATTTGGAGTAGAGAGTTTGTTGTGCCGCTCATGGCCGAGAGGACAACGAAGTTACGATCATCACCCTTTTTAGTCATGCATTCGCCTAAAGTGGCGGCTTCGGGGTGTTCGTTACGACCGCAAATCAGTGCGGCAACATCTTTAATGCGCTGCGGCGTACCAACCGAGGTGCCGCCAAATTTCTTTACAATCATTATGTGTCGGATTTTACCGTGAAATAATCGAACAGGGTGTAAAATTGATTAGATTTTGTTCCTTGCCTGTGTCTAATTTTGAGGAGGGTTTAAGAATTGCACAAATGCGGCTCAAAATTAGCGAAATTTCTTGATATTTGCAACATTTAATTGCTATTTGCGTGAATTTTTGCCAAAGTTTTTATTAAATGAATATGCTTTTGGGGGCTTTTGGGGGTAAAAGAGAAGGTGTGTCGCAGAGCGACACACCTTCTTGATTATTTGGGCATATTATTTAGGGGCGCATAAATGCGCTTGCACTCGACACAAAGAGGCTACGGGTGCCGCCCCATTAAGACCGGGCTTTAAGCGCCACCCCAGTAAGACCGGGCTTTAAGCGCCGCCTCTGTAAGAATGGACTTTAAGCGCCCGCCCCTGAAGGGACGGGCGGGGAGGGGGGCTTATTTGTTGAAGTCTTTGGCGGTGAAGCGGTAGGTGGCGCCTTTGGCGGTGGGGAACTGGAGCGTCTTGCCGTCGTAGAGCAGGGTGCAAGGTTCGCCGCTGTTCGAGCGGATGGTGGCTTCGGTGAGCTTGCCGTCGGCGTATTTGATGTCGACTTCGAAGTTGCCGCGGGCACGGAGTCCTTTTACTTCGCCGTTTTTCCATGCCGTCGGTAGTGCAGGCAGTAGATGTAGGATGCCGTTGTTGTGACTCTGCAGCAGGAGTTCGCCTACACCGGCAGTGCCGCCGAAGTTACCGTCGATCTGGAATGGCGGGTGCATATCCCAAAGGTTGTCGGCCGTTCCGTTCTTGAGTAGGTTTCGATATAGGATATAGGCATGGTCGCCGTCCAATAGTCGAGCCCAGTGGTTTAACTTCCATCCCATGCTCCAGCCTGTGGCTGCATCGCCGCGCTCGCGAAGCGTCTCTTTGCAGGCAGCGGTGAGCGTGGTGTCGACCAACGGATTGATCGATGAGCCGGGGTGCAGACCGAAGAGATGGTTGGTGTGACGATGTTTGTCGTTCGGGTCGTCGATATCTTCATACCATTCCTGAAGCTGTCCGTATTGGCCAATCTTGTAGGGGCGAATCTGGTCGAGCTTCGCTTGCCATTCGCTCACGGCTGCCTGGTCGGTGTTGAGCACTTTGGCGGCCTTGATGGCGTCGGTAAGGATTTCGCGAGTCACGGCGTTGGCGTATGTTGCACCGAGGTCGCAGTTGCCGTGTTCGGGCGAATACGACGGGGCAGAGGTGTAGTTTTTACCGTCGTGGTAGAGGATGTCGGCGGCGAAGTTTGCACTCTCTTTGATGATGGGATAGCCCACCTCGCGCAGCCAGTCGAGATTACGGGTGTAGTCGTAGTAATCCCAGACCTGCGTAGCAAGCCATGGACCTGCCGATGGGTTGTAGTTCCACGACATGTCGGCCGGCGAGAGCGGGGCTGTGAATCCGAATATGTTGGTTGAGATTCCGGCTGTCCAACCGCGTGCTCCATAGTATTCGGTGGCTGTGACGCGACCCGGTTTTACGAGTCCGCGGATATAGTCTACCAGCGGCTGGTAGCACTCCTCCATGTTGGTTGAGAGTGTTGGCCAGTAGTTCATCTGAATATTGATGTTGTTGTGATAGTCCACGCGCCATGGGCCGTCGATGTTGTTATGCCAAAGCCCCTGGAGGTTGGCGGGCATCGATCCGGCGCGAGAGCTGGCGGCAGTTAGATAGCGGCCGAATTGGAAATAGAGTCGTTCGAGGTCGCTGTCTGTGGCACCCTGACGATAGTTGGCCAAGCGCTCGGGGGTGGGGAGCGTGCTTACGGTTTCGGAGGGGTTGATTTCGAGTTTTACGCGGTCAAAGAGTTCTTTGTAGTCGCGTGTGTGGGCGGCATAGAGTTGCTTTCCGCTTTTGCGTTTGGCAGCCATCATTGTTTTGTTGACATTGATGGCAGGATCGGCACCGGTAAATGTTTTGGGATCTTTGAAGTCAGGGTCGAAGTTCATTTTGTAATCGGTGTCGGCAGTGAGCAGAAATTCTACGTTTTTTGCATTGCGAATTTCGATGGTGCCGGTGTGAGTGTCGACCAGAACCTTTCCGCCGCCGATGGTGCGAACGTCAACGCGCATAGCCCAGCGCATACCGTTGTTAGCTAACTTTCCTTCAAAAAGGAGAGCACCGGGTGCGGGGCTTGTGATAGAGGAGGGTGTGTGCGGAGTTTCGAATGCAAAGGTTTGGCTCTTCAATGCTTTTGTGGAGCTGAAATCCCAGACCATGACGCTGTCGGGGAATGAGCAGAAATAGCGACGTGTAAAGTGGTTTCCGTCGGCATCGAATTCTACGTTTACGGTGGCGTCGTCAAGATCGAGAGCGCGGCGATAGTTCGAAACTTTAGATTCGTCGATGCCGGTAGATAGGTAAGCTTCGCCGAGCATTGTGTATGTTCCGAAGCGATTGCGGTCGTAGCCGATTGTGCCGTTGAAGTTGGTGGCAGTGAGGCGATGTGCTTCGTCGTTGCGTCCTTGTTTCAGAAGCTGACGTATTGAGTCGAGCAACTGGGGTTCGACGTGCTTATTCATCTTCCAATATGCTTCGGCACCTGTTGCCGGACCACCCATCCAGAGCGATTTTTCATTCAGAACGATGCGTTCGCGGTTCACGCTGCCAAGGATGGCAGCACCGAATGAGCCGTTACCGATAGGGAACGACTGTCGTTCCCAGTTCTTATCGGGGTTTGAAGCCGTTGCACTGAAGTCGTTGGTTTTCCAAGCTTGCGCACCGAGGACCGAAGAGGGTGCTTTGTCGAACCAGACTTGGTTGCGATGGGGCTTCGCGGCCTCCATGTGCGATGGGATGATTACCGATGCGGCAACCATGCCTCCAATTAAAAAGGATCGTAGAATCATGATGTTGAAGTTGTTTAAACTTATTTACGAATCTTAAAATGGAGTTGAATTCTTAATAAAAAATAAGTTTAAACAACTTCATATCAGATTAGACTGCAAATATAATAATTTAAGTCTAATCTGACAAAAGAGAATGAAGCCAGATTGGTTATCTGGTGGCTTGGAAGGAGATGTTTTTGAGAAAGAAGATTGGGAGCGTGGCACCAATCACCATTCCTAAGAGTATGAATAGGCAGGTTAAGCCGTTGCTGACCACAAGGTATAGGTAGTGATCGAACATCTCTTGTCCTTTCTGAGTGAGGCACATCATGAGTCCGCCGAATGTTTTGTAGGCATAGATGCCGGGAATCATGGGCAGAAGCGATGGGAAGAGGCATGTTTCGGCCGGTGCTTTGACCTTGGCCGAGAGTAGAACGGCAAGAATGCCGACGATAAAAGCCGCCAGTGCAGACGCAACCACGATATGCCAGCCTAACAGGGAGTCTTGCATCATTAGGTATCGTGCCGAGTGAGCCACGGCAGCCAGAAGTGCACAGACGGGATATACCTGTCGGGGCGGGTTGCTGATTGCCGCAAAACCGATGGCAGCGATGGCGGCAAACACCGCGTCTTGAAGAAAATTCAGTATAATCATTGCGTTGTTTCTAAAACATTCCCATATTCATTGCCAGCATTCCGGCGCAGAGTCCGAGCGATAAGCAACAGGTAAGGATAACTGCATGAATGAATCGCGACACGGCACAGATGTAGTGTCCGGCCAGGAGGTCGCTGAATGAGTTGAGGTAGATGATGCCCGGCACGAGATATAGTACGGCCGTGCCCATGGCGATGTCGGGAGTCGTACCCCAGTGGAAGACTCCGCAACAGGCCGCCAGCATCGAGCTGACAAAGGCGCAGCAAACGAAGATGAGGCGCACGTCGACATGTTTTCTACCCATGATCTGTTTGAGTCGGAATCCGACCATAGTCGCAATTATGACAACCAATACGGCAATCCAGTCGCCGCCGAACAGACGGCAGAAAGCGCCGTTGGCAATCGAAGCAAGAACCAATACGGTCCATTGGTTGGTGGGGGGAGTATGGATGATCTGTTCGAAGCGACGCTGTGTCTCTTCGAAGTCGATTTTGCCATCGCCCAACTCCCAACTGAGTTGGCTGAGTCGGGTGTTTATGTTGTAGCTCAGTGCACCGCTTTTCACGGCCGTGATGAAGGTGTAGCGATTCTGGCTTCCGTCGTGACCCACCGAGATGTGGATGTGTCGCGGAAGTATCGTCATCACCGCTTCGCAATTCAGGGCCTTTGCCATGCGGTTTATGTTGCGCTCCATACGAATACATGTCGCACCGCTGTCGAATAGATATGAGGCATATTCGGCAAGAAATTGTCCCACCTGTTTGAGGCGGGTTGCTTCGTCAGATGTAGCGTGGGTTGCTGGTTGTTGGGTCATGATTCGCGGTTCTTATTGGGAATCGGGTCGTCGCCGGGAACGAAGAACTCTTCGCGCTCGCTGCCAATCTCAATGAAAGGTTGGTGATGATGGTGCTTAGCGTGATGAATGGTGTAGTAGTAAATTGTGATTGCAATTCCAATAATTGCAATAGTGATGAGCACCCAAATGCCGAAGTTAATGTAAAGTGTAATCATAGTATGCTCCTTTCTTGTTGAGTTTCTTTTTGAGTTATAACAACTTTGGGGCAAAAGAGGTTTGTGTTGGCGGGGACTTAGACGGCAGAAAGGCGGCGACAAGGGCGGGACGGAGAAGGGGGGTGGGGAGACAAAGGCGGACGGGGCGGCAACAAGGGCGGACGGGGCGGCAAAGGCGGACGGCGGGGCGACGGTGTCGGCGTTCCGCCTCCCACAGAACTCAAAGCGGGCACGCAGGGGCGGGCACGGGGGG
>QLIP01068862.1_pt1 | contig 14566 bp, 11 predicted proteins | sample 1769771 | NCBI WGS metagenome assembly QLIP01 (sample SAMN09428762, study PRJNA476227) | Gut metagenome, whole genome shotgun sequencing project. | isolation source: cecum | host: Rhizomys sinensis | place: China: Jinsha town of Minqing, Fujian Province | collected 2013-09-23
TAAAGAGTTTATTCGAGAGAATGAACTCTTTTTTGTTTTTATTACCCATCGCTTTGGCTTGAATCTCTTTTTTTACTAAATTTGCACTTATTCAATGAAGTTCTATAGAAGTTGTTTAAATAACTTCATGAGCTAATAACTTCATGAGCTTCTATTATTCAAGTCAATCCATATATGAATAGATCTCCATATTATAAGAGTTGTCACTTCGAATTTCTTTTAGGCGACCTTGACCCCGATCAAATCCTTGACAACGCGATTGAGGATTTTAAAATGTCATGCAAAAAGATTGTAAACGAACAGCCACCTCATCAGGGCGAATATCACGCCTCCATAATGGTTACTGAACACTCAACGCAAGCATTGCATTTCTTCGTAAACCGAAATTTCCTTGCATCATTGGTAGTGCCTCTCTTTGCTACTCGAGAAGAGATTGCATTGGCATTCAAAATACTTCGGAACGTTGAGAACGACTTCGAGAATCATCAACTAAGCCTTCTCGACAAGCCATTCTCACCTACTACCGAGGCCGAACGCGAGATGTGGGAGATACACTTCAACCACCTCAAACAAATTGTATGCGAACCTGAAATCACAACAATCATTGGTGGCGCAATTCGTCGTTTTGCAATCACAGAATCATTCATACGTCAAAAGTATGCCGAGATGGATGCACACTCTCTGACCAACTGCATTTTCGACGACTTCGCTCAACTCCAATATGCATATATGGAGTATGAGCCATTCAACACCGGCAATGCACGTCGCGACGATTCTGATGAAACTTTCAACTTTGCCATTATTTCAAACCGCGACGGATATGGAGAAGCGGCCGAAAAAGTGGCTATAGACTGTGAAAATGCCATCAAAGTTGCAGACTTCTTCAACTTCTGGGATGCGGCTCGCGACAATAGATACATCACCTTCTTCGACCCAAATCAATTCGCCATCAATGAAATGCCTGAAGAGGAATGGCAAGAACTCTACGACTCGATTCAAGGCGAAGTATTAAATAAGCCCAAAACCTACATACTTCGTTGGAATCCAGCCATAAGTAGCTACACACTGGCAAGGTATTGCGAAGCTGTACTTGAATATGGCGATAGTTTCTCGATGAATTGGAGCATATACGAATATCAAGATGCAAAGAAGGGCGACCTGTTCTACATGCTTCGCGAAGGCGACGGCGAGAACCCCGGCATCGTATTCAGAGGTGTATTTGCCTCCGATCCATATGAAGGCGACGACTGGGCCGGCTCCGACAGAAAACGATACTATGTCGACATTGACTGCATGGATGCGATATCACCCTTCGACCCACCGCACATCACCGACGAAGAACTGACAGCCGCCATCCCCGAAATAAACTGGCAACGCGGCCACTCAGGACAACTCATCACCCCGCAACAAGCCGACAAGCTCTCCGAACTTTGGGATCGACACCATCCCAAAGACTAACCCACAAACACAATAAAACACAGATATGACACGCATTACACTCTCGCTTCTCCTCCTCTCCTTGATTGTGCCGTTGGTTGGACGCGCTCAGCGTCCCGACGCCGCGCTCATTCCTATGCCCAATTCCGTCTCCATTCATGACAAAAAAGGGGATCTTTCGTTGGCCAACATCAAAAGCGTAAAATCGAATCTCGACCAGAACGACCCGGCCATGCTCCTGCTGGCCAACGTACTGAAATCGCGCATCGGTGTTGACCTCAACACACCGACGGGCAAAGGAGCCGAAATAATAATCACAAACAAAGCCTCCGACAAATCGAAAGAGGCCTACACCATCGACATCACACCGAAACAACTGCGCATCGAAGGCAACTCGCCCGAAGCTATATACCGCGCCGTAACCACTCTCGACCAAATTCTTTTGGGCGATGCACTCCGCACCACCCAGAAGCGCGTTGCGGCGTTGTCGATAGCCGACGCCCCACGCTACGAACGCCGCGCGCTGATGCTTGATCCTGCACGTCATTTTCTACCCACCAACGACGTGAAACGCTTCATCGACCTCATGGCAAGCTTCAAATACAACGTACTGCAGCTTCACCTCACCGACGACGAAGGTTGGCGCGTTGAAATCAAATCGCATCCAGAACTCACCAAAAACGGAGCCTATTACACTCAACAAGAGCTACGCGACCTCGTAAAATATGCCGCTGAGCGCCATGTTGAAATCGTACCTGAACTCGATGTACCAGGACACACAAAAGCTGTACTCGCCACACACCCCGAACTGGGATGCACCATCACCGACACTGTGGCACTAAAAAAGATACGCGGCAACAATCTTATGCTCTGTGCTTCGCAACCTGCAGTCTACACCCTTTATGATGACATAATCCGCGAAGTAGCCAGTCTCTTCCCATCGCAATACATACATTTGGGCGGTGACGAAGCTGCTGTTGAACGCAACTGGGCACTTTGCGACCACGACCACGAGCTAATGAAACGCGAAGGGTATCAGAAGCCCGCCGACATCATGATATACTTCTTCGACCGCATACTCGGCTCGGTGCGCCGCCAAGGCAAAACACCCATACTCTGGTGCGAGCTCGACAACATCCGCATGCCGGCCAACGATTATCTTTTTCCCTATCCAAAGGATGTCGTGTTAGTTACATGGCGCATGGGCTTGACTCCCAAATGTCAGGAGCTAACCGCAAAAAGTGGACACACACTCCTTATGGCACCCGGCGAAACTGCATATCTCGACTATCCGCAATACAAAAACGACTTTCCGGAATTCAACAACTGGGGTATGCCTATGACCACCCTTCAGAAATCATACGAACTCGACCCTGGTACAAACGACAACATTCAAGGCGTAATGGGAACGCTTTGGGGCGAGGCAATGCCCGACATCAACCGCGTCACCTATATGGCTTTTCCGCGCGCTTTAGCCGTAGCCGAAGCCGGATGGAGCCAACCCGAGGTTAGAAGCTGGGAGAGTTTCCGCAATCGTCTACATCCAGTACTCAGTGACCTCATAGTGCGAGGTATCTCATTCCGCGTTCCGTACGAAATATACCGCTAAGCGCACACTCTCCGGTTAATATTACAAAAGAAGGCAGATTCAACGAATTGAATCTGCCTTCTTTATTATTATTCTTACTTTTTATCTTGCCGGAATATCTACGGGTCGATGATTACCATCGATCAAATGATCGGTAAAGAAATCTACCAATCGCCAGTAGAAATACTCATCCATCCAGCCGAACGAGTGGCTCTGTGTCGGAAGCATCAAGAAGTCGAAACGCTTATTAGCGGCAATCAATGCATTGGCAACGCGGATGGTATTACCCGGATGCACATTGTTGTCAACGTCACCGGTTACAAGCATCAAATTACCCTTCAAATTCTTGGCAATCTCCGGATTGGTACGAATCTCATATACGAATGTTGTGTCGCCCTTTTCGCTCACAACCTCCTTTACGCCGTGGTGAGTCTCGCTCCACCAGCGGTTATAGATACGGTTATCATGATTACCAGCCGCCGATACAGCCGCCTTAAAGAAATCAGGATACTTCAACATTGCAGCAGTCGACATAAATCCGCCACCACTGTGGCCATGAATACCGACACGATTAATGTCTATATACTTGTGACGTGCGGCCAACTGCTCGACAGCTGCCTTCTGATCGGCCAAACCGTAGTCACGAAGATTACCATAACCATAATTGTGATACCACTTCGAGCGGTCGGGGTGACCACCACGGTTACCGACAGTTATCACCACAAAGCCTGCCTGTGCCAAGCGGTCGGTACGAACCGACATACGTGTAAAGGGATAATTAGTAGCCTCCACCTGCGGACCGGGATATACATAATCCACAATCGGATAGCTCTTATTCGGATCGAAATCGAACGGCTTATACATTACGCCATAAAGATCCGTTACGCCATCGGCAGCTTTTACAGTAAACGTTTCGGGGAACTTATAGCCATTGGCCAACAACTGCGAGAAGTCAGAACGTTCAAGCGTCATAAGCTTATTGCCGTTTACGTCATAGAGTGCAGTCTCGGGCACAGTATCCACGCGCGAGAAATTATCCACAAAGAAACGTGCCTCGTCATCTACCTTCGGAGAATGGAAATAGTTACCCTTATCAAGCTTCTTTACCTGACCGCCATCAAGGCTTACACTATACAGGTGCTGATAGTAAGGATTTTCACCCGCTTCGCGACCCATACCTGTGAAATACACCATGCGACGGGGTTCGTCGACCTTCACTATCTGATGAACGTGCCACGGGCCTTCTGTCACTTTGCGCTTCAATTTTCCGTTGCCGTCATATAGATAGAGATGAGCCCAACCATCGCGTTCGCTCCACTGCAACAACTCCTTGCCATTCTGAATGGCGGCCAGCGGACGCACCTCTTGATACGTATTCATACGCTCCTCGATAAGGGGCACCAACGTATCCTGACCTATGGTATAGCTACAGATATCGATGCGATGCAAGTCGCGGCTTGATCGGGTCACGAACATACGTTTATTATCGCCCAACCACACAGTCGGCACATCGTAACGACCTCGGTCGGCATGCAAGCGCGGACGCGAAGCCAACGACAAAGTCTGATTTTTAAACTTCGACGTATTCACCTCCTTGCGGCTGTTATCGTTCATATCGAAAAGATAAAGATGCTCTTCAGGAGCCTCCATTTCGCCGGGCATCTGATACTTATAGCTCTCAAGAGTAGGACGCGGCTCGGCAACCGAATTGATTACCCAAAGATCCTTTACCTTGCGATTATCCTCGATTGTTGTTGCGAAATAACGTGAATCGGGCGACCATACACCATACACACCCTTACGTTTGCCGTTGCAAAGCGTATCTGTATTAAGCAAGCTATACGGGATGCCATATCCAAAATTCTCTACGCCATCCTTGGTGAGTTGTGTTTCAACAATAGTTGAATCCTTCTCATTCTTCTTTGCTTTTTCATAATCCTCGCGGCTCATGCGATAAAGATTCAGATCCTTGGCAAAAACAACTGTCTTGCCGTCGGGCGACACCGACGCCCAATTCAACTCCTTCTTCTCGGCCTCTTTATCCTTAAGATGAGTTAGCTTCTGAGTCGAAGAATCGTATGAGAAATAGAAAACCTCCTTCTCACCCTTCTTCGGTTTTTTCTCCTTTCCATCTTTATCCTTCTTGGCTACGGCATCTTTTGTCGACACCACCTCGAAGGTAAAAGTCTTTCCGTCGGCAGCAGCCTCCAGATTCTTGATTGGCAACTGTGAGCCGATAAAGGGATCCTTTACAATCTCGGTCAGCTCCGCTGCCAAGCGGTCATTATCAAAAAGAGGTGTCTTACGCTTTGTGGTCGGATCCACAACATACCACTTCGTTCCGTCGGCAGTCTTATACGAATACCAGAAGCGAGTGCCGGACTGAAACCAATGAGGATCGACACTGGTGTCAAAGAGCATCGTCTTCAACTTACCGCCAGCGAACCTCTCGGCCAATTCATATCGATTCGTAGCACCCGGTGCCTGAGCCGATATTGTCAATGCCGACGCCATAGACGCCGCCATCAAAATAGAAGATAAAATTCTACTGTTCATGAAGTTATTTTGTTATTTATTTTAATTTCGGATAAAATCTTAGACAAACCGGCTTTGGCGTTGAGATAGTCACACCCGTCGGCGTCAGCATACCGCTGCGACGGTCGATGGCATACACCTCGATCTCATTACTGTCGCGACATGCCACCAACATAAACCGGCCATTGGGGGTAATTGCAAAATTGCGAGGATGCGGTCCGGTGTTTCGATAGCCGGCATGTGTCAGCAATCCGGTCTTTTGATCTACCTTAAAAATCGCAATGCCATCAGCCTTCAACCTATTCGACGCATACAGATAGCGACCATCAGGGCTAAGATGAATATCTCCACTTCCATGCGCACCTACGCTATCGGCCAATATTCGTTGCACTACACGCGGTGACTTCGAAGCATAATCAATCACATTCACATATCCATCAAGTTCATCGATGACATATGCTTTGCGCAAACGTGAACTGAAATCGATATGACGCGGACCCGAACCTTGCGGCAACTCAATATCACGCATCGCCGACTTCGTAAACTCCACTACTCCATTCTTTATTGGAAATCTATGAATTCGGTCAAGACCTAAATTCGTAACCCACAATTGTTTTCCATCGGGTGTAAAAGTCGCGAAATGTGCATGAGAGGTTCTGCCACCATCGGTAAAATCAACACGACGTGCTGCTCCCTTCGGCAATCCATCTGCAGTCAAGTCATAGCACACCGCATTGCCTCCGGAATAATTTGCTCCTACCAATTCATTACCTGAAGGTGAGATATTCACATGACACGGCGAGCCGCCCTCCGATGGCACACTTTTCAACAACTCCATCTGCGTTCCGCCAGATGTCAAACGCACTGCATTAAGCGTTGATGTCTTGCCGCCATCTTCACCCACCGCATAAAGCATACGTCCGTCGCGACTCACTGTCACAAACGACGGATTACTAATACCCTTCAGCCCGGAAACGCGACTGAATGCACCAGTGCGCTGATTAAAACCATAAAGAGAGATACCCTCATGATCGGGACTCGAATAACTCCCCACAAAAAGCGCCAACGAGTCGGTCGGCTGCGACGCCGAACCATGACTGCGACCCATAGCCGAAGCTGAAACCAGCAACAAAGTCGCAAGAAAGAATGTGCATTTTTTCATACTGACAGATGTTTATAACAAAATTAAAGAAATTTCATTAATTTTGCAAAAGAAGTTGTTTAAACTTATTTTTTATTAAGAAAATCTACTGAAGTGATTATAGAGATAACCGATATCAACGATGCGCGTTTGGCGCCCTTTACATCGCTAACCGAAGCGCAACTTCGTTCGCGCCTCGATCCGGACAATGCGATGATTATTGTCGAAAGTCCGAAAGTGATTGACCGTGCCCTCGAAGCGGGACTTGTGCCGGTGGCGCTACTTTGCGAACGCCGTCACATTGAGGGCGACGCGGCTCACATCATTGCCGCCCATAGCGACATGCCCGTCTACACCGCCGACCGTGAAGTCCTTGCATCGCTCACCGGATACACACTGACACGCGGTGTGCTCTGCGCCATGCGCCGCCCTGAACAGCCCCGACTCGAAGAGATTGCATCATCGGCGCGACGTATTGCCGTAATCGACGGCATAGTCGACACCACCAACATCGGCGCCATATTCCGTTCGGCGGCGGCACTCGGCATCGATGCCCTGGCTGTGACACGCAACTCATGCGACCCGCTCTCGCGCCGCGCCGCACGCGTATCGATGGGCTCTGTCTTCATGCTTCCCTGGTGTTGGATAGACAACTCGGTCACAGACCTTAAGAAGGTTGGATTCCAGACAGCGGCAATGGCACTGCGCAAGGAATCGGTCGACATCGACGACCTCACCCTCGCCACCATACCTCAACTCGCCATCATTCTCGGCAACGAAGGCAACGGACTCGACGAACAGGTCATCGACGCCTCCGACCATGTCATCAAGATACCCATGGCCCACGGAGTTGACTCGCTCAATGTGGGCGCGGCCGCGGCCGTAGCCTTCTTCGCGCTTGCCACCCGCCTAAAATAAAATGGATGCATGGCCTTTTAGGCGGTTATGGGGCGTGGTTAGGCGCGCAGCTTTGGTGAGGCTCAAGTGTATACCAGGCGCGCAGCTTTGTGTTGAGTGCAAGCGCATTTATGCACCCCAAAAGAAAAGCGTAAGTTCAAGAAAAGTAAAGGCCTGAGTTCCAAACTCAAGCCTTTATTCTAAAAAATCCTATCTGGGGGTCGAACTCAATGCCCGGGCGCAAAAAATAGCGTTCCAATGAGCCGTTAGCAATCAATTCCTGCCGCGTACCAACCGTCACGCCCTTGTCGCGGTCTATCAGCAAAATCCTGTCAGCCACCTGAAGCGACAACTCTAAATCATGGGTCGACATAAAGATTGTCTTTCCCGTCTCCACAGCCAACCGATGTAACAACTGCATCATCTCCACCTTGCTCGGATAATCAAGAAATGCCGTTGGCTCATCCAGAAATATAACCGGGGTCTCTTGCGCCAATGCCTTGGCAATCATCACCTTTTGGCGTTCACCATCGCTCAAACTATCTACTGCCCGACATCGCAGATTCTCGATTCCAACCATCCGAATTGCCTCCGCAACCTGCGCTCGATCCTGATCCGACAGCACTCCGAAATATCCCGTAAATGGCACTCGACCCATAGCCACCAGATCCTCGACAGTCATATTCTCAAGCATCGGACGCTCCGTCAAGACAACGCTCACCTTGCGCGACAACTCCTTGCTACCGATACTCGAAATCTCTTGTCCGTCTATAAGAATCTCGCCCGACAATGGCTTCTGAAAACCCGACAGCGTACGAAGCAACGTCGATTTTCCGGCTCCATTCGGACCCAGCAATGCCACCATCTCGCCCCGCTCAAGGCGCGCCGAAAAATTAGCGGTAATCTGCTTAGGCTTAGGCTGACGATAACCCGTGGTCAATTCCTTCAATTCAATCATCTCCGTCTCCTCCCCTTAAAAATTACATACAGAATCACTGGCACTCCAATCAGCGGCGTCACTCCATTCAGCGGCAAGACTATATCCTTAGGCAAGACGCATAGCAGATTGCATAACAAACCGACCGCCGCGCCGGTCAAAATACAACCGGGTATGATGACGGCATGATTAGATGTCCGGAATATCATGCGCACAATATGCGGCACCGCCAATCCGATAAACGCTACCGGTCCGCAGAAAGCAGTCACCACCGATGTCAACAAGCCTGTGGCGAGCAACAGCAAATTACGCACCTTCTGCATATTCACCCCCAAATTTTTGGCATAATTCTCACCCAAAAGTATCACATTCAAGGGCTTCACCATCAGCAATCCCAATAGCAACCCCACGGCCACCAAAACGCCAAACAGAGGCAACTGACTCATTGACACACCGTTGAAATTACCCATTCCCCACATCGTATATCCTTGCACCCCCTCGGCCGAAGAGAGATAATTGAGCAATGTAATCACCGACGACGTGAGATATCCTACCATTATACCCGTGATAAGCAACATCAAATCGCTCTTGAGCCAGACCGAAAAGAGCAACAACAGCGCCATAATCAATACGCTGCCAGCAAACGCACCGACAAGCACCGCGACATATCCGCCCCAACTGAATCCGGCCGCCGAGATAGAACCTCCGAAAAGCAGCATCACAAACGCCACGCCCAGACTTCCGCCCGACGTGATACCCAATATCGACGGTCCGGCCAACGGATTGCGGAACGCAGTCTGTAGCATCAAACCCGATACGGTCAATGCCGCGCCTGCCATCACCGCAGTCAATGCTTGCGGCAATCGACTCGACATCACTATAAAGCGCAACGGACCCTCTGCAATCTCGCCCGTCAGAATACTCACAACGTCAGCAACGGGGATGCTCACCGACCCGATAAAAATATTCAGGACGAAGAGCAACACCGTCAATAATGATAATATGATAAACTTACTTCTCAATTTCTTGCTACTTATAACGTCACTTCATCTTATGAAAATAACGCATTTTTCCGTTTGGAATTGCAATTTCCGGATGAATTGCCATCACCATATCCTCGAGCAGATAATCGGGATGTTGCGCTGTCTCCTCAAAGAAATTGAAATAGCGCGTATTGCATCCGAACACATCTCCATCCTTGAATGCCTTAAATTCCGAATTAATAGGCGCGTCGGAAGCCAATTCCTGTTTTGACTTCTCGCTGTCCTGGTAATATCTTACCAACCATATTGGCGCATCATGTGCTTCGGCCAACACCTTTTCGGGTGCCAATGGCACGCTGCCACTCTGCTCAAAGCGGGCAAACGGATTCGTACCTCCGGCATCCTCGATCATTCTGCCCATGGTCGATTTACCTGCCGGCACATTCCAGACCTGACCATAACGCTGATCAAGAATCACCTTCGGCTTTGTCGTTGCCGAAGATGCCAGCTTCTTCAATTCAAGATAACGACTCTCGGTTTGGGCAAACATCTTCTCTGAGACATCGCGCTTCCCAAAAAGCAAACCATAAAACCGCACCCACTCTGCACGCCCCAACGGTGTGGTCTCCATATGATCTGCACACTCAATAATCGGAATCCCAAGCTCTCCCACCTTGGCGTACTTATCATTCGATTCGAACGGCGAGAGCATCACCACCTCCGGGTTCAACTTAATGATTCGCTCTATATTGGGCGACATATTCATTCCGCAATCGGCAATCCGCCCACTCTGCAAACGTTGCTTCAACGTAGTGTCATTGACATACTCAGCATTGCATATGCCCCCAATGGCATCAATCGAACCCAACTCAGACATGATGCTTGTATGCACGGTCGAATAGACCAGCGCATTGCTTACCGGAACCTTTATCACTATCCCTTCGGGCAGCGACTTGGGCAACTCCTTATGTCGGTCTACCAGCAAATAACGTTGCAAAGTCTTGGTCGTATCCCACGGATTGCGTATCGTGACCAATGTATAATCCGACGCCTCCTCAATCTTCAGATTCTCGGCATACTTCATCTCGATGGCACGCCCCTCGCCCTCTGCAGCGTTGAAAGTGCGATGACCCCCCTTGCATCCCGCAAGAAGAGTCAGACACACAACTATTGCACTAAGGGCGAGAAATACGCCCTTAGTACATATTGACATAAATCTATATATTAATCTCATTTACTCATGTTTGAATACAACAAACTTCGGGTCTACGTTCGTTGCTATACGCTTTTTGAACGTTCCGGCATGATCGTAGAGATACGCATAACCGGGCAACGAATATCCGGGCCATTCGCCGTTCATGCGATAAGACAACACCACGATGTCGCCAGTTGCCGAGTCTACAAACAGCTCTGTCGGGTATGCTACCTCCGATTCCGTACCAGCCTCCTGCTTAATCATATCACCAACCTTCTCCAAGCTGTTGGCGCTGTATATCTGATACGTATAGCTCGACACCGGTTTGCCGTAAGGAGCATTGAGTGCATAAATCTTGTCGCCGCGCATAGCCATCTTCGTTGCGTTGCAAACCTCCTTTACACCATAGCTCTCAAGCTTCTGAATCGAGCCGGGAATAGTTGAATAATTACCCATGCAGAGTACAAACACATTCTTGCCATCGCTCTCAACCTGCACCGGATTCACGAGTGCCTCATTGGTGATTTTCGATTCTGCAAATGTCTTGATATCAACAACTGAGATTGATGAATTACTGAATGTGCCCCAGCCGTCAGAGTTCGGAACATATACTTTATCGCCCACCACGGCCAGGCGCTCGGGGTTCGGACCAACCTTGACACTCTTTTCGATGCTAAGCGTCAACGTATCCAACACACTCACGTAGCCGGTGAACATCGACACGTACAACTTGCCATCCTTCTTGGCAAAATAGCGCGGTGATTTTGCATCGCCCTCAGGCTGAATCTGCTTTATAACCTTCATTGTGGTCGGATTCACTACCCAAATCACATTAGATTCCGTTGCCGAAAGATACATCTTCGATCCGTAAAGGATACCACCTGTCAAATCGCCCGGCTCAATCTTGTTGGCATTCATAAACGCGTCTTCCAACTCTGCTGTCACCGCACCTGACTTATAATCCCATGCCGTTACAGCACCCGGAATCTTGCTATACGCATTTCCTGCATTCAACACATAGAGACCTACAGATGTCGACTCCTGTTCTTTCTTATTTACGTCCTCCTCGCAAGAGGCAAATCCGACCAGCATCATTGCTGCCACTGCAAATAAAGTTATCTTCTTCATTATGTTTAAGTTTTTTTTATTTTTATCGTTCAAAGGATATTGTGAATTTCCAGTTACGCCCCGGCATCGGGTAATCGGTAATTATCTCATACTGCGTATTGAAAAGATTCAGCACATCGCCACGCAGATTAATGCGTCCATCCTTTAATGCAAAACTGCGCATCAGACTCAAACCGCAATCCACATAACCTGCAATTCGGCTCACGGGCAGATTATAGTTCGTGGCATAACGATCGCTCACACCCGTGGCATGCAACACGCAATCCACCCACGGATTCTGCCAACTCACCGAAGCCGCTCCCGAATGCTTCGGTATATATGCCACCTGCTTGTTGTAATCATATGCCTTCGGATTGGTGCGCGGCTGAACACGCTGAAAGCTGTAATTGCTGGCCAATACCAACTTCTGATCCGTTTCCAGACGCAATGTCAGCGATGCCGTCGCATCGACACCCAAGCTTCGCACCTTATCGAGATTCGTCATCGACCATAGATACATATTCTGCGGAACAGCCACAATCTTATTCGTAACCCGATTCACATAGCAGTCGCCCGTTAATATCAACGACTCCCACAAGCCGGTTCGATTACACTGCCATGTTACACCTAAGTTCAACTGATTCGTATCCTCGGGCTTCAACGACAAACTTCCCACACGGAAATAATAGCTCTCGTTAAAGGTGGGCATTCGGAATATATTCTTATACGACGTGCGAATAAACAGAAGCTGACCGGCAAAGGGCTGAATCGAGACCGAAAGCGAGGGCGATAGTTTCGAAGCATCTTTCGCAGCCTCACCAATCTCTACTCTATTTTTATAGAGCGACCACAGTCCGCGTCCCATGACCTGAAACCACTCTCCGCGATATTTCACCGCCACTGTCTGCAGTAATGAGATGCGCTTCGGATTCACTATCTTCGGGTCATTACCTGTAAGCGTGTTGTAAAAGCCGTCGGCCGAATAGTTGAAGCTTAGATTCGAATTCACTTTATATAATGCCGAACCCGAAACATACCCTTCACGCTGATAATAATTCTCGATCAACTGCCCATTCGGATATTTTCCGTTGATGTCGTTATAGAGCGAACAATCCCAATTAAACTTAGCCAGCGCCTGAACCGAAACCTTATCATGGCTCTCATCACGATAACTCAGCTGACTAAAGAAATTACGTTCGCGAAGATATTCATTATTTTCCTGATTATAAAGCACCACCTGACCAGGCAACTGGCGTCCGTTGTCATAATAGTAAACCTTGGCATCGAACATCTGCCCTGGCTGTAACTGCCAACGCGAATTCAACTCGGCGTGCCCAGCATTCATACGGCTGTTCTGGCGACGTTCGCGTGTAACGCTTTCCCCGTTTCGCAATATAAAAGGGTAATCATTCTTGCCATGAGTAAAGTCGGCAATCGCCGACACCGACAGATGTCTATTCAACGCCCGACCAACTTTTAGATAAGGATTAATGAAGCCAAACGAACCGAAACGCAATTGGACCGTGGCACGAAGCACAGAATCGTTCAAACTCGGCACAGACATTGAATTGATCACAACCGATGCTGCCGAACCTGCTGCCTTGGCAGGGATAAAGATATCATTATTATCGCCGACTATCATAGACAATGAACCTACATTATCGAGCGAATAGCGCGACAGATCCACTCGTCCACTCTGGCAATCGCTCAACACAATGCCGTCGTATACCACCCCGGTATGCTGAGCGCCAAAACCACGCACCGACACCGTCTTCATGCCGCCTGCGCCACCATAATCACTGATATTCACACCTGGTAATCGATGCAACGCATCGGTCAAATCGGTCACGCCAAGCGTCTTCATCCGCGCCGCCGTCATATGGTATGTCGGCGCAGTGCTACTCACCTCACGTTGCAACCTATGCGTCACCACTTCGACCTCATCCAGCCGGCGTAGCGTATCCTTAGGGGCAGACGCAAGCAATGCCGCATTGCCAAACAACAATGCGAACACAAATACGGTGCCTTTACAAAATTCTCTTTTTGATTCTTTCATGTTTATGTCCTCTTCTCCTCGAAAGAGTGTTCTACATAAGCGAAATCGGCAGGTCTTCGGACTCGTCACTCTCAACGCACCTTCCCGGGCTCCACGAGCTGTCAGATAGCTCACCCAGTGGCATAAGACGCTGAAATTCAATGTGACTCACCGCAGCGGGACTGTCTGGGATTCGCACCCAGTTCCCTATTAATGGCGTTAGCCAACCGTTTTCGTCAACAAAATTACAATTTTACATCCGTTCTTGCAAATATTTATCCGCAAATTTCATTACCTTTGCACATTATAGACTAATAGACGAATAAAAATCAACTTCATTTTATGATTCGCAAATAAGTTTAAACAACTTCAATGGATAAGCCTACTCGCATTTTACAAGACATGAAGTATGCCCGCATCATAGAGGTAATAGCCGAGCGGAAGAATATTTCGCTCGAAGATGCGATGGACATGCTTTACTGTTCTCCATTATTTGAAGTCATCGACGATGGAACTGCTGATTTAATTTGCCGAAGCGACATTTATCTCGTCGAAGAAATAATCCGCATGCACAATACTCGGTGTTAAGGTTGAATGTTGCAGTTGATATGACACAAGATATTATGATGACAGATAATTTGAAGACGTTAATCGATGATGTTAAATACATCATCAAGAAATATCGTGCTGAAGCCGCTATCTCTCTGAATC
>QLIP01068360.1_pt1 | contig 14446 bp, 12 predicted proteins | sample 1769771 | NCBI WGS metagenome assembly QLIP01 (sample SAMN09428762, study PRJNA476227) | Gut metagenome, whole genome shotgun sequencing project. | isolation source: cecum | host: Rhizomys sinensis | place: China: Jinsha town of Minqing, Fujian Province | collected 2013-09-23
TTACCCAAACCATCCGTTTGCATCGCAGTGAGTTCCACGTTCAGGAGATTACCCAAATTCTTGCTGAACAAAGAAAAGGCGGCCGCTCCCGATGTGCCCAAGCCTGCCCCAAGGGCTGCACCCAAGTTGGCAAAGACAGGAGCAGTAGCCTTAAAATCTGCATTTGCAGCCCCCGCTCTGTTGAGTTGACCATTAACGATAGTTTCAGTTGCTGCTGGCTCCCAAGTTTTGGGCGTATCTACCGCCACACCGCTACCACCGATATTCATCGCTTTGCCTTTCATATACCCCAACTTCACACCCAAGGAACGAGTGAAGTTGTCGCGGGCTTCCACCACGCGCGCTTCAATCAGCACTTGGCGAGAGGCAACGTCAATGCGATTGATAAAGGAGCGAATGCTTTCCAAACGGGAAGGGATGTCCGTCACAAACAAGGTGTTGGTGGCAACATCCGACAAAGCCGCGCCGCGTTTACTCAATAAGCGAGAGGAAGAGCCCCATGTGTCGGCATCGCGACCGCGCAATAAGGTGGCGACATCGTCTGCGCGTTGGTAGCTTAAATCAAAGATTTCCATCCGCACCGGCTCAATTTCATCGGCTTGCTTGCGCGATTCAAACATTTCTCTTTCGCGGCGTGCAATTTCCGCGCGCGGAGCAATCATAATGATGTTGCCCTTGCGGCGCATATCCAAGTCTTTTTGTTGGAAGATCATATCAATGACTTGGTCAGCCGGAACATCCTTCAACACCAAGGTGGTAGAACCTCTCACGGTTTCGCTGATCACCGCGTTCAAGCCCAATTCTTCCGCCATCAAACGCAACAAGGCGCGCACGTCCCCGTTTTGATAATTGATGCTCACGCGCGGACCCACATAGCCCACCTTCGTGCCTTGCACCAATTTGTTCGGGTCTTCCACAATGCGGCGCACTTCCACCACAAATTGTTTTTCGCTTTGGTAGGCGTTGTGTTCCCACAAACCTTCCGGCGTGATGGTCATCCGCACGTTGTCGCCCATCACCTTGGTTTCCACCGTTTGCACAGGCGTGGCAAAATCGGTGACATCCAATTTGCGGCGCAAGGTTTCCGGCACACTGGTTTTTAAGAAGTCCACAATCAAGGAGCGCCCTTGTTCGCGGATATCAATACCCGTGCCTGAATCGCTTAAATCAATGACCACGCGCCCTTCGCCATCTTTGCCGCGGCGAAAGACGATGTCTTCAATGCTGTGGGGTTTGTTGGTGATGGTTTCTTCGGCAAAGCGCACGGTTTTGCCATCCATAGTGTCACTGACGCGGTCAATGGGGGACAAAACAATGTAAAAACCATCATTTTCCAAGCGGGTGGAATAGTTCATATTGGCGGACAAATTCAACACCAAACGTAAGCGCGAGCCCACTTCAATGATGTTGGCACTGTGCAATGAACCTTCGGCGAAATCCATTCCCGTTTTGCCCAAACCATTCTTCATTTCGGAAAAGTCAAAAGCAATGCGCGCCGGATTGGTCACCGCAAAACCTGCGGGCGCTTCACCCAAAGGTTGTTGCGTCACCACTTTTACCACAATATCCGTGCCTTGGCGGATTGTGGTCATTTCCTTAATGGAATTCAACGCCATCACATCCGCATTGGCTTGCGTTGCCGCTTGTGCTTGCGTACCTTGTGCCGCTACCGTAAACGGAACGGACAAAGCGCAGGCCGCCAAAATCAGTAACCGGCTTTGTTTTAAAGACTTCATTCTTTTGGTCCCTCCCAAGTTTGTAAAAATAGAGAAGCTTCACGTTCGGTCCAATCCCCGGAAGGGTCTTGCACCAGCTCTAATACTTCCACCTCAGATTCACGAATGGCGGTAATGCGCCCAAAATCCGTGCCCACGTAATCTCCCACGCGCACTTGTTGGACTTTGTTATCCACCTTAATGACCGCCATCGGTTGTTCGTTGATGTAAAACATCCCAATCATTCTCAAATTTTCTAAGGGATGTTTTTCCAACAGACTGTTGCGCACTTCGCGCGCTTCAAAGTCTGGTTGCAACACGCTCACACCGGATGCCAATTTGCGCGAACGCACCTCGGCTTCCAATTTGGCGGAATCAAAAGGATCGGATAAATCTTCCACTTCATAGGGCACGGGTTCATAGGGCTGGATTTCCGGTAAAGGATCAACCTGCCCACGCATTCCGCGCGTGTTTTCATCTATCCAAGCGCGAATGCGACTTTGATCCGCCGTGTCCGCACAAGCGGACAACAGCAACGCGCATAAGGATGAGAGTAGCAATTGTTTTTTCACGCTTCTTACCTCTTGCTTTTAATAACCTTGCTCCGCCAATTGCGCCGCAATTTCGGATTCTTCCAAATAACGATAGGTTTGAACGGTCGCGTTGAAGGTCAAGCCTTCTGCGGTGTTGTCATTGTTGGTTTCTTTGGAGGGTTGAATTTTCAAATTGTTCAAAGTGGCAACGCGTGGCAACTGGGCAATATCCGCCACAAAAGCGCCCAAATCGTGGTAATTGCCCGTAATCCTCACCTTCACCGGCAAAACGGCGTAAAAATCACGCAGTTGCTCGGCTTCCGGACGAAACAGTTGAAAACGCAAACCGCGCCCCAAACCCGCTTGGTTGACTTCCACCAACAAGGCTTCCATTTCCGCTTTACCCGGCAATTGTTTCAACAAAGTGCCAAAGGCGCGGTCCACTTCTTCGCGTTGCTGTTTGTAATAATCCAAATTCACAGCCCGGCGTTTTTTTTTCAAAAATTGGCTTTGCAAAGCGCGCTCTTGATTCATTGCGGTTTCTAAGCGTTGCGTTTGCGCTTTAAACACAAAGAACCACGCCAACAAAACAACCAGCGTAAAAATAAGCACCAAAGCCACTGTGCGCGGAGCAGCCGCCCAAGTGCCCGGGTCACTGGGGTTGAGATAACGAAAATCATCGGCAATTTTCCCAAAATCCATAGCCGGTTTTTTGGGGGCTTGATTTTTCTTCCCTTTTAATTTTTTCGCCATTTTATTCTCCCCCCTCCACGTCTTCGCTTTCTAATTTGCGCGCTTTCCCCAGTTTAAAGTCTAATTCAAATCTATTTAAACTCCGACCGCGGGAATTGATCGCTTTGACCTCAATTAAAACGGGGTCTCTTAACCAAGGAGAAGCTTCAATATTGCGCATCAAAGCGGAAACCCGCGCATTGGAAAGTGCCGTTCCGGTGATTTTGATGGATTGCCCATTTTGTTGCATTTCATTCAAATACACTCCTTCCGGAACTTGGCGCACCAATTCTTCCACCAAACGCACTGAATCGCCACGGTCGCGTTGCAGGTTTTCAATCACCTGTTTGCGCGACAACAAGCTTTCAATTTGTTTTTGGAGTTTATCAATTTGCGCCAGTTGATTTTCTAAGGATTTGATTTCCGATTCCAAATAAGCGTTGCTTGCCGCTTGCGCTGCGATATAACTTTCATTCACAGCATAAATGGCGTAACTTAAACCCACCCCCAACAAGACGGCGCAAACCGCCAAAATGGTAAACAATTCTCTGCGCGCTTTACGTGCCGCTTCGCGATACGGTAATAAATTGATTCTGATGATCATGACGGGTCAAACCTCCGCAAAGCCAAACCGCAAGCGGTTAATAAGGCGGGAACATCCACATCTAAGGAGCGCATCCGCCCCGGGTTCAAACGTTCCATATTGAAGAACGGATTGGCAACAGAAGTGCTCACCGAGGTGCGCAACGCCACCGCGTCCGCAATGCCGGAAACAACTGCCCCGCCTCCGCACAACACCACGCGATCCACTCGGGAATATTGGGTGGAAGTAAAGAAAAACTGCAAAGCGCGGGAGACTTCCATTCCCAAGCTTTCCAAATAGGGTTCTAAGACTTCTGTTTTGAAACCTTCCGGCAAGTGACCGGAACATTTGGCGTCTTCCGCTTCTTCAAAACTCATTCCGTAGCGGTTGGAAATATCGTTGGTGAGCTGTTCGCCACCGATAGTTTGGTCGCGACTGTAAATGACATCTTCATCGCGCATAATGTTGATGCGCATATTCGCTGCTCCCACTTCCGCCAAAACGATGATTTCACCCGCACCGTTGCCCGGAAAAGCTTCGCGCGCCAAATCATAAGCACTCAACAAAGCCAAAGAATCTTCGGTCACCACGCTTGCTTTTAGACCCGCAGCGTCCGCCACCGCAACGTATTCATCCACACGTTCGCGTTTAGAAGCCGCCACATAAACATCTATTTCCCCCGGGGAATTGGGTGAAGGACCTAAGACTTGGAAATCTAAGCTCACTTCATCCATTGAAAAGGGAATGTATTGCGCGGAAGCCATTTCCACTTGCGCTTCCAATTCTTCTTCACGCAAGCCTTCTGGCATCACCAAGCGTTTACCAATCACCGCGGCGGTGGGCAAGGCCATTGCCACGTTGTTGCTGGAAGAACGCAATTCTTTTTTGGCAGCTTCCACGGTTTCAACCACAGCGTCAAAATTGATGACGTTGCCATCCACCATTGCGCCCTTGGGCAATGGTTTAATTGCGTAACGTTCAATACGGTAACCGCTTTTGCCGCCTAAGCCCAGCTCCACCATCTTCACCGATGCGGTGCCGATATCTAAGCCAATCAACGCGCCTGAGCCCCGTTTGAACTTTGAAGAGATATTCAAACCCACCTGACCCCCGAATTATTTTCAAAAAAAACAAAACTTAGTTTCAACACTTCAAGTAAAACTTTAACAAAGAAAAAAAAAAAAAGCAAAAACTTAAAGCGTGAAAATTTAAAAACGGCGACAACAATACAACAAAACCACAACTTATTAAAGAAATTTTTAAAAGAAAGTTTAAAAGCATTTAAAAAGATAATTCAAAACTTTGCTGTTCTTTGCCCCTCTCCACGGTCAAAAGAATTTTTTTTTGATTTTTTCTTCATTAGACAAAAGTTTTTTTGTTTTTGACCGTTATAATCCGCGCATTCTAATATCCTTTTTCATTTTCAATTATGCGATTACCTCTTTTTTTGCGTATTTTGCTCTACCCTTTTATTTTCTTGGTCGGTTCTATTTTAATTGTTGTCGCCTTGGTGGTGATGGTGGTGGCTTTAACTTACCCCAATTTGCCTTCCTTAGAAGCCATCACCGATTACCACCCCAAAATTCCCTTGCGGGTGTATACGGCGGATGGTTTTTTAATCGGCGAATTTGGCGAAGAGCGCCGCCATATGGTGCGCATTGAAGATGTGCCCCAAAAAATGAAAGAGGCGATTTTATCCGCTGAGGATGACCGTTTTTATGAACACAGCGGCATTGATTACATCGGCGTTTTGCGCGCCTTGGTGAGCAACATTCTTTCCGGTGGCAAGCGTCAAGGGGCTTCCACCATCACCCAACAAGTGGCGCGCAATTTCTTTTTGTCTTCTGAAAAAACCTACACCCGCAAGTTTTATGAAGCTTTGTTGTCTTTTAAAATTGAGCACAGCTTAAATAAAGACCAAATTTTAGAGCTCTACATCAACCAAATTTTCTTGGGGCAACGCGCTTATGGTTTTGCTGCTGCCGCGCGCGTTTATTTTGGAAAACCTTTAAATCAACTCTCCATTGCTGAAATGGCGATGTTGGCGGGCTTACCCAAAGCGCCCTCTTTATATAACCCCATCACCAACCCCAAGCGCGCCAAGGTGCGCCAACAATACGTGTTGCGCCGCTTGTTGGAATTGGGTTATATCACCCCAACCGAACACGAAATCGCCTTGGATGAACCCTTGATTATCAAGCGCGAACTCACCACCTATTCCGTTCGTGCCGATTACGTTGCCGAAATGGCGCGCCTTGCCGCTGAGCAAGCTTTTCCCAATGACGTCTACACACGTGGATACAAGGTTTACACCACCATTTTGAAAGCCGAGCAAGAAGCGGCTTACCACGCCTTGCAAAAAGGCTTATTGAATTACGATGAACGCCACGGCTACCGCGGGGAAGAAGGTTTTGTGGATTTTACCCTTTTGGAAAAACAATCCCCGCAAACGCCTTTGGTGAATTTGTTGGATCAAGCCCTACAAAGCATCCCCCATTCCAACCCGCTGATTCCGGCTGTGGTCTTGTCCGCCTCCCCGGATGAAATGCGCGCTTACACCAAATCTGGGGAAACGGTGGTTTTAACGGGCAACAGTTTAAAAAAAGCAAAAAATTTCTTGGGCGATTCCGCCAAAAAGCGGCGTTTGCGCACGGGGTCTTTAATTCGTTTAATCCAAAACGATAAAAAACAATGGCAATTGGGGCAAATCCCAGAAGCGGAATCCGCTTTCATCGCCTTAGACCCACAAAACGGCGCAGTGCGCGCTTTGATTGGTGGATTTGATTTTACCCGCAACCGCTTTAACCACGTCACCCAAGCGTGGCGTCAGCCCGGCTCAGCCTTTAAACCTTTTATTTTTTCCGCAGCGGTGGAACGTGGCTACACCCCCGCCACCTTGGTGTATGACGAGCCTTTGACCATCATTGACCCTGAAAAAAGGGAAGACAACGAATGGTCGCCCCACAATTACGACAACCAATTTGAAGGGCTCATCACCTTGCGCCACGCCTTAAACCGTTCCAAAAACCTGCCGGCAGTGCGCTTAATGCGCGCCATTTCGCCCAAATACGCGCAAGAATTTATTAAGCGCTTTGGCTTTGACGCTGCCAAACATCCGCCTTATCTTGCCACCGCCTTGGGCTCAGGCTCGGTCACCCCTTGGCAGATGGCGCGCGCTTACGCCGTTTTTGCCAATGGCGGATACCAAATTGCCCCTTACGTGGTGGCGGAAATTGTGGATGAAAAAGGCGAAACTGTTGCGCTTTCTTCCCCGGAAGAAGCCGGAGAAGAATCCCGCAGAGTTTTGGATGCGCGCAACGCTTTTGTGATGCACACTTTTTTAAACAGCGTTGCCATTTACGGCACAGCGGCGCGCAGTTCCGCCACTTTAAAACGCCACGATTTAAGCGCCAAAACGGGCACATCCAACGATTACCACGATGCGTGGTTTTGCGGATACCAAAAAACGCGCGCAGCCTGCGCGTGGGTGGGCTTTGACCAGCCCAAAAAATTGGGCAACCAAGAAACGGGAGGCGTGGCGGCGCAACCCATTTGGATTGACTATATGAAAACCGCGTTAAAAAACATCCCCCAAGAAAAACGCAACCCGCCGCCTTATTTATTAAACGTCACCACTGAATCCGGGGAAGAAGATTGGATTTATTTTGAAAACAAAGATTTTCCCCCGCAGGGCGAACCGCAATGGCTCACCGATGGTGAAACACCCTTAACCGAAACCGCGGAAAATGCGGGAGAAAGCACGGGCGATTTTTCTATTGACACGACTCAATCCTTGCCCGCTCCTCCGGTTAACCAAACCGCTCCCGCCCCCAAACCCAAAGAGCCAGAAAAAAAACAACCCAAATCGCTCTGGTTGGATATTCCTTAAAAATTTCCACGGTAAACCCCAATTTTTTAAAAAAAAAGTAACGGTTGACCGTGGATTTTTTTAAATGCGCCACAAATGAACGGTTTTTTGACCAAACCCCAAGCATTCCAATTGGTGTTGCAATTTTTCAGTGTGTTCGGTGGCGGCAAAAAAAACCTCTCCCTTTTGCCCTTTATGCAATAACTTTCTTTCCACTTGGCGCGCGATGGCAAAACCCGTTTCCAAAATCCACACATCCTTTTGAAAATACGCGGCAATTTCGTTTTTAATCCACGGATAATGCGTGCAGCCCAACACCACCCCATCGGGATTATAAATTTGTAAGGGCAACAACAATTCATCCAATTTTTCTTTTAAAACAAAAGCGTTGTGGCTTTCAATGGCTTCCACCAAGCCCGGGCAAGGCGTGAAAATAAATTGGGTTTTGCCTTGAAAACGCGCGCATAAATTTAAAAAACGTTTACTTTTTAAAGTGGCGGAGGTTGCCAGCACCACCACGCCGCGTTTACTTTTTTGCGCCGCGGGTTTGATGGCGGGCTCTATTGCCACAACGGGGATTTTTAAATTTAATCGCAAAATATCCGCTGCCGCTGCCGTTGCCGTGTTGCACGCCACCACCAATAATTTCGCGCCGGTTTCTTCTATTTTTTTGCCTAAGAAAAGCACGCGTTGTTGAATAGCGGCTTCTTCTTTGTCGCCATAAGGAAAAAAAGCGTAATCGGCAAGATAAAAAAATTTTTCCAAAGGCAAGTGCGCGCGCAAAGCTTTTAAAACGCTTAATCCGCCCGCGCCGGAATCAAAAACCGCAATGGCATTGTGCGTTTGCATTTTGAAGGTGAAATTTTAAAATGCGCTATTTTAAAGAAAAACAAAATGGAAAAGTTAAAACACATTGGCTTGGCTTTATCCGGCGCATCCGGCGCAATTTATGGGTGGCAATTATTGAACCACCTGCTTTTAAAAAACATCCGCATTTCCCTCATCATCAGCCCCAATGCAAAACTGATCTTAAAAGACGAATGCGGCATTGATTTGCCCCTTTCCATTCCCCAAGCGCGTCAAGGGATTTTAGAAAAAATCAATCCTTTTAACAAAGAAAACTTTCAGCTTTACGATGAAAACGATTGGAATGCGCCCATTGCTTCCGGTTCTAACGCGCCGGATGCCTTCGTCATTTGCCCAACCTCTATGGGAACAGTTGCGCACATTGCCCAAGGTTTGGCAGAAAATTTAACCCATCGCGCCGCGGACGTGGTGCTGAAAATGCGCCGCCCGCTTTTAATTGTGCCCAGAGAAATGCCCTTTTCCACCCTGCACTTAGAAAATTTATTAAAACTTTCGCAATACGGCGCAACCATTTTTCCCGCTTCGCCCGCCTTTTACCATCACCCACAAAACATAGATGATTTAATCAATTTTGTGGTGTTGCGCTTAATGGATTTTTTAAACCTTAGCCCCAAAATGGAGCGCTGGGGGGAAGATTTGTTTTTAAAATAAAATCGCCACGGTCAACGCTTAATTTTTTTGAAAAAAATTTCCGCTTGACCGTGGAATTGAAAGGAAAAAACAATGAAAACGGTGATTTTGGCAGGTGGCTTGGGCACGCGTTTAACGGAAGAGACCATCCTCAAACCCAAGCCGATGGTTGAAATCGGTGGCTTTCCCATTTTGTGGCACATTTTAAAAATCTACGCCGCGCACGGCATCAATGAATTTATTATCTGCTGCGGCTATAAGGGCTATGTGATTAAGGAATATTTCGCCAATTATTTTTTGCATATGTCGGATGTGACCTTTGATATGCAAAATAACCAAATGAAGGTGCACAGACACCACGCCGAGCCGTGGCAAGTCACCTTGGTGGATACCGGCGAAAACAGCCAAACGGGCGGGCGTTTAAAACGCGTGGGAGAATATTTAAAAAATGAAGAATGTTTTTGCTTTACCTATGGCGATGGCTTATCCAATGTGAATATCAAAGAAGAAATCGCCTTTCACAAGCAACACGGCAAAATGGCGACCATCACGGCGGTGCAGCCTCCCGGGCGCTACGGGGCGTTAAAATGTGCGGGCAATTTGGTAGAAGGTTTTACCGAAAAACCCAAGGGAGAAGGCGGTTTGATCAACGGCGGTTTTTTTGTGTTGTCTCCCAAAGTCTTAGCTTTAATAGAAAACGATTTCACCCCGTGGGAATCGCAACCCTTAGAAACCCTTGCCCGAACGGGCGAATTGATGGCGTGGAAGCATTATGGTTTTTGGCAACCGATGGATACCTTGCGCGAAAAAATGCAGTTGGAAGAATTGTGGGAAAAAGGCAAAGCCCCTTGGAAAATTTGGTAGAATGAAAAACCTTTAAAGGGGATTTTTGAAACTTTTTTAAGGTTGACCGTGGTTAATCCAAATTTATCTTTCTGGGCGAATAAACGCGTTTTGGTCACCGGGCATTCCGGCTTTAAAGGCGCGTGGCTCTCTATTTGGTTGAAAGTTTTGGGCGCGGAAGTGGTGGGCGTTTCTCTTGCCCCGCACACCGACCCCAATTTGTTTTCTTTGGCAAATGTGGATCGCCTTTGTTACAAATCCTATTTTGCCGACCTGCGCAACTTGGCAGACATTCAAAAAATTATTGAAGAAACCCAGCCTGAAATTGCTTTTCACTTGGCGGCGCAAGCCTTGGTGCGCGAAAGTTATGTGGAGCCGCAAGCCACTTTTGCCAGCAATTTGATGGGCACGGTGAATGTGTTGGAAGCCTTGCGCGAATGCCCCACCATCCAAAGCATTGTCGCCATCACGACTGATAAAGTTTATGAAAACAAGGAATGGCCTTGGCCTTACCGCGAAAACGACCGCTTGGGCGGAAATGACCCTTACAGCGCTTCCAAAGCCGCCTGCGAATTGGCGATTGCCAGTTACCGCCACTCTTTTTTCCAAAAACAAAAAGTGGGCTTGGCAAGCGCTCGCGCGGGCAACGTCATTGGCGGGGGCGATTGGGCAAATGACCGATTGATCCCAGACGCCATTCGTGCGTGGTTGAACGGCAAAACCCTTTCCATCCGCAACCCGCAAGCCGTGCGTCCGTGGCAACACGTTTTAGAGCCTTTATGCGGCTATTTGGTGTTGGCGGAACGCTTAATGGAAAACCCTGATTGGGCGGGGGCGTATAACTTTGGACCTTCGGTGCACAACCACGCCAACGTCTTGGAAATTTTGGATTTTACGCAACAATTTTTCCCGGAAGGGCAATTTGCCATTGATAACCCGGACCCAGACGCGCCGGAAGCCACCCTTTTGGCTTTGGATACTTACCGCGCCAGCGCGGCTTTGGGCGTGGTTTCGCGCTGGAATTTGGAAGAATCCTTAGATTACACCTGCCAGTGGTATCAAAAAGCGCACGCTCAACCCAAAGAAGCTTTGAAGCTTTGCTTAAATGATATCGCCGCATTCACCGTGAAGGAGTAGCCGTTATGATTACCAAACACTTGCGCAGCATTTCCACTTCCATTATGGGCGTGACGCAAATCAAGCGCTTTTTGTTTAACGATACGCGCGGCTCATTTACGCGTTTATCCGATTTGGAAAATTTAAGACGCTTGGGTTGGGAAGGCGAAGTTATGCAAATCAACCATTCCGTCACCAAAAAAGCCGGCACGGTGCGCGGAATGCATTACCAAAATCCGCCGCACACGGAATTTAAATTGGTTAATTGCATTCGGGGTTCGGTCTTGGACGTGGTGGTGGATTTGCGCCAAGGCTCAGACACCTTTTTGCGCTGCGTTTCCATTAAACTTTCTGCGGAAAATTGCACGGCACTTCTTATTCCTCCGGGTTGCGCGCACGGCTTTCAAAGTTTGGAAGACGATTCCGAATTGCTTTACGCCCATTCTATGCCGTTTATTGCTTCATCCGATTGCGGCGTCAATCCATTAGACCCCAAATTGAACATCCAGTGGCCTTTGCCCATTGTCAATATTTCTGAAAAAGACAAAAATCGCCCAATGATGCCTGAGGATTTCAGCGGAATTAAGGTGAAATGAGCGCGCGCTGTCGCCACTGTCAAACTTTACTTCACCTTGTTTTGGATTTGGGCTTTGCCCCGCCTTCCAACAGCTATTTAAGCCAAGAAGGCTTAAATCAAAGTGAAGTGTGGTTACCCTTAAAATTAGCGTTTTGTCCCAACTGTTTTTTGGTGCAAATTGAAGATTTCACCACGCGGGAATGTTTTTTTAATGCAGATTACGCTTATTTTTCAAGCACTTCAAAAAGTTGGGTGGAACACGCCAAAGTTTACAGCGAAAAAATCATTCAAAATTCAAACTTAGGCACGCATTCTTTTGTGGTGGAAATTGCTTCCAATGATGGCTATTTGTTGCAAAATTTCGTGCGCCACAACATCCCGTGTTTGGGCATTGAACCTTCCCAAAGCACCGCCCAAGCCGCAATAAAAATCAATGTGCCGACTGAATCTCAATTTTTTGGCGCGGAATATGCGAAAAAATTGGCAGCGCGCAAAAAAGCAGATTTAATCATCGGCAACAACGTGTTTGCCCACGTGCCAGACATCAACGATTTTGCTTTGGGTTTAAAACATCTTTTGGCGGAAAACGGCACCATCACTTTGGAATTTCCGCATTTATTAAACCTCATTCAACAACTGCAATTTGATACCATTTACCACGAACATTATTCTTATTTAAGTTTACTCAGTGTCACCTCTATTTTAAAAATGGTGAATTTAAAAATCATTGATGTAGAAAAACTCCCCACCCACGGGGGAAGTTTACGTGTTTATATTGCGCACGAAAACGATGCGCGGAAAATAAATGCAAGTGTTTTTTCTATTTTAAAAGAAGAAGAAATTTTAAAAGAATTGAAAACTTACACCGATTTTTCCAAAAAAGTAAAAAACTTAAAATGGGATATTTTAAAATTTTTAATTGAATGCAAAATGCAAAATAAAAAAATCCACGCTTACGGAGCGGCGGCAAAGGGAAATACTTTATTAAACTTTTTGGGCATTCACAACGATTTAATTGAATGCGTTTATGACGCCGCAAAAGCCAAACAAAATCAATTTTTACCGGGCTCTCATATTCCCATTTTACCCCCCGAAATTTTAATTCAAAATTCACCGGAAATTTTAATTGTTTTACCGTGGAATATTGCAGCAGAAATTACCCAACAATATCAACCCCAATTGCCCAAAACCGATTTTTACCGCCTGTTACCCACCATTCAAAAATTGTAAAAATAAAATGCTGTTTTTTTAAAAAGAGTTTTTTATTTTCTTTTTAAAAAAAATATTGGCTTGACCGTGGAAAATCCACGGTCAACGTCAATTTTTTTTTTAAAAGAAAACAAAAACATTGAAAAAGAACAAAAGAATTTTAAAATGAAGGATAGATTTTTTAAAAGGGGAAAGAAATGCAATTTTTTGGCGTCAATTTTAATATTACCCAGCCGGTGAGTTTTAAAGCCGCCGTAACCAATCTTCAAAAAAGCATTGCTACGCCAGATCATTTTTATTGTGCGGATAATTTAATTACTTGGAATAGAAATTTTGGTTTTTTAAACGACCCCAAATTTTTAAATTGTTTATCCGCGAATTGCAACACGGATATTGAATTTTCCATTATGTGGCGCACTTATATTTTGTGTTATTTTGCCAATATCGCCACACATTTAAAAGGCGATTTTGTGGAAATTGGCGCTTACAAAGGCAACACCGCCAACATTATTTTAGAAATGACGGACTTTGCAAAAACCCATCAAGATTATTATTTATACGATACTTTTGAGCATCAAGAAACAGATTTAAATCACCCTATGCCTGAACATTCCAAAGAATTATTTCAAAAAGTTTTAAAACGTTTTGAAAAATATCCTTTTGTCAAGGTGATTCAAGGTTATGTTCCACATTCTTTTAAAGAGGCTTTCCCCGAAAAAATCGCCTTTGCGCACATTGATTTAAACCAAGCCCAAGCGGAACTTTTGGCTTTAAAAGCCGTGTTGCCCAAGCTTTTGCCCGGCGGCGTGATTATTTTGGATGATTACGGCTGGCACGCTTACCACGAACAAAAAGATGCAGAAGACCCCGTTTTAAAAGAATGGCATTTGTCCGCCTTAGAATTACCCACAGGGCAAGGTTTGGTGTTAAAACCTTTTCATCCTTGTGATAAAATTGGGAAATAAAATGGGAATGATGAAAGAAAATGCCAATGAATCATCATTTTGTTTTACTTTCCGGTGGAACGGGTTTTGTGGGGCAACCTTTGCGGGAATTGTTTTCTTTAAATCAAACTCCTGTGCGTTTGATATTAAGAAAAGAAGTGCCATTGTATTCCAACGAAGAAGCTTTTTATACGCAAGATTTATTTAAAGAAAATGTTTTATTTTTTCAAAAAGCTTTAAAAAACATTCACACCGTGATTCACTTGGCGTGGTATACCGAACACGGGAAATATCAACACTCTCCTTTAAATGAAATTTGCGCAAAAACTTCTTATCTTTTTGCCCAAACCGCTTTAAAAGAAACTATCCGCCATTTTATTGGCGTGGGCACGTGTTTTGAATACGCCATTCAAAATAAAAAAATGGATATTGCTACCCCTTTGATTCCTTCAACGCCTTATGGCAAAGCCAAAGCAAATCTTTATTTAAAATTAAACGCTTTATTTCACAATACCGCCACCCGTTTTTCTTGGGCAAGGCTTTTTTATTTGTTTGGTGAAAATGAAAATCCAAAGCGTTTAACACCTTATATTTATAATTGCTTAAAGAATAAGGAAAAAATTCAAATCCATTATTTAAATGCTGTGCGTGATTTTTTAAATACCCAAGAAGTGGCGCAAAAATTATTGTCTTTGGCTCTTTCTCATCCAAGCCAAAACAGCGCTTATAATATTTGCTCCGGGAAAGGAATAAGTATTCAAAAATACATTCAAAACATTGCCAAAAAGAGTTTTAATATAAAACAAATAGAATTTGCCCCCCCCCCCCC
>QLIP01032013.1_pt1 | contig 14437 bp, 12 predicted proteins | sample 1769771 | NCBI WGS metagenome assembly QLIP01 (sample SAMN09428762, study PRJNA476227) | Gut metagenome, whole genome shotgun sequencing project. | isolation source: cecum | host: Rhizomys sinensis | place: China: Jinsha town of Minqing, Fujian Province | collected 2013-09-23
AACAACACATCGTAACAGATGCCGGAGACTACTATATCGACCTCGTTTTCTACAACTACCTGCTGAAGTGCTTCGTTTTGATAGACTTAAAGACAACCCGCATTTCGCATCAGGATGTTGGGCAGATGGATATGTATGTGCGTATGTATGATGACCTCAAGCGCTCAGAGGGCGACAACCCAACGATAGGTTTACTGCTATGCGCTGAAACCAGTCAAGATATAGCGCGTTACTCCGTTCTCAATGGTAGCGATCAGTTATTTGCTTCAAAATATCTAACGTATCTCCCCAGCGATGATGAACTTCGACAGGAGATTGAGTACCAAAAGCGCATATTTCTCACACAAAAAGGAGAACTATAAGCGACCGCGCCATCGCTACCGTCACCTTCCCGCTCATCCCCGCCATACAACGCAATAGTGAAGAAGAAAAAGTCGACGTGAATGAGGGCAAAAATGATGAAAGAAGGCAAAATCGCACTTAGAACTATTCAAGACATGCTTAATGAACTTCAATAAAACAAACATAATGAAACAAAATCGTATAGCACTCATAGCCGCCGCTATTGCGGTTGGTTCTTTTAATATCTCGGCTGAGAATCAGCCCGTTTGTCCGGCCGATGCGACAGCGCAGACGCTTCGCACCCCCGACTTCAGCGTCTCAAAACGCCCAGCAGTCAAGGATCGCCTCTTCAAATCGGTCGAGGTGGAACGCCAAATTGAACGAATTTCCGCGCTCCTCTCCAATCCGAAACTGCGTTGGATGTTCCAGAACTGTTTCCCCAACACCCTCGACACCACCGTGCATTATCGCACCGACGAACAGGGTGCCGACGATACATTCGTCATCACAGGCGACATCCATGCCATGTGGCTCCGCGACTCCGGTGCTCAGGTATGGCCATACGTCCAACTCGCAAAGGCCGACCCAAAACTGCAACACATGATTGCCGGTGTTATTAACCGCCAATTCAAATCGATTATCCTCGATCCGTATGCAAACGCATTCAACGACGGTCCGACCGGAGGTCAGTGGATGTCAGATAACACCAAGATGCGACCCGAGGTCCATGAACGCAAATGGGAGATAGACTCGCTCTGTTATCCTATCCGTCTGGCATACGAATATTGGAAGCAGACTGGCGACACAAGCGTTTTCGGTCCGCAATGGCTCGAAGCCATCCAGCTTATCTACGACACCTTCGTTGAACAGCAACGAAAAGAGGGATACGGTAGCTATACCTTCCTGCGTGTCACCGACCGCGCTCTCGACACCCTCAACAACGGTGGCAAAGGCGCTCCGTGCAAACCTTGCGGACTTATTGCTTCGAGCTTCCGTCCGTCGGACGACTCAACCACACTCCCCTTCCTTGTCCCCTCGAACTTCTTTGCTGCCACTTCAATGCGACAGGCAGCCGAGATTCTTCGTGCCGTAAACAAGAATACCGACCTGGCCTCGAAATGCGACGCGCTTGCCAACGAAGTCGAAACGGCTCTCAAACAACACGCCGTCTACAACCATCCCATCTATGGCAAGATTTATGCCTACGAAGTCGACGGCTTCGGCAACCACCTCCTGATGGACGACGCTAACGTACCCAGTCTCCTTGCCATGGGCTATTTGGGCAACGTGCCAATCAGCGACCCTATCTACCAGAACACACGTCGTTTCGTATGGAGCGACAGCAACCCTTACTTCTTCCGCGGACCGGCGGGCGAAGGTATCGGCGGACCCCACTGTGGATACGACATGGCATGGCCCATGAGCATTATGATGAAAGCATTCACTTCGACTTCCGATGCCGAAATTCGCGAATGTCTGCAACAACTAATGCGCACTGACGCCGACACGGGCTTTATGCACGAATCATTCAACGTTAACGACTCAAAGAACTACACTCGCGACTGGTTCGCCTGGCAAAACACCCTCTTCGGCGAGCTCATCCTTCACCTCATCGCCCAGGGCAAGCTCCCCCTCCTCAACTCCCTCTCTTAACTCCCAGAGACCGCGCGCCGTCCTTCTCGGCGCGGCGTTGTTTCGGGTGTAAGCGCTTTGATGCAGTGCAAACAATATAGACCTTCCTTAGTAGTTGTTTAAACTTATTTTTTAATCTATTGCAATGAAACAGATGCGAAAAATAAACCGAAAACGTGATGCCCAATGGGCTTTCGAAGTCTTTGACCGAGCTCCATATGTCACGGTTAGCATGATTCGTCGCGACGGCTCGCCATATGGTCTGCCATTGTCGTTGGTTCGAAACGCGGCCAACGTTTTCTATTTCCACTGCGCTTTCGAAGGGGAAAAGATCGACTGCCTCACGGCTAACCCACACGTCAGCCTGTCGGCTGTGAGTCGATGCACGCCTAAATTTGAAGAAGAGTCGCAAAATTTTACAGAATATTATCATTCGGCAGTGGCTATCGGTATTGCGGAACCAGTCATAGATCCATCCGAAAAGATTGAGGCGCTACGCTTATTGTGCCAACGTTTTCTGCCTCAGCAAATGGAGCATTTCGATGCTGCCATTGTTCGCAGTCTCGAGCGCACCGCCGTATATCGAATCCGCCTCACAGAGCCACCTGTTGGCAAGTGTAAACCTTAGACTCCTACACTCATGAAAATAGCTATTATCGGAGCCGGGAATATGGGCGGCGCTATTGCCCGCGGGCTGGCACAATCGCCACTCGTAAACGCCGCCGACATTTTTATCTCCAACCCCTCGAGCGTCAAACTCGAAGCCATTCAGTCTGAATATCCGGAAATAAACATCTCGCAGTCAAACCGCGAAGTAACAGAAAAAGCCGACCTCATTCTCATAGCTGTTAAGCCATGGAAAGTGGCCGGCGTTATCGATGAAATCCGTAATCTACTTTCCGACGACAAGGTGATTGCCTCTGTTGCCGGGGGCGTCGACACCGCCGCACTCCGCGACATGCTCGGCTCAACCGCCGCGCAAATGCCGCTATATTATATCATACCCAATACGGCAATGGAAATTGGCGAAAGCATGACCTTTCTTACCTCCGAAAACAGCACCCCGGAACTCGATGCCAACCTCACGGCTATCTTCAACACCCTGGGGCGCGCCATATTTGTAGAACCCCGCATGATGCATGCCGGAATGGCTGTGGCTTCGTGCGGCATTGCATATGCCATGCGCTACATTCGTGCCATGATGACTGCCGGTGTCGAACTTGGTCTGTATCCCCACGACGCCCAAGCCGCCATGATACAAACTCTGATTGGCGCGGCTCGACTTCTCGAGACGCATGGCTCGCATCCCGAAGCTGAGATCGACCGGGTCACCACCGCCGGGGGCATCACCATCCGCGGTCTCAACGCCATGGAGGAGGCTGGATTCTCGGGCGCCATCAGCGCCGGGCTACGCGCTACGCGCTAACTCGACCGAGCCATTTGCGATATCCCAACCAGGCTATAACTGTGTAAATAGCATAGAGCGTGGCATATAGATAGATACCCTTGTAGACATACAAGCCCACGCATACAGCATCAACCACAAGCCAGTAGAGCCACTGTTCGGCATATTTCCGAGCCATCATCCATAGCGCCACAATGCTCAGCGCTGTCGTAAAGGCGTCGGCCACAGGCACGGTCGAATCGGTGAAGTAATGCAATATCAGATAGATTCCCTCCCACAACAGCAACGATGCGGCAATGCATCCTAATGCCGTGCGCCATTTGATGCGCGTAATGGGCAACTCCTGCTTCGAACACGCGTCGGTCTGACTATCGACCGACGTGTGTTTGCTGTTTCTATTTCGTTTCAAAGTCCAGTGCAGATAGCCATAAACAGCTATTGCCACATAGTAGATGTTGATACCGAAGTCAGCATATAACCCCTTGCGGTAATAGAGAAACATAGATATCATGGGCATGATAATCGACACCAACCACACGCGTGGATTGGCATGATACTCATACCAAAGATAGATGACTCCGATTATAAAACCGGCAATTTCCAATATCAATTCTAAACTCATAACACAATCGAGATTGTGGCAAGCAGATTAGTCGGGGCTTGCGCTGCGTAGCCGGCATAACGATATATCACCGGTTTGCCGTCGTCGCCCACAGTATAGCCCGCGCCTGCATAGCCATTGTTAAAGTATTTTGCATTAAAGATGTTGTAGACTGTCGCGCCCAGTCTAAGTGATTGAATGCCTCTGATATTGCGGAACGTATACCCCGCCGAAAGGTCGCTTACACAATACGCATCGAGGCGCACATCGGCACTGGCCGAATTGTCCATATACTGGTTCGACACATAACGCGTCACAAAACTTGCCTGCCATCCGTCGAACTTTACCGCAAAGCTGTTTACGGCCGTTAGGTCGGGCGAAAATGAAATCGGCGTATCACCACGCGAAATAGCAATCGGATTTGTCCAGCCATCCTCATAAATATACTCCGTAAAGTCCTTGATGCGATTGCGCGACAAGGTTGCATTCGCTGTCCACTCCAACCACTCAATCGGGCGAAGAGCACCCTGCAATTCGACTCCGGCACGATAGCTGCGATCAACATTGGCAGTCAACGGATTTCCTGTGTCCGACAACTGACCCGTCAACACCAACTGGTCGCGATAATCCATATAATAGAGCGATGCTCCAAACTCATATGCGTTGCCGGTATACTGCCAGCCGGCCTCGTAGTCGAACAATCGCTCGGGCTTCGGATAGTGTGCCGGATCGGAGTCAGTGAAGTTGTCGCGCACCGGCTCCTTATGAGCCACGCTCCACGACAAGTAGCCGCGATTCGCACCGCGTGTATATGTCACACCCGCCTTTGGATTAAAGAATGTGTAGTGCTCCCGAACATCCAACTGCGCCGGAGCCTCGATATTCCAATCATAATTATCGCTCGCCCCACGGATGCTGTAATTGATGCGACGCGCCTGCACATCGGCATAGGCCGACCACTCCGAGGTGAGCTCCATATCGCCGCGCAGATAGATATTGGCGTCGAATTTGCGGCCGGTATTGCTGTAATACGGCTGGAGCGGATCGAGGGGACCGATATAATTACGCACCCACTGCACCTGTCCGAAGTGATTGCCATGGTGATAGTTGGCAGCGCCACCAAACACCAAATTCAATCGGTCGTATCTACCCGTAAACGAAAATGTACCGCCTCCAAAATCATTGTCTACATACTTGCGTCGAATCAAATCGCTCTTCTTTACCTTCTCGCCCGTATCGGTCAGATACGAAGCCAAGCCATACTCCTGAAGCGTACGCTTGGTTTTATATTGCTCATAGAATCCGTCACCCTTCGTGTAATGCAACGCCGCATTGAGTCGCCAGCGATCGGAGACACGATACGCACCTATTAGCTGAAAATGATGCTGAGTAAAATCGTCATATTGATTGGGATAGAAAGCCGTAGTGCCATCAGAGGCCGTATACTTGCCACACGGATTATATCGGCGACCAAACTCGGCCATCTCCTCCTTCGACGCATAGTCCCACGCCTGATAAGTGCGCTCATTGCCGCCAAACACCAACAATCGCACCGAGCCGCTATGACCGGTATATGCCAATTGACCCATATAGCTCCATAACCGCGACGAAGCTCGATCTATATAACCATCGCTACCGATATGCGACACACGCGCATCGGCACTCCAATGATTGCCAAATCGGCCACTCGCAACCTTAATGGTCTGACGATTGGAATTATAGCTACCATAAGAGGTGGTGACCTCGGCGCCCGGATCAAAACTCGGCGCATCGGTCAACATATTAATGCTGGCTCCAAAAGCACCCGCTCCATTGGTCGACGTACCCGCACCGCGCTGAATCTGCACATCGCGCAACGACGATGCCAAATCGGGCATATTAACCCAATACACACGCGAGCTCTCCGAATCATTGATAGGCACACCGTTAGCCGTAACGTTAATACGCGACGGGTCCGTACCGCGAACGCGGATCCCCGAATAACCGATACCGGCGCCGGCATCACTTGTCACTACAATCGAAGGTGTATTTTGAAGCATAAAAGGCAGATCCTTGCCATTATTCGACTCCTTAAGCTCACGTCCCGACACATTGGTAAAAGCCACCGGCGTACGCGCATTGGCGCGATTCACCGTCACGTCGATCGACTGAAGAGTTACAACTGTCGAATCCGACTTCATCGAATTCTTAACCTGCTTGCCCTGCTTCTGGGCAGCGATGCCTTGGGTGGGAACCAAGACCATGGCGGCAGTCACAACGACTCCGCACAACAACTGATTGTGTATCATAAAATTTTTCTCTACGCCGGCACTAACCGGATCAGGTTCAAAGGGTATATTCTCAGCTCCGGTCCTCAAACCGACGCACCCCTAAAATCTCTATTCTTCGCCACAAAATTAACCATAATTTCCCAAACCGCAAAATCCCCTTAAAAATCGTAAGTACTTGACATGTTCAAAGCGATGCCCCCGAAGATATCGCTGCAATCATGCAGACCCTTCAGAAATAATTGTTAATTTTGCAGTATGGAACAGATAATACCTCTCTCAGAAGAGACTCAATATAATGAAATTCTCCAACAGGCTGTTGGTTTTATTGAGACTGCCCGCGCTAAGGTGGCTCGCACCATCGTGGGCGCATCCAATGAAATGCATTGGAATATTGGCCAGCTTTTATATGAACGAAAGCTTGACAGCAAGCATGGCGACAGCGTGGTAAAACGCTTGTCGATAGATCTTAAGGCCAGATATCCCGACATGGGCATGTCGGTGCGTAATCTTTTTTACATGAAAAGATTTTACACTACTTTTTGCGAAGCTGACACAAAAGTGCAACAGTCCGTGGCACTTTTGCCTTGGTGGAACGTAAACAAACTAATTACAAAATTTTGCGTGTGATTTTTGAACTGATTTTTTACATTCGCAAATAAGTTTAAACAACTTCTAAGAATAACAACTATGCAAGTAATCGCAAAATTTCGCCGCCTCACATCAATTCCGGCATTCCCTATATTACTGGCCCTTAGCGCCTCGCACTGCCTCAACGATCTACTCCAATCAGTGGTCAACGCCATGTATCCGATGCTTAAAGCCGACCTCAACCTGACTTTCGGGCAGATTGGCATCATCACCCTGGTCTACCAGCTTGCCGCATCAATCTTCCAGCCTGTGGTGGGTCTGGCGTTCGACCGCCGTCCGTTCGCCTACAGTCTTCCGATGGGTATGTGCTCCACCTCCATAGGCATAATACTCTTCTCATATTGCACCACAATGCCAGGCATCATGCTGGCAGTCTTCATGGTAGGCATAGGCTCAGCAACCCTCCACCCCGAAGCTTCACGCATCACATCGATTGCCGGACGCGAACGTCGCGGATTTGCACAATCTATATTTCAAGTCGGTGGTAACTTCGGTGGGTCAATCGGTCCGCTATTGGTGGCGCTAATCGTAGCGCCCCACAACCGCCACTACGTCCTGTGGTTCCTCGTTGTTTCCGCACTCTGCTTTGCTGCAATGCGCCCCATCTGCGGCTGGTATAAAGGCTACCTCAAAAACATCAAAGCCGGCATGAAAAACGTCGCCGCACCAAAGCCTCTGCCGTTGGGACGCAGACGCACCATCTTCGCCATTGGCATCATCGTGATACTCATCCTCTCAAAATACATCTACATGGCATGCCTATCGAACTACTATACATTCTACATGATCCAAAAATTCGGCGTATCGGTATCCGCTTCGCAGCTACTATTGTTTATATTTGTGGTTTCGACAGCCGCCGGCACCTTAGTAGGCGGACCGATAGGCGACCGCTTCGGACGCAAACTCGTAATCTGGGTATCGATACTCGGCACCGCCCCCTTCTCGCTGCTACTGCCTGAGGCATCACTACCTCTGACTGCCATGCTCAGCTTCTGTGCGGGCTTCATGCTCTCGTCGGCCTTCCCGGCCATCCTAATCTACGCTCAGGAGCTACTGCCGACGAAACTTGGAATGATTAGCGGACTATTCTTCGGCTTTGCCTTCGGCGTGGGCGGCATCGCTGCCGCTATGCTCGGCGACTTCATCGACCTCTACGGCATTGAGCGCGTCTTCCGCTGGTGCTCCTACTCCCCCCTCCTCGGTGTCATCGCCATCGCCCTCCCCACCCTCCGCCGCCCCTAACCCCACAACCTACTCATAGACTTCATATACGTTTCATACAAAGCACCACCCCCTGATGCTGTCAGAGCAGACAGCAAGGGTCATGGACCCTGCGCTTCCAAGCGCGACAACAAAAATAGAACGGGCACCTTCAGGCGCGCACTATGGAAGATATGCTTCAAGCATGTCACCATGGACCCTGCGTTTCCAAGCGCAACATCAAACACCCACTCGCCTTCAGGCGCAACAATATAGAATATCCGCCTCCAACCCTATCATTTCTTAATTCTTTTGGAATCAGCATAGAAAGTTCTGCGCAGTTCTGCTTCGTTCAGCGCCTACCGACAGGCAAAGAAAGTTCTCCGTGTCTGACCTCCCACCATTCCAACAGTGTCTGATCTCCATCCATTCCCGTCGCCCCCATCCCGTTATAATCCCGTCCCATCTGCGCGCTTGCTCATCAAGCTAAAAATCTGCGTATTTTTCATAAACATATCATTCTCCCAAAGCATTAACTACATGAAATTTACATATACCAAAAACTTTATAACTCACGACATGCTTGGAAGCATGTCATCCATGACAAAGCCACACGCCTTGCTACCCGCCTTGACACGCGGCGGAGCGGGCGGCAGGCGGGCTTGGGGAGTATCATGGGGTTGCGCTTCCAAGCGCGACATCACTCCCCCCAGTCGCCTCCAGGTGCTACTTCACTATAACTCTCCGAACCTTTAATAGCATAACTTTACGAAATTTCAAATAAATTTAGTAATTTTGCTTTTGCCTTGAGCTATTCCCAATCCCAAATTGAGTTTGAAGCACTAATACCCAATACAACACAATTTAATAGTTGCGACCATACAATTCGCATACGTCTATTAACTTTGTAAAGTAAAAACAGATTGAATTATGGAACGAAAATGCATAGGAAGCCTTACAAATAAGGAAAACTCAAATATTCGAGTACTTGTCGATATCTCCGATTATGATATCAAGCAAGACACCCGACTTTTGATTCCATTCTCATATTTTCAATACTACGGATTAATGAATCAATCGGGCGAAATCGTTGTTGAACCTAAGTTTGACCGAATAGTAGATTCTTGCCGTAAAGAATCCGATTTAATCAGAGTTGGTATTTACTACACATTCGGGTTTAATCGTAGTACCAAAGATCCCGCAACATTTCACCGAATGAAATTTGGCTTGATAGATAGTACCGGTTCCTTCATCCTTGAACCTGAATATAAAGGTATTGGTATCTCAGACAACAATCGCATATTAACAATCCAGCACATGGATGGCCAGTATGAGGTTATCAACGTTGACGGCGAAGTTATTGTATCCAAAGGTAAGTATCAATGGATTGATTCATTCGACCATGGCTTCGCGCGCGTTCATTCATCTCATCACGGCGAAAAGAAATATGGACTCATCGACTCTCAAGGCAATGAAGTTCTCCCAATTATATACTCAAATATATGGAATTTTTATAAAAAGAATCGCACATGGGTTACGATAGAGGCCATCGATGAGTTCGGCAACAGGAGAATGGGAAAATTTGATTTTATCACCCGAAAAGCGACTATTTAAATGCCTGCGAATAAGAATGCTCTGACACGAATTGTATTGCTCGACAAGTTACTTGCCGACCGTTACCATGCATATTCGATTCAAGATCTGACTTATTATCTTGAACGCGAGTTACCACAATATGGCCAGGATGGTGGCGTTTCAAAACGCTGTGTTGAAAAAGATATCGAGTATCTCGAATATAATTTCCCCATTCAAATTGATTTTGAACGATATACGATTGATGCCCATTCATCTGCTACAGATAGAGTGTATAAAAAAAGATGCATTCGCTACGCAGATCCTACGTTCTCCATATTTAAGGGCGAGCTAACTGATGAAGAGAAAGCATTATTGACAACTGCTCTTTCCACAATTGGTTCTTTTGATGGACTTGATGGATTCGGTTGGCTCGATGATTTGAATAAACGACTTGGATTAATTGAACAACGCCCGCTTATCCAAATGTCCAAAAATCTCATTGAAAATAAAACTCTTATGGCGGAGTTGTTTTCAGTGATTCAAGCACAATCGGTGATTAAACTTACATACAAGGTTTTCAATACGCCTGATATACGAGAGACTATTATTTCTCCCTATCTTCTGAAAGAATATAATCGCCGATGGTACGTGATAGGAGGTGCTGATGACACCGGTCGCATTTTAAATTTTGCCCTTGACCGGATAGAGTCTTTATCTATTCTACCCGGTTATACATTTCGAAATGCCCCTGAAGACTTACTTGATAGATTTGAAGATATTATAGGTATCAGTTATTATGAGGATGCCATTCCGCAGAACATCATATTTTGGATATCGGAAAAATCGCTACCTTTCATTGAAACAAAACCCTTGCATGGCTCGCAGACCCCGATTCGAGGGGATAAAGCAGCCGCACTACGCGAGAAATTCAACCTGCCTTCGAACGGAGCATTGTTTTCGATTGAATGCATAGAAAACTACGAACTCATCCGCGAACTCTGCTCTTTTGGCGGTGAATTAAAGGTGCTTGCCCCATTTCAGATTGTCAACTCAATCAAAGAATGGGTAAAATCAGCATATAAGCTTTATTTTTAACACCGCGAACAAAGAGTTCGCATGTTGGAGTTAACTTTGCATTGAAATTAAAAACGACTTCTATGGTAGAAAAGCAATATCGTTCGGTAAAGAAACCTATCAACTCAACTCTTTTTGTGGTGCAAGATCATGAATATCATTGGGGAGTAGTCGATACCGACGGAAATATCGTAATCCCATTTGGCAAATACGCCTGGATAGATGGATTCCAAAATGGACTTGCTAAGGTTATCGGGCATGATGATACCACATCTCCCTATATCATTACAATTTTCGACGAAAACTGGAATGACGTTACGGCAACAGACAGAGTTGCTGAACAGGGAATCATCAATGAAAATGGAATCGAAGTTTTACCTCTGGAATATAACATCTGGAAATTCTACGGTAAAGACTTTCCTACGATAAAATATTTCAAAGGAAATGAACAACATACTATTCGGTATGAAGCATTAAATCCAGATTTAGAAGTTAATACGGAAAGTAAAGATGATGGTAGAAATGGCTACGATTATTATGACGACTATGACTCCAGCGATTATATGCGCGATAATTGGTATGCTATGACCGACGGAATGTATGGTGACATGCCCGACGGATTTAACGGAGACTTTGATTTTCTTGGATACTAATTGATTCCTATTCGCAATTTATAATTAACTTTGCGACATAAGAAAGAGAACATTGACATATTGGGCCGGAACAGACATTTTTGATCTTGCTCGACGAATTGCCGAGTACTTTCCCCTTTCGGGGAATTTCCAATGTTTAATTGGTTTATTGCTAATCACATATGAATATGAGCTAATTACTCTAATATTCATAAAGCTAATTACTCAGACTTAGCGACATAAAGAAAACAAGTTCCGGCCCATATATGTCAAATCTCATAAATACACAATGGACAAACAACAACTCACACTCAAAATACAGAATCTCTCTGACAGGAAATCTTTGCTTAATCTCATTAACGAGATTAAGGCAGACTTTTTGGGCAATTCATCATATCCCATCTCTATGCGTACTATGATGCTGTTGTGCAATCCTCGACATGATAGTACGACCGGCACCCGGCGTTACCGCAAGTTTACTATTCCTAAGAAATCAGGTGGTTTTCGTGAAATTCATGCTCCGAATGGAAATCTATATTGGATACAACTCTGCCTAAATGAGATATTTAAAACCGTTTATACACCTTCATCTCATGCTATGGGCTTTACAAAAGGACGCAGTATTGTAGATAATGCACGAATGCACACGAACCAAAACTATGTCTTCAATATAGACCTTGCCGATTTCTTCCCAAGCATCGACCAGGCTCGCATTTGGAAACGACTTCAACTGGCCCCATTTAATTTCAATAAAGAATTAGCAAACATTTTGGCAGGACTATGCTCCATTAAGACACTGCGTCCTACCTCTACTGAAACGTTTGAAGAACGTTACAACCTTCCGCAAGGAGCACCTACCTCTCCGATTTTAACCAATGCTATCTGTGATACACTTGATCGCCGTTTAGCCGGGCTGGCAAAGCGTTTCGGCCTTCATTACTCACGTTATGCCGATGATATTACATTCAGTTCGATGCATAATGTTTATCAGGAAGATAGCACTTTTAGACAGGAACTTCATCGAATTATATCTGACCAGCATTTCGCCATTAATCCTAAGAAAACCCGTCTGCAACATAAAAGTGTACGTCAGGAAGTAACCGGATTAACAGTCGGTAAAAAAATTAATGTTACACGAAAATATGTAAAAGATATACGCGCAATCTTACACATCTGGGAACGCTATGGCTTAAATGCAGCTATAGCCGCATTCTATCCGCGCTACAAATCGGAGAAAGGTTATATCCACAAAGGTGAACCCAATATCGAAAACGTTATTTACGGCAAACTATGCTTCCTCAAAATGGTTAAAGGAGAGAAAGATGCGGTCTATACTAAACTTGCGGACAAATATGCCTTACTGACTAATAAAGGCAAAGAAGCTCTGCTACGCGAACGCAGTTGGGAATATCTCGTTACGGAAACTATTCCGGAATTTGAAAAACGCCTTAACGTAAAGCTCCAATATGCAACGTCGAAAAAGGGGAAGCAATATGGATTCTTTGAATTGAACGGCGATAAAATTATGGTGTCGGTCAGTGGAAATTTATCAATAAACAACATGCCCACAGATATTCAAATTTCTTTATGCGTGCAGACTGATTTCAAACTTCGCTTTCAACCCAGCTTCTCAATCGACGCATTCAAAAACAATAATGAGACGTCGCAAGGCCTCATTGACAGAATCAATTTAGATTGTCCTTTACCAAACGATCTCGGTCAACGATATTTCTATTTGGTGCATCGTAGATTAAAAGATGGTGCAAATCGTCGTATAGTCATCAAAGAGAAACAAGTAGAGGAATTTAAACAATCAATTATCAAAATATCAGAGACATATCCAACACTTGAGCTAAGTGATAATTTGGGTATAATAGAGGCTTCCAAGACGAAGGATACTCTGACTCGTCTTGTTGAATCGGGATTTGATCTCTCAATACTATAATCATTATGGCGCAACATACTAAAGAGCATCTCCTTAAACTTCTTGAATTCCTTGATAAAGAGATTATCCACGAACCAGGCAACGAATGGTTCGTGAATAAGTTGCAGAGTCTATTACCCGCGCGGAAATCAACTGCAATAGAGCATAAAACCCTCGCCAACATTGAGCAATATCTTAGCCTTGATTTCAAACTGGACAATATCGACTCAATCATAGATTATTCGTTCGTAAAAGATGATTATGTGAGAGATTGTTTTGAAGCTGATTTCCGGGAAATGATACGATTCCGATTAGGCACGCGGGGACATCTCATTAATTTCCCTGAATTTTGCAGATTTGCCTTAATGCAGGCAGAAAGACTATTAAACCTCTACTATCAATCCCTGGGTAATATACAACAAATCCGCCAGCAGATTAAATTGTACAACCCTAAGGCCAAAGGTATCGACGATGCAATGTCAATTGAAGCTATTAGTTTTGCTGTAAAATTATGGGCTTACAACAAGGAATACAATGTTAATCCGATATATAACGTATTGGATAAAGTGCGTATGGTACGCAATTCTCAGAGTCATGGTTCCATTTCAGAATCCGAGGAAACCTTCTTTCAGCGCCATTATTCACAACTTGTATCTGCGGGATATCCACTACTTCCGAACTGTCAAGTTAATTGGAATGAATTATCTAAAGACGTTCAGTTGAGGACTCAATACGAACAAAACATAAAAAACACAACTGAACATAAATACTATATTCAATTAACATGGCAAAGACAGCATCCATTTGATGAAGTAATTACCGCGCTCGATGTTTTGGCTTTGCACGTTGCCCATTCAATGAAAAGTTAACATTTATGCAACGAAGTTGTTAAACAACGTCAATTGGAATAAAATGAACCCGATGTAAGATTTTGCACACTAGTGTGCAAAATCTTATTTCGGCACATCTACCAAAACTTTATAGTAGAAAAATACGAAATCATACGTCCTCCGCCTCAGAGCCTCACAAGATTGGTCATAATTACTATCGGAGCGGGCAGCAAGTGTCATGGGGGTTACGCTTCCAAGCGCGACTGTAATCGGTAATTTTGTACCATCAAAAATCGGAAAAATT
>QLIP01030589.1_pt1 | contig 14414 bp, 9 predicted proteins | sample 1769771 | NCBI WGS metagenome assembly QLIP01 (sample SAMN09428762, study PRJNA476227) | Gut metagenome, whole genome shotgun sequencing project. | isolation source: cecum | host: Rhizomys sinensis | place: China: Jinsha town of Minqing, Fujian Province | collected 2013-09-23
TAATTTTATAAGTGCTACCAACCGGAAAAATCCGCTGACCCATATTTTTTTGATTTGCTACTGATTGGTAGCAACAGGACACAAAGAAAACACCCAGCTCGTGTCCCAAAACTGGGTGTAGAACTGGGTGTAAATTCTGTAATTGCTTGATTTTCAAGCGATATTGCGGAGAGAGAGGGATTCGAACCCCCGGAGGGGTTACCCTCAACGGCTTTCAAGACCGCCGCAATCGACCACTCTGCCATCTCTCCTTAGTCTGACTTGCATCAAACTTTTATGTCTTGTGCTAACGTTTCCCGTTTGCGAGTGCAAAGTTACAACTTATTTTTTATTCTACCAAATTTTATACAACTTTTCTTCGTTATTTTTTTATTTTTTCCTGTTTTTACCCTCTGCGCGATCCTGATAGTCCGCTATCGTGCGCTGATATACATCGCGTATCAAGCCTCCCATGTTGCGATTATCGAATTTCTCGGCATGCTCCAACCCGGCTTTCACCATCTCCTCTACGTCGCGACCGCCACGCAACGTTGCTATCAACGCCGCCGCCATATCGCGCGGTGAGTGAGGATCAACATATAATGAGTTCTCGCCGCCTGCCTCTTCCAAACAGGATCCCGTGGCCGCTACCACTGGCCGACGACTACATAGTCCCTCCAAGATTGGGATTCCAAAGCCTTCATAGTGCGACGGATATGCCACCACCTCCGCAGCCTGGTTCAACCCCGGCAAATCAGCAAAGTCTATTCCCGGAATTATCTTGATGCGCGATGCCACTCCGGCTTCGCGCGCTATCCCCATCACATATTTCAGATAGCCGTAATGATCCTTTCCTACCGCCACTAATGCTATATCCTGCGGCAACGAAGTCAGCGCTCTTACGGTCAACTCAAGATTTTTACGACGCTCGATTGTGCCCACCTGCAAGATGAACTTCGCGGGCAGGTCGTAACGCTTTCGCAACGCGGCAATCTCTTCAGGGCTCCAGATGCGTTTAAAGCTGTCGTCACATCCCTGATACACGACATCGATACGTTCCGGATCTACGCCATAGAGTTCCACTACATCTCGCTTCGTGCATTCGCTCACAGCTATCACCCTATCGGCCGCCCGACATGAACGCCCGTATTTAAAATCATATATTATGCGGTCGGCCAGTTTATAACACTCCGGCATGCGACGATAAATCACATCGTGAATCGTCACCACCGACGGCACGCCCGAGCTTGCTATATTCAGCGGTAATTCGTTGCTAAGTCCATGATAAAGTTCAACCCCATCGGCGCGCAAATTATTTGTCACGCCAAACGTGCGCCATAGGCTCCCTTTAAAGCCCAACCCCGGGGGCAGATGAAATTCCACATTGGGCAACTGTCGAATCTTTGCCAAACGGGGATTATCGGTCATCTTGGGTGTATACATTAGCAGTCGGTCGTTGGGATTCTCCTCTCCCAACGCTCCAATCACGAGCCTTGAATAGTTACCCAAACCCGTCATGTTCGACATCGCACGCTTTGCGTCAAATCCTATAACCATATTTATGAAGTTGTTTAAGTTTCTAAAAAAATAAAACTCCGCGTCATCCATTGGAATAACGCGGAGTCGCTATATTTTATTTTAGTTCTGTGAGCCACTTATTAGAAGAGCATCTGTTCGAGCAGATATACGCCCACACCGGCAAGATAACCGAGAAGTGCCAACCATGAGAATTTCTTAAGATACCAGCCGAACTGAATCTTCTCCAGACCCATAGCAATCACACCTGCAGCCGAACCGATGATAAGGATTGATCCTCCAACACCGGCACAGTATGTGATCAACTCCCAGAAGTGACCGTCGACCACGAAGTTTGCAGCATAACCGGTTGCAGCGGCTTCCTCGACTGGATACATACCCATCACTCCTGCCACCAAAGGTACGTTATCGACAATCGACGACAGAATACCCATCAACACGGCAATGATGTCTACGTTATGCAAGCTCTTATCAAGGCTCTGTGCCATCCATGCCAATACGCCTGTTGATTGAAGCACGGCTACTGCCATCAAGATACCGAGGAAGAAGAGGATAGAAGGCATATCGATTCGCGAAATGATTTTCGGCATACGATATTGCTGAGAGCTTTCAACTTTATGTGTATTATAGAATATCTCAAGATAAACCCACAACGCACCCAACACCAAAAGCATTCCTACAAACGGAGGCAGGTGTGTGATGGTCTTGAATACCGGAACAAAAATCAAACCGCCTACACCGAGTGTAAAGATTGTGGTGCGCTCACGCTTGGTAACCCAGCTCTTCTCCTCTGCGGCAGCGTCGGCTACGGGGAGCGAACCCTTCAACTGTGTTGCCACGCAGAACACCGGCAATACCATCGAGATCAACGACGGCAACAACAACGACTGAATCAACTTCGGAGCTGTCACATTACCGTTCACCCACAACATGATGGTTGTTACGTCGCCAATCGGGCTCCATGCACCACCACTATTGGCAGCAATTACAATTGCACCGGCATACATCCAACGCTCTGACTGGTCCTTCACCAACTTACGGAGCAGCATGATCATAACGATCGTAGTGGTAAGGTTGTCGAGAATAGCCGACATGAAGAATGTCACGAAGCTGATGATCCACAACAGGCTGCGCTTGTTGCGAGTGGTGATGCGGTCGGTGATGACACGAAAACCACCGTGAACATCCACCATCTCTACGATAGTCATAGCGCCAATCAGGAAGAAGAGCGTCTGGGTAATGTCGCCCAAATGTTCGATAATCGATACACTCAAAATGAATTGGAGTGCCTGATGTGCCAACGACTCATTTGCCAACGAAGGATTCTCCTCCACAAAACGAAGGAAATGCTCGCCCGCAGCAGCCGGCACCAACGACTCTGCCCCGAAGGCATAGATTATCCACATCAACATACCCAGCAATAGAGCCGAGGCTGTCTTGTCAATTTTAATCGGATGCTCGAGCGCAATCGCCATGTATCCGATTACAAAAACTACCAATAATGCAGTTAGCATGATTCTTTGTTTTTATTTATTAGTTTGAAAAAATATTATTCTTTCCTGCAGTTCGCCACGCTATTGACTACGTCACGTTTTTCCTTCAACCTCGTTTTTGTTATGCTTTTTTAACACTCGCCTCAAAAACGGGTGCAAACTTAGTCATTTTTTTTGAAATAAAGCACATTAATTAAGGAAATTTTTCTTTAATTGCTGTTTTTTCTTCAATTCACTTTATTTATCTTGGTATTTGTGTTCAAAAACACTTCTTAAAAGTGTTATTATTTTTAAAAAAGAAGTAATTTTGCAATCGATTAAATTTATACAACAATGGCTAAAATAAAAGGTGCGATTACCGTTAACATCGAACGGTGCAAAGGCTGTGACCTATGCGTTGTAGCTTGTCCGACCAATACAATTGCTCTGCAAAAAAATGAAGTAAACGATCGAGGTTACCATTATTGCTATATGGAAAATCCGGAGAACTGCACAGGCTGTGCCTCTTGCGCATGGGTCTGCCCCGACGCATGCATTGAAGTTTACCGCGTAAAAATCGATTAATTTTAAATTTCAACATCATTAGATATGAAAGAAGAAGTGAGACTAATGAAGGGCAACGAAGCCATAGCCCACGCCGCTATCCGTTACGGGTGCGACGGCTACTTCGGATACCCGATTACGCCGCAGTCTGAAGTGCTCGAAACGCTCGAAGAACTCATGCCGTGGGAAACTACAGGCATGGTGGTGCTGCAAGCCGAGTCGGAGGTGGCGGCCATCAATATGGTATATGGCGGCGCGGCCTCTGGCAAAGCGGTGATGACGTCATCTTCCTCGCCCGGCGTGAGCCTCAAGCAAGAGGGCATCTCGTACATTGCCGCCTCATCTCTGCCTGCACTCATCGTGAATGTGATGCGCGGCGGTCCGGGTCTGGGCACAATCCAACCATCGCAGGCCGACTATTTCCAAGCCACCAAAGGCGGTGGTCATGGCGACTACCACCTCATCGTCCTCGCACCCTCTTCTGTTCAGGAGATGGTAGACTTCGTTGGCACAGGCTTCGATCTCGCATTCAAATACACAAACCCGGTTATGATTTTGGCCGACGGCATCGTGGGTCAGATGATGGAGAAGGTCGTTTTGCCCGAACAGCGTCCCCGCCGCACCGACGAAGAGATTCGCCAGCAGTGCCCCTGGGCCACAACCGGTCGCCACGGTCGCGCCATGCGCAATATATGCACATCGCTCGAGCTCGAATCGGCGCGCATGGAGGTCATAAACGAAAAACTGCAGGCTCGTTATCGTGAAATTGAAGCAAACGAAGCCCGCTGGGAGGAGATCAACACCGAAGGCGCCGACTATCTCATCGTGGCTTTCGGCTCTGTGGCTCGTATCTGCGACACAGCCTGCGAACTCGCTGCCGAAAAGGGAATAAAGGTTGGCATCATCCGTCCCATCACACTCTGGCCCTTCCCCAAAGAGGCTATCCAAAAAGCAGCTCAGGGCAAGAAAGGCATACTCGTAGTTGAGCTCAATGCCGGACAGATGGTCGAAGATGTGCGTCTCGCCGTTCACGATTCTCTCCCCGTAGAGCATTTCGGCCGAATGGGCGGAATCATCCCCGACCCCGACGAAATTGTCGAAGCGCTTCACAAGAAGTTAATAAAATGAAGTTGTTTAAACTTATTTACGAATCTTAAAATGAAGTTTAAACAACTTCAATAACTCCCAAACGAATCAGAAAACAATGGATATCCAAGATATTATAAAAGAGGAGAACAAGGTATATAGTAAACCTTCGCTTCTCGACGACGGCCATATGCACTACTGCCCCGGCTGTAGCCACGGCGTCGTTCACAAACTCCTCGCCGAAGTAATCGAAGAGATGGGTCTGGCAGACAAGACCGTGGGAGTTTCGCCCGTGGGTTGCGCCGTCTTCGCCTACAATTATATCAATGTCGACTGGGTTGAAGCTGCACACGGCCGCGCCCCGGCAGTGGCAACTGCCCTTAATCGACTCTGGCCCGAGAACGTAGTCTTCACCTATCAGGGCGACGGCGATATGTCGGCTATCGGTACTGCAGAGTCAATCCATGCCGCTAACCGTGGCGAAAATATCGTGATGATTTTCGTCAACAATGCCATCTACGGCATGACCGGCGGACAGATGGCTCCCACCACACTCATCGGACAGAAAACCGCCACCACCCCCTACGGACGTCGTGTCGACCTTAACGGTCACCCGCTCGAAATCACCAACCTCCTCGCGTTGCTCGACGGCACGTGCTACGTGACCCGCCAGTCGGTCCACACTCCCGCTGCCGTGCGCAAAACAAAAGCATGCCTCAAAAAGGCGTTCGAAAATGCTATCGCAAAGCGAGGAACATCGGTAGTCGAAGTCGTGGCCACCTGCAACTCAGGTTGGAAGATGAGCCCGGCAAAAGCCAACGAATGGATGGTAGAGAATATGTTCCCGATGTATCCTCTCGGCGATCTTAAAAATTTATAACACCTCACTTAATTTATTATGAAAGAAGAGATTATTATTGCCGGATTCGGCGGTCAGGGCGTCCTATCGATGGGCAAAATCCTGGCTTATTCCGGATTGATGGATGACAAAGAGGTGTCCTGGATGCCATCTTACGGCCCGGAACAGCGCGGCGGCACGGCCAACGTTACCGTCATTCTGTCCGACCATCGCATCGCATCGCCGGTCCTGTCGCGCTACGACATCGTAATCGCGCTCAACCAACAGAGTCTCGATAAATTCGCTCCCAAAGTCAAGCCAGGTGGCATCCTTATATACGACACCAACGGCATTCACAAACACCCGGAGCGCAACGACATCAAGATTCTCCCCATCGACGCCATGGAGGCCACGATGGAGATTGGCAACTCTAAAGCATACAACATGGTGGTGATGGGCGCACTGCTCGAGGCCATGGACTACAAACTACCGATGGCAAACGTGATCAAAGGACTCAAGAAATCGCTACCCGAGCGCTACCACAAACTGATTCCGCTCAACGAGCAGGCCATCGAAAAAGGCCGCACACTCATCTAAGCCTACCCCGACACAACCCAAGCCTCGCCCCGAGGCCCAAGTCTAAACTCATAATACAAAGCCCTCAAAAAGTTCGCAAACTTTCTGAGGGCTTTGATTTTACCACACATTTCGCTGCAAACAGAAGCAAAAAACAAAGAAACGAAAAGATAAAACTGCAAACAGAAGCCTCAAGTCCGCCAGACGCGCCGCTTTGTGTCGAGTGCAAGCGCATTCATGCGCCCCCGAGTCCCCAAATGTTTTTCCTCAAGTCCGCCAGACGCGCCGCTTTGTGTCGAGTGCAAGCGCATTCATGCGCCCCCGAGTCCCCCAAAAACATTCTCTTCCTCTTCCGCGCGGCGCCGGCTCTGTTAAATTGTCATAAATATCCCGGCGGCGCGAACATTGGCCAATGCCATTCGTTATTGCTATAAACAGTGGTTACGTGCGCTCCGGCTTAGATCCGGTGCGACCGGATGATATTAAGCTCGGAAGAGCACGTGTGTGTTTATAGTTCATATTTCCCATACCAATACGATATCACCTTTTCGTAACCTTGATGTGACGGGAGCCAAGGCGCATTGCCGAAGCTCCCGTCTTTCTTTTCCATAATGACACACACTAAAAATTTAAACACGAAGTCTTAGACTTATAGTGAATTTCAGCATTTTTTATTAATTTTGCATCTGACACAGATCGATTCCGCTCCGTGCGTTATTTTCAACAATTTATCAACCTATTTCGACATACTCATGACGATTTCCAAACTCATTCTTCGACCCCTTCTGATGTCGATCATCGTGGCCCTCTCAATCCTCGGCGCCAACGCTTCGACACCCGCGCAATCTGCTGCCCTGGCCGCCTTCCTGAACCGCATCGGCGGTGAAGGTGCCGCTAACCGTTTCGTTACCGACGTCGACCCCACGCTCACCTCGAACGGCAAAGAACGCTTCGTTATCTCAGCCGTAAACGGCAAGCCCGCCATCAAGGGTAGCACAACATCGGCCGTTACAACCGGCATCAACTGGTATCTTAACCATTATGCCAACATCAACCTGGCTTGGAATCGTCCGAATGCCGATCTTGTCAGCGCAACTCTACCTCTTCCCACCGGCGAAGAGTCGCACACCTGCGTTGCCGACTATCGATACTACCTCAACTACTGCACCTTCTCATACTCCATGTCGACATGGACTTGGGAACGATGGCAACAGGAGATCGACTGGATGGCACTGCACGGCATCAACATGCCGCTGCAGATCATCGGCCTCGATGTCGTGTGGCGCAATACCCTCGTAAATCATTTCGGATACACACCCCAGCAAGCCAACGCCTTCATTGCCGGACCCTGCTTCCAGGCATGGTGGGGCATGAATAACCTCGAAGGTTGGGGCGGTCCCAACCCCGACTGGTGGTATACGCGCCAGGCCGACCTCGCAACCAAGATCCTGGCTCGCGAACGCGAACTGGGCATCGAACCCGTACTGCCCGGATATGCCGGCATGATACCCTCTGATTTCCAGACCAAAACCGGCATCAAAGTCCAAACACAAGGTGAATGGTGCGCATTTACACGCCCTTACATCGTCGATCCCAACTCCGACGGCTTCAATCGCATTGCCGAAAAATATTACGCCGAGCTCAACGCCCTGATGGGTACATCGAAATATTACTCTATCGACCCCTTCCACGAAGGCGCCAACACATCGGGCATCGATGTTCCGGCCGCCTACCGCTCTATCCGCAACGCCATGGTGGCAGCACAACCCGATTCGAAGTGGGTGATTCAGTCATGGCAATGGAGCGGAGCCCAGTATAACGTGCTCGAGCAGGTTGAAAAGGGACGCCTAATCGTTCTTGACCTCTTCTCCGATGGCCGATATGGCATCGACAACTACCGCGGACACGAAACCGTTTACTGCTCTCTCCCCAACTTCGGCGGACGCACCGGTCTCTTCGGACGCCTCGACAAAGTTGCCGACACCTATTTTACGGCCCGTAATTCTGGCGCCAACCTAAAAGGCATCGGCGCCACACCCGAAGCCATCGAACAGGTATCGGTCAACTACGATCTTCTCTTCGAACTCCCGTGGATGCAGTCGAAACCCGACATGAAGCGTTGGGTAGCCGACTACGCCCGCGCCCGATATGGAAAGGAGTCGACCGAAGCCGCAAATGCCTGGGAACTCCTACATACTTCAGCCTTGAATTGTCAAGACGGACTCCAAGGCCCCCACGAAGCCGTGATGTGCGCTCGCCCGGCGTTTAACGTCAACAGCGTCTCAACCTGGGGCGGTTCGAACATCTTCTACGACCAGAACCAGGTAATCGAAGCGGCATACTCGCTTCTCGGTGCCAACCTCGACGGCAACAACTACCTCTACGACCTTACCGACGTAACGCGCCAGGCCCTCTCCGACTATTCCAAAGCTCTGCTTCGCGCTGTGGCGAATGCCTCATCCAACCGTCAAAGCACCGAATTCAAAAACACATCGCAGGCGTTCCTCAATCTCATTCTCGACACCGACCGCCTCCTCAACACCCACCCATCGTTTATGCTCGGCAACTGGACCGAAATGGCGCGCGACATTGCCGCCGAAGCTGCCGGCACCACTGCCGCCGACGCCAACTGGCTCGAATACAACAACGCGCGTACCATCATCACAACCTGGGGCGATCGTCGCAACTCGGAAAACGGCGGTCTGAAAGATTACTCATATCGTCAAAAGGGTGGCATGCTTAAAGATTTCTATTATCAGCGTTGGAAACGTTTCTTCGACAACACATCGACCGACTGGTTCGCTTGGGAATGGGACTGGGCACACAACAACGCCACTCGCTACCCCACCGCCGCCATCGGCTCAACTCGCGACGTGGCTAACGAGGTGCTCAACAAGTACCTCTCGCGCTTCGCATCGTCGAACCCCGCGGCAGCTCCCTGCTATGTATACCATTACATGCCCAACGACTACACCACCACAATGTCCGACTATGCCTGCTGTGGCACTACCTATACGCCCAACATCAACGCCTCTGTAGCGGAAATTGCTATCGACCTTGATAACGATGGCGTCTTCGCCAACAGCGAACGCCAAAGCGGGGCATCGCGCGCAATCGACGCCAACGCACCCACCGGTGCACACAAAGCGCGCCTAACCCTCACCGACGGCACAACCGTGACATACACTCTCTATATCACCGAAGAGATTACCGAACCCCGCCGCGTGGCCGTCGCATCGCAAGATCCCAAAATGGGTTCCGTGGCCATCGAGGGCACAACCGACATGGAAGTCACGACAAAACTCCCTGTCACAATGAGAGCAACAGCCGCTCCGGCATACGAGTTCGACCGCTGGGTCGACAACGAAGGTCGCAACATGGGCAACCTCAACCCCATCACATATTACGGCAAAGCGCCCATAACCTTCACCGCCACATTCGTGCAGAATAAATGGAGCCTACCCGCATTCAACGGCTCAAGCTCCGATTGGGATATGATTGTGAACGGCAACGGCGAAACGGGCAATAAACCCCAGCGCCTCACAATGGCCAGCGTCACTCAGAACGGCGTCACATCGAAGGTGCTCGACGGCACCGAGCCCCCGGCTTCGCACTTCATCACCATCCCCGTGCGTGTCAAAGCTGCCCCTGGCGGTAAGTTCGCATTCAACTGGGAGGGTGCGTCGTCGGCGCTGCAGTATATGTTCCTCACCGCCTATGCCGACCTTAACTGCGACGGCAAGTTTGCCGGCTCTGCCCCCGAACTTCTCGCCACTCGCGGCTCGCGCAATTCAGCCAACGCATCGGTGGCTAACGGCACAGTCAATGTCCTCCTCCCCTTCGATCTCCCTCTGGGCACAACCCATCTCCGATTCCGTTTCGATTCCGCCTGGGGTTCGAACTACGACAACTCAATCGGCGCCTTCCCCGCCGATGCAGCCACCAACCGACTCATCTACGAATTGATTCTTGAAGTGGCCCAATCGCCCGCTCACGACTGCCGTGTCACCGTCAAATCGCAAAACAACCAGCTCGGTTCGGTCAGCATCGACGGCTCAGTCTACAAACCGGGCGAGAAAGTAGTAATCTTCTCCTACCCCACACCCGGCTACCACATCGACTACTGGATGGACGCCAACGGTCGCAAGCTCCCCGCGGAATGGATGAGTGGTAACTCGCTCACATTTACCGTCTACGACAACGCCGACATCACTGCCGTCTTTGCCGCAGGCGATGCCGGAGTCACCAACGCCACCGCCGACCAGGGCGTCAGCGCCCGTGCCGAGGGCGACAGCATCATAGTGGCCGGACTCAAACCCAGCGACAAAGTTACTGTCTATGGCACCAAGGGCGAAATCATACACCGTGCGCGTAGCAAACAAACCACGCTTACAATCCCCGCTCCGGTCCCCGGACTCTATATCGTAAACACCCCCAACTCCACCCAAAAAGTGATCATTGGGCATTGATACTCAAACAGGGGCTGAATTTTTAAGGGCTTTAAGGACTTGAGGGTCTTTAAGGTCCTTAAAGTCTTTAGGGACCCTACCCCCCCTAAACCACCTAAACCACCTAAACCCCTAATTTTATCGCGCCTATAATGATTTGCCAATTTTTTTTGCTAATTTTGCATTATGCAAGAAGATTTTGACATCAGAGATCGGTCTAACCGCCCCGACGGCACCGAACGAGACATAGAGAAAGCCCTACGCCCGCTTGAGTTCGACGACTTTAGCGGACAAGATAAGATTATCGAGAATCTGCGCGTTTTTGTCGAAGCCGCCAAGATGCGCGGCGAAGCGCTCGACCATACTCTCCTGCACGGCCCTCCGGGTCTGGGTAAAACCACACTCTCAAATATCGTAGCCAACGAACTCGGCGTCGGCTTTAAAGTCACCTCAGGTCCGGTGCTCGATAAGCCGGGCGACCTGGCCGGTATCCTCATGAGCCTCGAAGATCACGACGTCCTATTCATCGACGAGATTCATCGCCTCCATCCCGTAGTCGAGGAGTACCTCTATTCGGCTATGGAGGATTTTCGCATCGATATTCTTCTCGACAAGGGTCCGGGAGCCAAAAGCGTACAGCTCACCATCTCCCCCTTCACCCTAATCGGTGCCACCACACGCAGCGGTAGCCTAACAGCCCCGTTGCGCGCCCGCTTCGGCATCAATTGCCACCTCGAATATTACGACCACCGCACGCTCTGCGGCATCGTGAAGCGCTCGGCACGCCTGCTCAACGTCGGCATCGACGACGAAGCGGCGATGGAGGTCTCGCTCCGAAGCCGCGGCACGCCGCGTGTGGCCAACGCCCTACTTCGTCGCGTACGCGATTTCGCCATGGTCAAAGGCTCCGGGCATATCGACATCGCCATCGCCCGCCATGCCCTCGAAGCTCTCAACATCGACCGCTATGGCCTCGATGAGATCGACAACCGCATCCTAACCACTCTTATCGATAAGTTTAAAGGCGGACCCGTCGGACTCTCTACCATCGCCACCGCTATCGGCGAAGATGCCGGCACCATCGAGGAGGTCTACGAACCATACCTCATCAAAGAGGGTTTCCTGAAGCGCACGCCGCGCGGACGCGAAGTCACCGACCTCGCATACACCCACCTCAACCGCCGTCGCGGTCCAGTGCAATCATCTCTCTTCGAGGACTAACATCCCTTTTTTCCGAACTGAAGTTATTTAAACAACTTCACTCCAACAACTAACCCAACAACTTCAATATGGCTGGAATTAAAGCTTTGGCTAAAGAGACTGCCGTCTACGGACTCAGCAGCATCGTGGGCCGATTCCTTAACTGGTGCCTCGTGCCCCTTTACGTCTATCTCTTCCCCACCGAAGAGTACGGCATCGTAAGCTACCTCTACAGCTTCACCGCCGTGATGCTCGTTATCCTGAATTATGGCATGGAGACCGGGTTCTTCCGCTTCGTCAACAAGGAGCGCGACCCCGAGCTGGTCTACACCACCTCGCTCACCTCGGTGGGCATCTCCTCGATAGCTTTCATCGTGCTGCTGTCAATCCTCATCAAACCCATCGCTAACCTCCTCCTTCTGCCCGACAACTCTCTGTTTGTCTGGATATTGGGCACGACGGTGGCAATCGACGCCTTCACCAACATCCCCTTTGCATATCTGCGCTATAAAAAGCGTGCATATCGCTTTGCCGGAATTAAGTTGCTGAATGTGGCTTTTAACATCGCGCTCAATCTCTTCTTCCTCTTGGCTTGCCCCAAGCTTGCGGCGTCGGCACCGGGGCTTATCGATTGGTTCTATGCCCCGCTTGGCGGCAAGGCTTTCGGCATCGGCTGGATATTTGTGGCCAACATTATCTCCACCCTCCTTATCCTCTGCCTCCTCATCCCCGAGCTCAAAGGACGCCGTCCGCAGATCGATTCCCAACTCTGGCGCAAGATGATTCGATACAGCTGGCCGCTTCTCATCCTGGGCGTTGCCGGCATCCTGAGCCAGAACATGGGTCAGATGATCATCCCCTACCTCTTCGAAGGTCAGGAGGAGGCTGCCCGCTCGATGGTGGGTATCTATGGCGCCAACATCAAGATAGCCATCGTAATGGTGATGTTCACCCAGGCCTTCCGCTATGCCTACGAACCCTTCATCTTTGCGCGCGCCAAGGGCGAGGGCTCCTCACCCTCCGACAAGAACCAAGCCTATTGCGACGCCATGAAGTTCTTCGTCGTCTTCGGTCTATTCATCTTCTTGGGCGTTATGTTCTATCTCCCGGTGCTGAAGCATTTCGTGTCGCCATCCTACTGGCCCGGACTCTCGGTGGTGCCGATCATGATGGTTGCGGAACTCTGCTTCGGTGTCTTCTTCAACCTCTCGCTCTGGTATAAACTCACCGACCGCACCCAATGGGGCATGTACCTCTCGCTCATATGCTTCGCACTGATGTTTATTCTCAATGTGGTGCTGGTGCGCGCCATCGGCATCCCCAACGGCTACATAGGCTCGGCGTGGGCCGCCCTTATCAGCTACTTCGCCGTGATGCTGATAAGCTATTTCGTGGGTCGCCACTACTTCCCGCTCCCCTACGAGCTGGGTCGCATGGGATGGTATACACTCTTTGCAGCCCTTCTCTATATCGCAAGTCTGCTCTTCGAACCCATCCTCTCCACCGCTCTGTTATACGCCGTTAAAACCATTCTCCTGCTCCTATATATCGGCATTGTTTTCGCCGCCGAGAATCCGTTGCGCCGCGCAAAACAGAAAAAATAACTTCGTTTTATATATTCAATGAGAAGTTGTTTGAACTTTTTTTTATAATTTTGCACTCTGAACATTTAAACACATAGAAGAGTTATGACAATAATCGACGGAAAAAAGACAGCTGCCGAAATCAAACAGGAGATTGCAGCCGAAGTTGCCGAAATGACTGCCAATGGCAATCGTGCCCCCCACTTGGCGGCAATCCTCGTCGGACACGACGGTGGTTCTGAAACTTACGTAGCCAACAAAGTCAAGGCTTGCGGCGAATGCGGCTTCAAAAGCTCGCTCATCCGCTTCGAAGACGATGTGACCGAAGAGCGTCTCATCGAGGAGATCGTACGACTCAACAACGACCCCGAGGTCGATGGCTTCATCGTGCAGCTCCCCCTTCCGCGCCACATCGACGAGCAGAACATTATCCGCGCCATCGATCCGGCTAAGGATGTCGACGGCTTCCATCCCGTCAACGTGGGTCGTATGTCGATCGGACTCCCCTGCTTCCTGCCCGCCACTCCGGCCGGCATCATGCAGCTCCTGAAGAGATATAACGTCCCCACATCGGGCAAGCACGCCGTGGTGATTGGACGCAGCAACATCGTCGGCAAACCGATGTCTGCTCTTCTGATGCAGAAATCAAACCCGGGCAACTGCACCGTGACCGTGTGCCACTCTGCCACACCCAACATCAAGGAGCTCACCCTCCAGGCCGACATCATCGTTGCCGCTCTGGGCAAACCGGGCTTCCTGACCGCCGATATGGTTAAGCCGGGCGCTACTATCATCGACGTTGGCACAACTCGCGTGCCCGATGCAACCCGCAAAGCCGGTTGGCGTCTCAGCGGCGACGTCGATTATGCTAACGTGGCCGAAAAGTGCGATTTCATCACACCCGTGCCGGGCGGCGTTGGTCCGATGACCATCTGCTCGCTCATGATCAATACTCTGCAGGCCCGCAAAGAGAACCCGTATAAGTAATTGTCACCCCGCGTGACGACTACTGAAGTTGTGCATACAACTTCACTAAGTATATATTGAAGATGTTTAGACCCTTCGGACACACAGTCCGATTGGTCTAAACGAAGTTGTTTAAACTTATTTTTTATTAAGATTTGCGAGAGAT
>QLIP01024739.1_pt1 | contig 14408 bp, 15 predicted proteins | sample 1769771 | NCBI WGS metagenome assembly QLIP01 (sample SAMN09428762, study PRJNA476227) | Gut metagenome, whole genome shotgun sequencing project. | isolation source: cecum | host: Rhizomys sinensis | place: China: Jinsha town of Minqing, Fujian Province | collected 2013-09-23
TCCGTGATTATTGCAAATTTATATGGATCCCCTGCAATCATAATTGCCATCCTTTTTTAGGTCAATTCATTATTAGTTTTACAACAGACCAATGACATTTGCAACAATATATATTGTCACTATGTTGTTCTATCCCTTCTATATCTATCATTGGAAGTTGTAATTTCTTTCCTTTCATCACAATCTCAAACTCATTGAAATGCCAATTTTCAAGTTCTTGTTTTTCTATTGTGAAGTCACAACTCTGTAAAAGTGTTGTAAGCTCTATTATAGGATTGCATATTGATTTGTATTGACACATATTATTTTTTCCTTGTTAGTAACGTTATACTATCAGCCGATTTGGCTGTTATTTTCTTTACCTTATTCAGCTCCCTCTCCTCCCCCATCATATCCTCAAAACGCACGTTGATGTTGTTGTATTTACCTCTATTCTACCACAACCACGCGCTGAGCGCAGGTATTGTGAATACATATCCACCACTATACCCATTGTCAACGCCTACTGGCACGCCGCGCCCATTTTTTTAAAGAATGTCGCCGCCAAGCGCTACTTGTAGCTCAGGCAGACGTTGCCGGCACAGCGCTACAAAAAAGGATAGATGAATCTTTGAAAGATTTTCAAAAAAACCATCGGTTTACCGTGGAAGGGCTTTCTTTTTTAAAGAGCCTGATTTTGTTAAAATCCCTTTTATTTTTCTGGGGTTTTTTGTGTCGCTTATTCCTTCTTCGCAAAACGCCGTTTTGGCTTTAATTGACGGCACGATTTTTCACGGCTATTCCATTGGCGCTGACGGGCTCAAAAGTGGTGAAGTGGTGTTTAACACCTCTATGACGGGTTATCAAGAAATTTTAACCGACCCATCTTATCGCCGGCAGTTGGTCACTTTAACCTACCCGCACATCGGCAACACGGGCGTAAATGGGGAAGATTTGGAATCACCCGCCGTGCAAGCCGCCGGCTTGATTATCCACCACTTGCCCACGCTTTCCAATTGGCGCGCCAAAGGCGATTTATCCAACTTTTTACAAAAAAACGGCGTGGTTGCTATTGCCGGATTGGATACGCGCAAACTCACCAAACACTTGCGCGAACACGGCGCAATGCCCGGTGCCATTATGACGGGGGAAGCGGATTCCAATAAAGCCTTGGCGATGGCAAAATCCTTCCCCGGTTTAAGCGGGATGGATTTGGCAAAAGAGGTTTCCACCCCTCAAATTTATGCTTACGAAGAAAGCATTTGGGAATTGGGGAAGGGCTTTCCCAAAGTTTCTCCCCCAAGCAACGCCCCGCACGTGGTGGCGTATGATTTTGGCATTAAGCGTAACATTTTGCGCTTATTGGTGAAGTTTGGCGCAAAAGTCACGGTTGTGCCCGCCCAAACCTCGGCAGAGGAGGTTTTAAAATTAAAACCCAACGGCGTGTTTTTATCCAACGGCCCGGGCGACCCGGAGCCCTGCACTTACGCCATCAACGCGATTAAAACTTTTTTAGATCAAAAAATTCCCCTGTTTGGCATTTGTTTGGGCCACCAATTGTTGGCATTGGCAAGTGGCGCAAAAACCTTAAAAATGAAGTTTGGTCACCACGGCGCGAATCATCCTGTGAAAGATTTAACGAGCGGGGCGGTGTGGATCACCAGCCAAAATCACGGTTTTGCGGTGGATAAAGAAAGTTTGCCTTCCAATTTAAAAATCACGCACCTTTCTTTGTTTGACGAGAGCATTCAAGGCTTGATGCGCACCGATGCGCCGGCGTTTTCCTTCCAAGGTCACCCGGAAGCAAGCCCGGGACCGCACGATGCCACTTTGTTGTTTGAACATTTCTTCAAAATGATGAAGGCTTAATTTTTCCACGGTGAAGGTGAAATTTTTTTGAAGTTCACCGTGGATTTTTTAAAAAAGGATGAAAAATGCGCGTAGCGGATGAAATTTTCAAAGCCTATGACATTCGCGGCATTGTGGATGAAACTTTAACTGAAAACACGGTGGAAGCCATCGGTTTTGTGTTGGGGAAATGGGCATTGGAAAGCCATTCCCCCGCCATTGCCGTGGGGCGGGATGGGCGTTTATCTGGTGAAAAACTGCAAAAATCTTTAATTCAAGGCATTTTAAAAAGCGGGGCGAATGTTTGGGATATCGGTAGCCTTCCCACGCCCCTTTCGTATTTTGCGGCGCACCATTTAAAATGCGGCTCATCTGTTGCGGTCACCGGCAGCCACAATCCCAAAAATTACAACGGCTTAAAAATGGTGATTGCGGGGAAAACCTTGGCGCAAGAGGATATTCAGCAAATTAAAAAAATCATTCAAAAAGAAGATTTCACCTTGCCCAAGACCCTTTTGGGGCAATGCGAAAAAAAGGAAATCAGAAAAGCCTATTTTGAAAAAATCGCAAGCGACATCCACCTTGCCCGCCCAATGCACATTGCCATTGATTGCGGCAACGGCATTGCGGGGGCATTTGCGCCGGAATTGTTTGAAAAATTGAATGTCAAAATCACGCCTTTGTTTTGTGAGGTGGATGGCAACTTTCCCCATCACCACCCCGACCCTTCTAAATTAGAAAATTTGGCGGATTTGATTGCCCACTTAAAAAATTCCAACGATGAATTGGGTTTGGCTTTTGATGGCGATGGGGATAGGCTGGGCGTGGTGTTGAAAGAGGGAGAAGTGATTTTTCCTGATCGCCAATTGATGTTGTTTGCAGAGGATATTTTAAAAAAAGAGAAGGGCGCAACCATTTTGTATGACGTCAAATGCACGCGATTGTTGGATTCTTTTATTCAAAAATCAGGGGGCGTGCCCTTGATGTGGAAAACCGGTCACGCCTTGATTAAACAAAAATTAAAAGAAACAAACGCCGCTTTGGCGGGGGAAATGTCCGGGCATTTGTTTTTTAATGATCGCTGGTTTGGCTTTGATGATGCGCTTTATTCCGCCGCAAGATTGTTGGAAATTTTAAGTCGGGTGGAAAATCCTTCTCTTCTTTTAAAAGCCTTACCCAACGCGCCTTCCACCCCGGAATTGAATATTAAAATGAAAGAGGGTGAGCCGTTTTTGTTGATTGAAAAGTTAAATTCTGTTGCGCAGCATTTTTTCCAACACGCGGAAAAAATCATCACTATTGATGGCTTACGCGTGGAATACAAAAACGGATTTGGCTTAATTCGCGCTTCCAACACTACGCCGGTTTTGGTGTTGCGTTTTGAAGCGGAAAATGAGGAGGGTTTAAAATCCATTCAAGCTGATTTTAAAAATGCTTTGAATGGGGCGTGGGAAGGGTTAAACCTTCCTTTTTGAAGTTTTGCCACGGTCAACCACTGTTTTTTTTGAAAAAAGGAGAAAACAATGTCCATTATGGATGAATTTGCCAAAAAGGCGAAAAGTTTGGGGAAAACCATCGTTTTGCCCGAAGGGATGGACCCGCGCGTAGCCAAAGCTGCTGCGCAAGTTTTAAAAAACGGCATTGCCAAATTGATTGTTTTGGCAACCCCCAAGGAATGGGAAGAATCCACTGCGGGCGTGGATTTTTCCAATAAAGAAAATTTGGAAGTCATCAATTGGCAAGAATCGCCTTTATTAAAAGAATTTGCCCAAGATTACCAAAAAGAGCGCGCGGCAAAAGGCAAAACCGTGAGTTTGGAAGACTGCGAAAAGCAAATGCAAAATCGCCTTTATTTTGGGAATATGCTGGTGAAAACCGGCAGAGCCGCGGGCTTGGTTGCGGGTTCTATTGCTTCTACCGGCGATATGCTGCGCGCGGCGTTTCAAGTGGTGGGCACAGCGCCCGGCATCAATTTGGCAAGCTCTTCTTTTATTATGGAATTGGCGAATCCTTCCCCCAACGGCGATAAAGTAATGTTGTTTGCCGATTGCGCGGTAAATCCCAACCCATCCGCGGAACAGCTTTCCGATATCGCTTTATCCACGGTGAACACCTATAAAAATTTAATTGGCGGGCAAGCGCGCGTGGCGTTTTTGTCTTTTTCTTCCAAAGGTTCTGCCCAACACGAATTGGTGGAAAAGGTGCAAAAAGCGGTGGAAATCACCTTAAAACGCGCAGCGGAAATGGGCATCAAAGAAGAGGTGGCGATTTTTGACGGCGAAATGCAGTTGGATGCCGCCTTGGTGGAACGCGTGGGCGCTGCAAAATGTAAGGGGAGTAAAGTTGCCGGTAAAGCGAACGTTTTGATTTTCCCCGATTTACAAGCCGGCAACATTGGCTATAAATTGGTGGAAAGGTTGGGCAACGCCACCGCCATTGGTCCTTTTATTCAAGGGGCGGCCAAACCGGTGAATGATTTGTCGCGCGGCTGTTCAGCGGAAGACATCGCTTCCACCGTCACGGTGACCTGTTGTATGTAATTTTTTTCCACGGTCAAGCTTGGTTTTTTTATAAAAAAACAAAGGGTTGACCGTGGAAAACTGCGCCTTTTTTTAAAAAAAGGAGGTTGTTTTTATGAAAAAAATCTTTTTGTTGTGCGCTTTATTTTCTTTATCCGCCTGCGGGGTGGAATCCTTAACCGCCGCGGCAACCTCAGCGGTTTTAAAAAAGGAAGAAGCACAAATTCGCAAACAGCAACACGACAGGTTAAAAGAATCCATTGAAAAAATCCAAGAACAGCAAAGGGCAAAAGACCGTGCCGCGCGGGAAGCTTTTGGAATGCTGGATAAATCGGAAGAGGAATGATTTCCAATGCGCGGTGCATTGCGCATTTGGATATGGATTCTTTTTTTGTTTCCGTGGTACGCCTGCGCTTTCCTTTTTTAAACAAAGTGCCTTTGGTGGTGGGCGGCAAAAACGCCACCTTGCCTTCTAAGGAAAATCATTTTGCTTGCGATTCCCTTTTAAATTATGAAGGTCGCGGCGTGATTGCTTCCGCGAGTTACGAAGCGCGCGCCCTTTCTTTAAAATCGGGGATGGCGCTGAAAACGGCAGCGGAAATTTTAAAAAAACAACACCAAAATGCCGCTTTGTTGCCGGTGTTAATGAACGACAATCGCTTTTATTCGCACCAATTCAAAAGCGTGGTGCGCGCCATCGCTCCCCAAATTGAAGAAGCGGGGATGGATGAAATTTATATAGATTTAAGCGCCTTTCAAAATCCGGTGGAGAGCGCACAAAACATCCAAAAAGCGGTGTGGGAAAAAACGGGATTGAGTTGTTCTATTGGCTTAGCGCCCAACAAATTGATGGCGAAATTGGCAAGCGCCTTTGAAAAACCAAAAGGTTTGACGCAATTTTTTATTCCCCAAGATTTAGAAAAAAGAATTTGGATTTTACCGGTTTTGAAAATCAACGGCATTGGGCAAAAAACCGCAGAAAAATTAAAAAAATTGAATATTTTCACCATCGGTGATTTGGCAAAAGCGCCTTTGGAAAATTTAGTCAAAACCTTTGGCGTGCGCCAAGGCAATTGGTTAAAAAGTGCTGCGTGGGGAGAAGATTTTCGGGAGTTGAAATTGGAAAAAGCAGTGCCTTTATCATTAAGTGCGGAAAACACCTTTACCCGAGATTACGCTTTACCCCAAGACCGCGCGTTATTGACGCAAAATTTAAACGCCTTGTGTTTAAAGCTTTCCTTTGATTTAAAACGCAAAAAAATGTGCGCCAAAACGGTGGCGGTGAAGATTGTTTTCGGGGATTTTTCCACCCAAACGCGCGGATTTTCTTTAAAGTCGCCCATTGTGGAAGCGGATGATTTGTGCCAAGCCGCGCGCCAAAATTTGAAATATTTTAACTTTCAAAAACCCTTGCGTTTATTGGGCGTGAGCGCCAAGCAATTGTTGCCGCTTAAAATGTTAAAAGAAGAAAAAGAAGCGTGGTTGGTTTAAAAAAGAGCAAAAAAAAAAGCCGCTTAACCAACAAAGCGGCAAAAGATAAAAAGAGGAAAAAATGTTCACACTTTCTTGGTGCCTCGGGCCAGACTCGAACTGGCACGCCTTGCGGCGGTGGATTTTGAGTCCACTGCGTCTACCGATTCCGCCACCGAGGCACGTCCAAAAGAGTGCGCATTCTAAAACACGTTTTTTCCGCGGTCAACTTAAAATTTTTTTGAAAATTTTTGAAGCTTGACCGTGGAAAAAGCCGCTCCCAATTCTTTTTTGGGCGAAAAAAAAGGATGTGGTAAAATCTCGGCGTTTTCATTTTTAGCATAGATAAAATGTTCAGTCGCTTAATGCCCAAAGATGTGAAATATTTTGATTTGTTTAATCGTCACGCGGAATTGATTGCCAAGGGAGGGGAAGCTTTATTTGATTTAACCTGCGCCTTGGTGGAACAAGACAAAAACAAAGCCAAAGAATTGGCGGATTTGATTGATAAAATTGAACGCCAAGCCGATGACGTCACGCACGAAGTGCTCTCTAAGTTACACACTTCCTTTATCACCCCCTTTGACCGCGATGAAATCCATTCTTTAATTAGCCACTTGGACGATGTGCTGGATATCATCCAAGACGTGGCGGAGGTGTTTTTTTTATACGATGTCAAATGCGTGCCGCAAGAAGTCAAAACAATGGGCGAAATCACCAAACATTGTTGCGAACGCATTCAAGCCGTGGTGCGTTTGTTGCACAGTATGGATAATTCCCCTGCCATTTTGCGCTTGTGCCACGAAATTGCGGAATCGGAAACCGCCACGGATAGGCAATACCGCGAGGCGATGTCGCGCTTATTTAGAGAAGAACCGGACGTGCGCGAATTGGTGAAGATTAAGCAAATTTACGAAGTTTTAGAATCGGTGACGGATCATTGTAAAGATGTCGCCACCACCATTGAATCCATCGTTTTGGAAAATTCATAAGAATGGAATCCGGGTCAATCGGCTTATTCGCCGTGGTTTTGTTGGTCGCGGTGGCGTTGGTGTTTGATTTTATGAACGGCTTTCACGATGCCGCCAATTCCATTGCCACAGTAGTTTCCACGCGTGTTTTAAAACCTTTTCAAGCCGTCATTTGGGCAGCTTCCTTTAACTTTTTGGCGTATTTTTTATTTGATTTGCACGTGGCTTCCACCATCGGCAAAGGCACAATTGACGCCGCCATTGTTGACCCCGCCATCATTTTTTCCGCCTTAACCGGCGCCATTGTGTGGAATGTGGTCACGTGGTATTTCGGCATTCCCTCTTCTTCCTCGCACGCTTTGGTGGGCGGCTTGGTGGGGGCAGCCTTGGTGAAATCGGGGGTGGAAAGCTTGATGTTGTTGGGCATTTTCAAAATCATCGCTTTTATTTTCATCGCGCCCTTGTTGGGTTTTTTGTTCGGTGGTTTTGCGATGGTGTTGATTTCTTGGATTTGTCGCAAAAAGCCACAAAGGAAGGTGGATAAATATTTTCGGCGTTTGCAACTCATTTCCGCCGCTGCATATAGCTTAGGGCACGGGGGAAATGACGCACAAAAAACGGTGGGCATCATTTGGATGTTGTTGATTGCCGCCGATATGACGAACGGCTCCAATCACGTGCCGCCGTGGGTGGTTTTTTCTTGTTACACCGCAATGGGTTTGGGCACGTTATTTGGCGGCTGGCGCATTGTGAAAACAATGGGTAACCGCATTACAGAACTCAACCAAGCGCGCGGATTTTGCGCCAATTCCGGTGGCGCTTTAACCTTATTCATCGCCACCACCTTTGGCATTCCCGTTTCCACCACGCACACCATCACCGGCGCCATTGCAGGCGTAGGCGCAACCCACGGCACGCGCCGCGTGCGTTGGGGAGTGGCGGGCAACATCATTTGGGCGTGGATTTTAACCTTACCGTGCTCGGGCTTTGTGGCCGCCCTCGCGTGGTATTTGGGGAGGCTGATTTTTTAAAAAAATCCGCGGTCGACCGTGGATTTTTTTAAAAAATAGCAAGCAAAATGGATGAAAAAAACTACATCACACCAGAAGGCTATCAAAAATTAAAAGAAGAGCGGGAATTTTTGATTAAAACCGAGCGCCCCAAAGTGGTGGAAGTGGTCTCGTGGGCGGCGGGCAACGGTGACCGTTCTGAAAACGGCGATTATATTTACGGCAAAAAGCGCTTGCGGGAAATTGACAAACGCATTCGTTTTTTGAACCACAGAATTGATGATGCCGTGGTGGTGGAGGTTTCTTTAAACAAAGGCAAAACCCAAGTTTTTTTTGGCGCGCGCGTTTTAATTGTGGATGAAGAGGGAGAAGAGCAAATGCTTTATATTGTGGGTGCGGATGAAGCAGAAGGAAAGTTGGGCAAAATCAGCTGGCAATCCCCCTTAGCTAAGGCGATTTTAAAGAAAAACAAAGGGGAAACGGTGCAGTTTCAAACGCCCAAAGGAGTGCGGGAAATTGAAATTCTGGATGTGTTTTACGATTAAAAATCCACGGTCTATCCAAAAAAAATTCAAAAATGATTGAGCTCAACCACATTGCCAAACACTATAAAAAGCGCGTTGTTTTAAAAAACGTGCATTTTAAAATGGGAACGGGGGAGCGCATTTTTTTGTCTGGTGCCTCTGGCGCGGGGAAATCCACCCTTTTAAAAATCATCGCTGCTTTGGAAAAACCCACCAGCGGAGAGGTTTTTTTTAACGGGCAAAGCCTTTCCAAAATGCGCCCCGCGGCTTTACCCTTTTTGCGCCGTCATTTTGGCTTGGTTTTCCAAGACCCCAAATTGTTGATGGATCGCAGCGCTTTGGAAAATGTGTTGTTCCCTTTGGAAGTGCAGGGCTTTTTTTCTTTTAAATTCGCCAGAAAACGCGCCGAGGCAGCCTTGGATAAAGTGGGCTTATTGGGAAGGTCTCGTGCAATGCCGGTGGAACTCTCTGGTGGAGAACAACAGCGTTTGGCGATTGCGCGCGCGGTGGTCAATCATCCTTCCGTGTTAATTGCGGATGAGCCCACCAGCCATTTGGACAAAACCACCGCAGGGGAAATCCGCGCTTTGTTTGATGAGTTCCACAGCGTGGGTGTGGCGCTCTTAATTGTCTCGCACGACCAAACGTGGTGGGAATCAGGAAAACACTGGGTGTTGAAAGACGGGGTGTTGGAATGAATTTTTTGCGCCTTCATCTAAGGGCGTTGCGGCGCGCTTTAACGCAGTTTTTGAATAGTTTGGGCGGGCATTTTCTTTGCGTTTTTTCCATTGCCATTGCCTTAACCTTGCCGGCTTTGGGGTTTTTGTGGATTGAAAGTGCCCATTCTTTGGGCAACAAAATGGCTTTGCACGAAATCAGTTTGTTTTTGGATTGGGATATTTCAAAAGAAGGGATAGAAAAAACGCGCCAAAACTTGGAAGAGCTGTCCGTGCGTTTTCAATTTGTGGAAAAGGAAAAAGCCTTTCAAAATTTGTCTCAAACCTTGGGTTTAGGGGAAATGAAATCCTTAATGGAAGAAAACCCTTTGCCCGATGCCTTTATTGTGCAACCAGTAGATCAAAGCATAGAAAATTTAAAAAAATTGAAAGAAGAATTTTCCACTTGGGAAAATGTTGCCCTTGTCCAGTGGGACAGCGCGTGGGCAGAGCGTTTTAATGCTTTAATGGATTTGGCGCGCTCTTTAATCAACCTGTTGGCGCTCTTATTTTTTTTGGGGCTCATCGCCATTGTCTTCAACAGCGCCCGCTTACAAATGCTCCTCTACCGCGATGAAATGGAAGTCTCTTGGATGATGGGCGCAACACGCCATTTCATCGCCTTGCCTTTTTATTATTTCGGCGCGCTGTTGGGCTTTTTGGGGGCGATGTTGGCTTTTTTACTGCTTTATGGCTTAACCCTGTATTTGTCTCCTTGGGTCACGGGGCTGGCTACCTTTTACAATTTGCCCTTGGAACTTTTGCCTCCCTCTTGGGAAATTTTCGCCGTGTTGAGTGGGGGAGCGGTTTTGCTCTCCTTGGTGGCGGTTTATTTTTCCGCGCGCGTTTTTTTGCGTCCTTTTCAATAATGCCTTCTGTCACCATTCAACAACGCGCGCACAATCCTGTTGCGACTTATCGTTTAACCCAACAAAAGGTGCATCCTTTGTTGGCGCGCCTTTTTGCAGCGCGTGGCGTGGAAGATTTTGCGGATGTGGATTTGGAATTGGCTTCTCTTGCCCCGCCCCACACGTTAAAAAACACGGAAAAATCCGCAAAAATTTTGGCCGATGCCGTGGAAAAGCAAAAAAAGGTAATCATCATCGGCGATTACGATTGCGATGGCGCAACCTCCACGGCTTTGGCGGTGCGTGCATTGAAATTATTGGGTTTGGACGCGCGTTATTTAGTCCCGGACCGCTTTCGTTTGGGGTATGGCTTAACGCCGGCAATCGTGGATTTGTTGTTGGAAATGCAACCCCAACCGGAATTGATCATCACGGTGGATAACGGAATGGGAAGCTTTGAAGGCGTGGAATACGCCAAACAATTCCACATTGAAACCCTCATCACCGACCACCATTTGCCTGCGGAAAAAGACCCCGAAGCCTTGGCTATTGTGAACCCCAATCAGCGCAAAGGCACGCCTTCTTTAAAAAATTTGGCGGGCGTGGGCGTGATTTTTTACGTGATGTTGCAATTGCGCGCAGAATTAAGGGCGCGCGGCTTTTTCCAACACCGCCCTGAGCCCAATTTTAAAAATTTATTGGATTTGGTGGCGTTGGGCACGGTGGCGGATTTGGTGCATTTAGACCACAACAACCGCGTCTTGGTGGCGCACGGTTTAAGTAACATCCGCAAAGGCATTGTGCACATCGGCTTACAAAAAATGTTTGAAGTCTCTGGCATCTCACCTTTTGAAGCTAAGGTGGAAGATTTGAGTTTTCGCATTGCCCCCCGATTAAACGCCGCTGGGCGCATTGACCATATGCATTTGGGGGTGGAGTGTTTATTAACCGATAATTTAATTTGCGCAACAGAATGCGCACAAAAATTAAGCAACTTAAATTACGAGCGCCAAATCATTGAACGCAAAATGAAAGACGAGGCAAGGTCTCTCATTCAATCCTTGCCCCCAATAGAAGAAACATTAAAAGCAAAACAGCAAAACGCCCTTTGTTTATGGGGCGAGGGTTGGCACGAAGGCGTGGTGGGCTTATTGGCTGCTCACTTGGTGAAAACCTATCATCTGCCTTCTTTTGTGTTTGGCAAAGCCCAAGAAGAAGGCTTCATTAAAGGATCAGGCAGAAGCGTGCCGGGCTTACACTTGCGCGATGCCTTGGATTGCATTGAAAAAGAATCCCCCGGAATTTTATGCCGTTTTGGCGGGCACGCGATGGCGGCGGGCTTGACCTTACGCCAAAAAGATTTTGAACGCTTTCAAACTTTGTTTTTTAAAGTGGTGGCGCAAAACGGCATTTTGGGTCCCAAAATCATTGAAACGGATGGCGAATTGCCCACGGATTGTTTCAGTTTGCCCTTTGCCAAATTGTTGCAAAACCAAGTGTGGGGGCAGGGCTTTGCCCCTCCCTTCTTTGAAGGCATTTTTACCGTTCAAAGCCAAAAAATTTTAAAAGAAAAACATTTGAAACTTTGCGTGTTAGCCCCAAACCAAATGACGCTCCCCGCCTTGTTTTTTAACGCCCCCGTTTTGAATGTGCCTGAAACCGTGCGTTTGGTTTATCGCTTGGGCGTTAGCGCTTTCCGTGGCGTGGAATCCTTAAATTTGGTGGTGGAACACCTTGAAGCGGCGTGAGTTTTCGCTCTTCAAAAATCTCGGTTTCCCCGCGCTCAACGGGTGAAACTCTCCCACAACCTCAGCGAGAAAAAGACGTAAACCACAAACGCGAGAAGCCCAAGCGCTACAAAAACGAGAAAATGGGACACAATTCTGAAGATTTTAAACCGCCAAAGCCCAAGGATACCAATCGGAGTGCTATAACGAAACCACCACGTGTCCTCCAACTTTTGATTTTCAATGAAAACCCAATCTCTGTTTCCGCAATGTGGGCAATTGCGCCTTTTGCTTAGTCCTGCACTGATTTTATTGGCGAAAAGCGCAATAAAAAGAAGAATGCCAATGATGAGAACTATGGGAAGGTCAGTTGTAAAGTAGCTTTGCAATCCTTCCCCAAACCGAAAAAGATACCCCCCCCAGAGGTTTGGGAAGACCACCATCCCAAGCCGTAATGGAACAAACACCGAGCAGTGCGGAAGTGGCACAGATAGAAAACGGGGTCGGGTTGAGTGCGGCTTTGCGCCCACATTGACAGCATTGAAGGTAATTTCCTTTTTCTGCTGGGGTTTGTTTTTCCCCCTTTTCTGCCGTAGGTTTTTTTGCCATTCTTTTCTCCTTAAAAAGCTCTTTTCCGCGGTGAACCTTAAAAATTTTTCAAAAAAAATAAGCGTTCACCATGGATTTTATTCCAAATTCATTTTAAAAAAATGGGTTTTCCAAAAGGCAGATGCGCGCCCAAAATGCCGATGTTTTTATTTTTAAATTCTTCTAAAAACTGTAAGCGTGTTTGAATGGCTTTTTCTTTATTTTCATCAAAAGCAATGCCAATTTCCGGGCGCTCTATTTGCGCGGCATAAAAATGCATTAAATCTGCCCAAAAAATTAAATGGCGTTTTTCGCCTTTGAATTCAATTAAATTGTGCCCGGGCGTGTGCCCGTAAGCGGGAATGTTTTGAATGGTTAAATAAGAGGGTAATAAATTTTGATTTTCAGGGAAAAAGGAAATCTGCTCTTTGTATAAATCAAATATTTGATTGGCGGTTTTCTTTTCTTTCCAATAATCATATTCTTTTTTGTCCAAATAAAATTTGGCATTGGGAAAAGTTTTTGTTCCTTCAAAAATCATCCCGCCAATATGATCCGGATGCGCGTGCGTTAAAAGAATGTGTGTGATATCTTTTGGGGAAAGATTTAAATGTTTTAATTCTTGTTGAAGAATAGAAAAAGTTTTGGAATAACCGGTATCCACCAAGGCTATAAACTTTTCGTGTTTTAAAAGCAAAATATTTTGTTTATTTTGTGGAGCTGTTTTAGTTTTTATTTTAATAAAATCGGCATCGTTTGAATTGTTGGGAATCAATTGAGCGGTGGGCGGATTAAAATTCCCAAGGGATAAAACGTAAATATCCACATCCTCTATTTTTTGATGAAAAGAAGGTTCAGCAAAAAGGGGAAAAGAAAATAAAAAAGTAATTAGAAAAATAGAAAAAACACGAAAATGTTGAATGATTTCTTTCATTGTTTTCATTTGCTTTCTCCTTCCAATTCATTGGTTTACAAAAAATATTATAATCCCCAAAAAACTTTATTTTCAAGGTGAAAAAAGCTAAAATTATTTTTATTGTTTTTAAAAGAGAAAAAATTATGGCTTTGCAATGCGGAATTGTGGGTTTGCCGAATGTGGGGAAATCCACCTTATTTAATGCCTTAACCCAAGCGGGCATTGCCGCTGAAAATTACCCTTTTTGCACCATAGACCCCAACGTGGGCATTGTGGAAGTGCCGGACGAGCGCCTCTTAACTTTGGCGGAAATGGTCAAGCCCCAGCGTGTTGTGCCGGCAACGGTGGAATTTGTGGATATCGCGGGCTTGGTGGCGGGCGCTTCCAAAGGCGAAGGTTTGGGCAACCAGTTTTTGGCGAACATCCGCGAAACGGACGCCATCATCCACGTGGTGCGTGCCTTTGAAGATGAAAACGTGGTGCACGTCTCTGGTGGCGTTGACCCCTTGCGCGATATTGAAATCATCAACACGGAATTGGCTTTGGCAGATTTATCCACCGTGGAAAAAACGTTAAATCGCTACAAAAAACCTGCCCAAGCGGGTGATAAAGAAGCCAAATTGTGGGTGAATGCCTTGGAAAAAAGTTTGGCGTGTTTAAATGAAGGCAAATTGTTGCGCGCGCTTTCCCTTTCCAAAGAAGAACAAGCCCTTTTAAAACCCCTTTGCTTGTTAACCCAAAAACCGGTTTTGTATGTGGCGAACGTGAATGAAAACGGGTTTAAAAACAATCCCTTATTAGAACAAGTTAAAGAATATAGTAAAAATACACAATCCGAATTTTTGAGCGTTTGCGCCGCCATTGAAGCGGAAATTGCGGTGTTGGAAGAAAGGGATAAAAAAGATTTTTTGGAATCCTTAGGTTTAACCGAGCCCGGGTTAAACCGCTTAATTCGCGCGGCGTTTCATTTGTTGGGCTTGCAAACCTATTTCACTGCGGGCGAAAAAGAGGTGCGCGCGTGGACCATTCGCCAAGGCGACACCGCGCCCAAAGCGGCGGGCGTCATCCATTCCGATTTTGAACGTGGCTTTATTCGCGCGCAAACCATTGCTTTTGCCGATTTCGTGCAGTTTAAGGGGGAATTGGGCGCAAAAGAAGCTGGCAAACTGCGCTCGGAAGGCAAAGATTATGTGGTGCAGGATGGCGATATTTTGAATTTTTTATTCAATGTTTAATGGATGTTAATTGATGTTTCATTTTTAAAATTTTCCACGGTCAAATTTTATTTTTTT
>QLIP01107131.1_pt1 | contig 14363 bp, 9 predicted proteins | sample 1769771 | NCBI WGS metagenome assembly QLIP01 (sample SAMN09428762, study PRJNA476227) | Gut metagenome, whole genome shotgun sequencing project. | isolation source: cecum | host: Rhizomys sinensis | place: China: Jinsha town of Minqing, Fujian Province | collected 2013-09-23
GCACCTTCCTGCTCAACACCATCTGGGAAGGCGACGAACTCGCTGCCAACCTCCCCAACAAGGTGAAGCGCTACCTGGCTCAACACAACATCACCACCTACTACATCAACGCCACTAAGATTGCACGCGAAATTGGTCTGGGCAACCGCACCAACACCATTCTCCAAAGCGCATTCTTCCGCATCACCGGCGTTATCCCCGCCGACATGGCCATCGAACAAATGAAGAAATTCATTGTTAAGAGCTACGGCAAGAAGGGCGAAGACGTGGTGAAGAAAAACTACGACGCTGTGGACCGCGGCGGTGAATACCAACAACTCACCATCGACCCCGCATGGGCCAACCTCCCCGACGACGAAAAACCCGAAAACAACGACCCCGAATTTATCAATCGCCTCGTGCGCCCCATCAACGCTCAAGATGGCGACTCACTGACCGTGAAGGACTTCGCCAACATCTCCGACGGCGTTTGGCGTCAAGGCACCGCTAAGTTCGAAAAGCGCGGCGTAGCCCCCTACGTACCCCACTGGGAAGTTGAAAACTGCATCCAATGTAACAAGTGTGCATTCGTTTGCCCTCACGCTGCTATCCGTCCCTTCGTGCTCACCGCCGAAGAAATGGCTGCCGCTCCCTTTGGCGAAGATCGCACCCTGGCCGCCATCGGCAAAACCTTCGACGGCATGCGCTTCATCCAAAGCGTTGACGTGCTCGACTGCCTCGGCTGCGGCAACTGCGTTGACGTATGCCCCGGCCGCAAGGGCGTGAAGGCTCTCGAAATGCGTGCCCTCGAGGACGAAATGTTCGAACAAACCGAATGGGACTACTGCGTAGAGAAAGTCACCTCCAAGCAACACCTCGTTGACATCAAGCTCAACCCCAAGAACTCTCAGTTCGCTACCCCCTACTTCGAGTTCTCTGGCGCTTGCTCTGGTTGCGGCGAAACCCCCTACGTCAAGCTGATTTCTCAACTCTTCGGCACCCGCGAAATGGTGGCCAACGCAACTGGTTGCTCCTCCATCTACTCCGGCTCCGTGCCCTCAACCCCCTACACCACCAACGCCAAGGGCCAAGGTCCCGCTTGGGGTAACTCACTCTTCGAGGACTTCGCCGAATTCGGCCTTGGCATGAACATTGCCAACAAGAAGATGCGCGAACGCGTCACCGCCCTCGTGCAAAAGGGCCTGACCTGCGACTGCTGCTCCGACGAACTCAAAGCCCTCTTCGCCGAATGGCTCGAAGTGAAGAACGACGGCGACAAATCGCGCGCCGTAGCCGACCAAATCATTCCCATGATTGAGAAGTGCAGCTGCGACATTTGCCGCGAACTCACCGAACTCAAAGGCTACCTCGTGAAGCGTGCCCACTGGATCATCGCCGGCGACGGTGCTGCCTACGACATCGGCTTCGGCGGCCTCGACCACGTGCTCGCCTCTGGCGAAGACATCAACGTGATTGTTGTCGACACCGAAGTTTACTCCAACACTGGCGGCCAAGCCTCCAAGGCTACCCCCGTTGGCGCTATCGCCAAGTTTGCCGCCGCTGGTAAGCGCGTGCGCAAAAAGGACCTCGGCCTCATCGCCTCCACCTACGGCTACGTCTACTGCGCTCAAATCGCTATGGGTGCCGACAATGCCCAAACCCTCAAGGCTATCCGCGAAGCTGAAGCCTACGACGGTCCCTCAATCATCATTGCCTACTCTCCCTGTATCAACCACGGCCTGAAATCGGGCATGGGCAAGAGCCAGGAAGAAGAACGCAAGGCCGTTGAATGTGGCTACTGGCACCTCTGGCGCTACAACCCCGCCCTCGAAGCCGAAGGCAAGAACCCCTTCACCCTCGACTCCAAGGCTCCCGATTGGGACAAGTTTGACGACTACCTCAAGGGCGAAGTTCGCTTTGCCTCGCTCGTGAAGGCCTTCCCTGGCGAAGCCGCCGAGCTCTTCGCAGCCGCCAAGCAAAACGCCCAATGGCGCTACAATAACTACCGCCGCCTTGCTCGTCAGCAATGGGGCATCGACCCCGACGCCGCCGAGTAATCCGCGCCGCAATAACTCCAACGCCGCAGCCCTCCAGCTGCGGCGTTCGTTTTTTTTGCAGCCGCTCAGGCACAAAAATAACTTCTATAAATTATAATTTATATAACTTATAGAAGTTATCTGTGCTAAAAGGCGCGGTTAGGCCTTCTTCTTGCAGGTCTTTTTGGCGGGAGCCTTCTTGGCGGGGGCTTCGGCGGCAGGGGCAGCAGCGGGGGCGGTCTTGTGCTCCACGTTGAACTGCTCTACGGTGCGACGCAGCGAGGCGTTTTCCTTGGTGAGGGCTTCGATTTCAGTGGCCTGATTGCGAATGGTGGTGATGAGCGGGTTGAGTTCCTCGGTGTCGATGTTTTCGGGGAACTGCTCCTCAACGCGCACCAGAAAGTCGGCCAGCACGTTCATGTAGTTGGTGAAGGCTTCGTAGGGGGTGCTATAGGGCGAGAAGTTGGATGCGCCGCCCGTGAAGTGCTTGGTGCTCATGTAGTAGAAATGGTCGGCAGCCTGGAGATACCAGTAGTCCATTTTGAGGCGACGGTCGGAGCAGAGGCGAACGCGTTCGGCCACAGAATAGAGCTTGTCGAAGGCTTCGTTTTGCAAGCGATTACCGAGCCAGGCGGAGATGTCGCGCGAGTCGTCGACAGCCGAGATGGGGTGACCCACGGCCACCACGTCGACGGGTTTGAGCTTGGAAATGGCATCGGAGGAGGTCCAGAACTCAACACCACGCTCTACGGCAAAGCGGGGAAGCGCTTCGAGGAACTGGAAGATGCCCGATTCGCGGGGTTGGAGGCCGCCAAAGGTGTCGAGGTTCATGCAGAGGTTGATGATTTGTTCCTCGGGGGGGGTGGAGGCAATCCAGTCGATGTATTTGTCGGCGGTGAGGGGGTCGCCATACCAGGAGAACTCTGTGAAGCGGTGGGAGATGTCGTCGGCGAGCTTAGCGTTGTTGAAGAGAAGCTTGAGCTTGGGGGCAGAGGCCGATGAGTAGACGTAGTTGGGGCTCTTCCAGCCGAGCACGTGCTTGGCACCTTCGGTCACGGCACCCTTGAAGCCAAGGGAGGTGAAGAGGGGCGCGATTTCGTCGGAGTAGATGAGTTCGGTGTTGCGGATAACGGTGGGTTTCTTGCCAAACTTGCGTTGGATAAGGTCGGAGTGCACCTTCACTTGGAGCATGAACTCTTCGGGGTCGGCCAGCGAGGCGAGCGACGAAGGATAGGGCATGCCGAGGAACTCCACGGCACCAGTTTTGGCCAGGCGCACGAGCAGGTCGTCGAGTTCGGGCTCGTGCATTTCGATTTGCTCGATGGCGTCGCCAGAGATGGCGAGCGAGAAGCGGAATTTGCCCTGGCTCTCCTCAATCATGCGCAGGAGGGTTTCGCAAGCGGGGATATAGGCGCGCTCGCAAACGCGATGCAGGATTTCTTCGTTGGCGAAGTCGTCCCAGTAGTAGTGGTCATTGCCGATTTCGAAGAAGCGATACCTTTTGAGGCGCACCGGCTGATGGATGTTTAGAACAAAATTGATGGCTTTCATGATCTATGGAGAACCTTATTATATATGTCGATAACTTTTTGACCGGCTTTTTGCCAGGTGATTTGGTTTACTTCGGCAATGCCGGCTTCCTTGAGCTGGTCGTGCATTGCGGGATAGGTGATGATGGAGTAGATGGCGTTGGCCATGGCGTCGATGTCCCAGTAGTCGGTCTTGACCACGTTGTCGAGGATTTCGGCGCAACCGCTCTGCTTGGAGATAATCGAGGGCACACCCATCTGCATGGCTTCGAGCGGCGAGATGCCGAAAGGCTCGGACACGGAGGGCATAATGTAAACGTCGGAGGCGGCAAAGGTTTCATACACCTGCTTGCCGCGCATAAATCCGGGGAAGTGGAAGCGGTCGGCAATGCCGCGTTCGGCCACGAGGTCGATCATCTTGTTCATCATGTCGCCCGAGCCAGCCATGACGAAGCGCACGTTCTTGTTGAGCTTGAGCACACGCGCGGCGGCCTCAACGAAGTATTCGGGACCCTTCTGCATGGTGATGCGCCCCAGGAAGGTGACCACCTTATCCTTGGGGCGTTCCACCTTGATGTCGAGATACTCCTGCGAGAGGGGGGTGACAGCGTTGTGGACGGTGGTGACCTTAGCGGGGTTGATGCCATACTTTTCGATGACGGTTTGGCGCGTGAGGTTTGACACCGTGATGATGTGGTCGGCGTGGTGCATACCGTCCAGCTCAATATTGAACACCGTGGGGTTGACATTGCCGCGCGAGCGGTCGAAGTCGGTGGCGTGCACGTGGATTACGAGGGGCTTGCCAGTGACCTGCTTGGCGTGGATGCCAGCGGGATAGGTGAGCCAGTCGTGGGAGTGAATTACGTCGCAGTCAATGGTGCGAGCAATCACGCCCGCCATGATGCTGTAGTTGTTGATTTCTTCCAGGAGGTTGTCGAGATATTTGCCCGAGAACTCAATGCAGCCCAGGTCGTTGGTGCGCATATAGTTGAAGTCGGCATATATATGGTCGCGCAGCTGGAAGTAGAGGTCGGGGTTCATGAGGTGGCCAATGCGCTGGTCGACGTATTCGCGATTAACGTCGCGCCAAGCCACAGGCACCTGCGAGGCACCGATGATGTTGGCAAACGAGCGGTCTTCGTCGCCAAAGGGTTTGGGTATCACAAAGGTGATGTCCATGTCGCCACACTGCCACATGCCTTGCGTGAGGCCGTAGCTGGCGGTACCTAATCCGCCCAGGATGTGAGGTGGAAATTCCCACCCGAACATTAAAGCTTTCATATGTGTCTGCTTTTTCGATTAGACGGGGTTTAGTTTTTTGAGTAGACGCAGGGTGCGGAGCACGCCGGCAATGTTAGTGGCATGGGAAATAGTGCCGCGGCCAGAGAAGGGCGGGTTGCCGTCATACATTTGGCTGAGGGTGCCGATGCAACCTTGGCTCATTTCGTCCTCAAAGCCGATGAGCATGCGGTCGATGTAGCCGATACCGCTCACGCCAAACACCTTGATATAGGCGTCGGCATAGAAGCTAATGAGCCAGGGGCGGGCAGGGCCGTTGTGCATGGCCATTTCGCGGTCGGCGGGCGAGCCTACGTAGAAGGGGCGGTAGCCGTAGCTCTTGGGCGAGAGGGTGCGCAGGCCCTTGGGGGTGAGCAGTTCGCGGGTCACCACGTCGAGCACACCTTTACGCTGGCGACGGTCGAGCGGCGAGTAGTCCATGCCGATGGCGATGGCCATGTTGGGGCGCACGGAAGGGTCGGCATATTGACCGTTGACATAGTCGAAGAGGTAGCCGTAGTCGTTGAGGAAGGTGTCAATGTAGGGTTGCTTCATCTTCTCGGCCTGAGCCAGGAAGCGCTCGCGGGTGGAAGCGAGGTTGGCATCGTCCTCGAGCAGGGCGGCACCAAACATTAGGGCGTTATACATTAGGGCGTTGTTCTCAACCAAGTAGCCCGAGCGGGGCACCACCATGTGGCCGTTGAATTGGGAGTACATCCAGCTGGCGGCCTGATGCTCGCCATTGGAGGAGATAAGGCCAGTTTCGGCGTTGACGAAGATATTGGGGTGCTTGCCGTCGAGGATATAGTTGAGCACGCTGACGGTAAATTCCGTGTAGTGCTTGCGAGCAGTGTCCATGCCTACAGCCTTGGCATACTGCTGGATACACCAAAGCGCCCACATGGGAATGTCGGGCTGGTCAATGCCTTGGATTATGCGGTCGGTCTGACCCGAGTTCATAAAGGCGAGCAGGGCCTGGTTGGCCGTGTCCATAATGTTTTCAAAGTCCTGCGGGTGGTCAATGGCCAAAGTGTTGCCCGGGAGCGACATATAGGTGTTGCGAGCGAGCACCTTGCCCCAGGGATAGCCCGAGAGCATATATTCCTTGCCGTCGAGGTTCATATAGAACTGCTTGGCGGAGTTTTTTAGGCAGTTATAGAAGGAGGAGCGGGGAGTGCGGACGGCAATTTCCTGTTCATACATCTTGGCCAGGGAGCGGGGCGACACCTCGCTGATGCCAGCCGAGAAGATTACGCTTTCGCCCTTCTTGATGGGCACTTCGAAGTAGCCGGGCACCCAGAGGTCCTCGGTGTAGGGCACACCGCGCTCGAGGTCCTTGACGTATTCAATGCCATTATACCAGTTAGGCTCAGCCACCCAGGTGGCCTTGCGGGAAAATTGCATATAGAGGGAGGGGTAGCCCGGATAGAGGCAAGTGGCAATGCCGTTGGGCACGTCCTGCGTCTCTTTGTTGATGGCGTCGTTGGCCTGCACCAGCGAGTTCACCTCGCGGAAGGCGAGAAAGGGGCGGAATTGCAGGGTCGTGGCCGAATGTGCCTCAACCAGAGTGTAGCGAATGAGGATGCGGTTTTCCTTGGAAATGAAGATTTTCTCTTTGGTGAGCACTACGCCCCCCACGCGATAGGTGGTGCGAGGCACATTTTCGCAGTCAAATTCGCGAATGTACTTGTGGCCTTTGGGGGAGTAAACGCCTCCGCTGTAGCGGTGAAGCCCGAGGTTGAACTTGGCGCCGTGTTGAATCACGGTTTCGTCCAGCGACGAGAGCATGACGTAGTTGCCGTTGGGGTCGAGCTCAGGCACGGGGATCACCAGCAGACCGTGTTGCTTGCGTGTGTTGCAGTCCACCACCGTAGTGCAGTGATAGGCACCAGTTTGATTGGTTCGGAGCATTTCCTTTGTCAGGGCCTGGTCCAAATTCATCATTTGGTTCCTGTCAAATTTTAAGTAGCTCATGATATAATTTTGGTTATTAGTTTTCTCTTTTAAGGCGCGAATTTACAAAAATTTGCGCCAATAACCAAGAAACATGTTGAAAAACATATAAAAACCCCATTGTCCCAGCAGACAACCCGTCTATATCCCCATTGCTCCCATTGCTCCCATTACTCCCATTGCTAAAAAAATAGCGAGGGTGTGCCGCAGTGGTTGCGGCACACCCTCCGGGTGGATTGGGCGGGGGATTAGTTGCTGCTACCGCCGTCGTGTTGACGGTTGTAAGCAAAGTTGACCATCTGGATATTGCCAAAGCTGGTGGCCGAGAGGGTGCGGGCTGCACGCGACTTGGGAGTCACCTGAATGAGCTTGTTGTTTTGGTTACCAGAGAGCTTCATTGCAGTACCAACGGGGAGCACGATGTTGAGGGGGTAAGCTACGGTTTGATACTTGTAGTAGATGCCGTGGTTGCGGGCAATGTATTCCACAATCAGAGCTTCAAATTGGTCAGCACCCACTTGGTTCATCTTGAGGCCGTAGTTGCAGTAGTAGTCAACGGCACCAATGGCCATGTCGCTGGCACCGAAGAGGTTGTTGTAGAGCACTACGTGGTCGTTGTTGGGAACAAAGGTCAGAGGTTCGGATTGATTGTTTTCGGTTTCAGTGAGGGTGGCGAAGATGCCGAATGCGGCGAAGTCACGGGTGGTGATTACGATGTAGCCATTTTCGATGGTGTAGTTGATGGTTGAGTTATAGCCATCGGTACCCACCACTTTGGTTTCTACAGTGGAGTGGTTCATGGATTCGTCCACTTTGAACTTCACTTTGTAGTCGGTATTGAGCACGAGGTTGGGGTCGCTGCAAGTAACTTTTACACCAATGAGCATGTGAGATGCGGTGGCGGTGTTGACGCGCGAGAGAACATCGGTTTCGTTGAAGATGGGGGTGATTGAAACGGTGGTATTTTCGGGCACAGCGCCAGGAGCGAACTCAACACTGATTTCGGTTGCGGCGAGGCTGTTGTCTTGCTTTTTGCCGTTTTCGTCGGTCCATTGGGCGCCTTGGGTGGTGATGGTGCCTTGGCCGCCTTCTTCAACGGTGATGGGGGCGATTACGGGAGGAATTACAGCGCTTAGCATAGCGGAGCAAATTGCGTTGCAGGAGTAGTTGTAAGCACCGTTCTTATCCTGTTTGGGCACTACGGCGGTGCCAGTCCAGTTGTAGTAGCCAGGGGCGGAGATTTCCACTACGTAGGTGCCAGTGTTCACGCCCGAGATGGTGTAGAAACCATTGGCATCGGTGGTAGCGATTTTGCCTTCAACGCCTTGGAGAGTTACCACGGCACCGCTCACCACTTGAGCCTTATTGTTGGTAACGATACCAGTAATGGTACTGGGAATTGTCACGTCGGGCACCTCTACGCGGTCGAGGTCGATGTCAGTTTCGTGACACGAAGCAACGGTGGTTGCCATGAGTGCTACGAAAGCATACTTTAAGATTTTTTTCATTTGAATTAAGTTTTTTTGTGTGATTTATTTTTTTAGTGTCAAAATAGGTTCAGAGTGTAGCAAAGTCCGCCGGCAGGATAGCGGCAGTCGATGAGTGCAAATTGGAGGAGGAAGTGGCGCATCAGGAGATATTCGGCACCGATATTCACCTCGTTGCCCGTCCATTCGGCCATAGCGCGCAGTCCCTTGATACGGTTGTCGCTGAGGGCAATGCCGCCCACTGGGCCAGTCCATTGATGGAAGTAGCCGTGAGGTTGGCCCAAGTTGCTGCGGTAGGCAAAGTTAGCCTCTAAGCAAGTGTGACCCATTTGGAAGTGTTTGGTGAGTGCCAAATAGGCATTGAGGAAAAACCAGCTGCCAGCTGTGGCATTGGGTTTTTGGCCGTTGAAGTCCTGCAAACCAATGGCTACGGCGGGCCACCATTTGCCCTCGCGCAGGGGGTTGAACTTGAAGTAGAAGTGGCGATCCTTCATGTAGTATGACTCTTTGGCATCTGGGCGACCGTAGATCACGTCGAAGCCGTCGTCAAACCAGTTCTTCGTGCCCTTCATCAGCACGAATATATAGCTGATTTCCACCCACTTGAAGGGGGTGATGGAGAGCGCGAAAGCACCAGAGTTATAGCGTTTGCCATTGCTGGTGAAGGCATCGTTGCCGCCTGTGGAGGGGAGCATATGGCTGTCCATATAATATGCGCCGAGGCGCACGTCGCCTTCGCGATACATGTCGGCCGTGGGGGTATGAATCATACCAGAGGTGCCAGCATAGAGCTGCGCGCGCAGGGCGGCGAAGCATAGCAGCGGAAGCAGGAGGAGAAGCAGCAGGCGTTTCATTTGGTGTCCTCCTCTTTCTTTTTGAGTTCGGTGTAGTTGAAGTCCTTCACGTATTTGTCCGCACCCCAGGGGAGAAGGTCGTGGTCAAACCAGCCTTCGCGTTCGTTTTCTTCGGGTTCGGTCATATACATATAGTTGCCATGGCGGGCACCTTGGTAGCTGTAGGTCAGGCGGAAGTTGCTGGCGGGGCGGAAGTTGACCCGGCGCTTAGTGCGATTGTAGGGGGGGAGAGCCGTGATGATTTTGAAGCCGAAGTTCTTATCCACCAGGGGATTTTCGTTCACTGTGGCATATACGCCCACGGTGGTGTGGCGATAGTGGCGCATGATTTCGAGCTGAGCACCTCGGTCGTTGAACACGTAGCGACCGCCACGCAGGCTCACTTCGGTGTTCCAGTTCTTGAGATACACCACTGGGCCAACGAGATAGCTGAAGCGACCCATGGGGCTGCACTTCCAGCCGCCAGCCGTTTGAATGAGGCCCGTGAGACCCGCTTGGGCGGTGACGGCAAGCCAGTCGGTGAGTATCACCATATTTTTCACGTCGAAGCCGTAGCGTTCGCTGTTGAACCAGCCGCCAGTGACTTTGAGGCGCCAGCGGTCAAAGAGTCCCCACTGCTTGGATATGGTGGCGGTGTTGACGGTCACTTTGCCATAGTAGGCCGCATATTGGTTGAAGATTGGCACATTGGCCGCCGCCGTGATTTCCCAGTGCTGACCAGGGTGCCATTTCACGCCGGGAGTCAAATTGATAAGCACGTCGTAGACGCGGTTGTGGTAGATGTCTCTATAGTTTAGTTTCGCTCCCATAAAGACGTCAACAGAGCCGCCTCGAGATTGACCTCTCAAGCCGACAAATGATGTTATCATTATGCAAATGAATATCAGATAACGAAACATTTCTATAAAATCTACCTATTTTGACGCGGCAAAGATACAAAAAAAATTTAAATCGTGCAAAAAAATTTAAAATTGAGGTAGTTTTATGCCGTGCAATTTTTTGAGTTAGCTTTGCGTTATTCTCTTATATGACCAGATTACTCTATATTTTACTCATATTTCCGCTGCTGCTGTGCGCTTGCATTGAGGACGATTTCGACACGTCGGCCAGCGCGCAACCCTCCTTTGCGGTGGAGGAGCTGGACATGGGCCTGCAATTCACCGAAAACCCTTCGCCCACGGCGCAGCTGATGGTGTATAACCGCAACTCAAAGCAAATCAATATCTCGGAAATCGCCCTGCGCGACGGTCGCCACTTCCGCATCAACGTAGACGGCCAGAGCGGCGAGCGATTTAGCAACGTAGAAATTCGCGGCGGCGACTCCATATATATATTTGTGGAGTGCACGCTCCCCACTCAGCCCACCTCGGCCATGCAGGAGATGAGCGATGCGATTATTTTCCGCACCAACGGCGTGGAGAAAGCTTTGACCGTAAAGGCCTCGGCGCAAAACGTCACCCGCCACCGCGCCGAACGTATCACGGCGTCAACCACCTGGAGCGCAGAGCAGCCTCACGTAATCTTCGACTCGCTCGTCGTGGCCAAGGGGTGCACTCTCACTCTGCCAGCAGGCACTCAGTTGCTCTTTCACGACAAGGGTTCACTGCGCGTGGAGGGAACTCTGCGTTCGCTGGGCACGGCCGAAGCTCCAGTGGTGATGAAGGGCGACCGCACGGGCAATGTGGTGGCCGATATTAGTTTCGAAGTGATGTCCAATCAGTGGGAGGGCGTGACGTTCGACCGCGAGAGCGCTGATAATTTGCTGCAACACACTGATATATGCAATTCCCGAATGGGCGTTTTGGTGGACTCGCTGGCCTCGTTGACGCTCATCAATTCGCGCCTGACCAATTGTTCGGCTCCAGCACTCATGGCCTGGGGCGGTTCGAAGATTGTGGCACTCGGGAGCGAGTTGAGCAATTCGGGCACGGCACTGTTTGCCTGCGAGGGAGGCGACTTCACGTTCAATCGCTGCACTCTGGCCAATTGGTATCTCTTCGCGCTTCCCGCCTGGGCCAATGTGGAGCTGCTTGATGCGCCAAACACGACGTTAACGTTCACTAATTCGGTGATTTATGGACGCGGCACACCCGTGAGCCGCTATGACAAACCCGAGGAGGCAAATATCTGGTTCAAGCGCGTGCTCTTTGCCGTAGATGGCAAGGACGATGCCCGCTACTTGAATTGCCTGTGGGGCAGTGATCCAAAACTGGATTACGACCTCAAGGAGTATACGTTTGACTACTCTCCCCTACCCGATTCGCCTTGCTTGGAGGCGGCAGATGCTTCGTTGGATCATCCCGACCTGCCTGCACTCGACCGCCGCGGTCAGCCTCGCGGCCTGACCCTGGGTGCACTCAGCACAGTACCCGCTGCAAAGCAACATCGTCGCCGTTAGTAGGCACACAATCAATTAGTTGGAATGGATAGCCTATGCCCACGGTGACACACCGTGGCATCTGAGGCAGCAGGCGGTCGTAGTAGCCACGGCCGCGCCCTAAGCGATTGCCCTGAGCATCAAAGGCGCGCCCTGGCACCACGGCCAAGTCTATGATTGGGGGGTCAATGGGCTGCCCCGATGGCTCGAGTATACCAAAGGCTCCAGGGGTGAGTGCCTCGGGGTCATAGCGGAGAATTTGCAGGTCGTCGCCCTCCACACGCGGCAGATACACCTCTTTGCCGCCGCTGGCACACCGAGCGGCAAACCACGCAATGGGGAGCTCGTCGGGCAGTTCGTGATAGAGCAGTATGCGCTGAGCGGCCCGAAATTCGGGCAGGCACTCAAGCCGCGCAAGGGCAGCCTGCGCATAGGCCATGCGTTGGCCCTGGTCAAGTGCCAGACAAAGCTCGCGCATACGGCGGCGAATAGCAGCTTTCATAAGTGGGAGTAATTATAAGGCCTATAGGGCTTATAAGGCTTATAGGCCCTATAGGAGTTGTCTTAAAAAAATGAGGGAGTGCCATTATCTGACACTCCCTCTTGTGTTGTTGATTACGTGATTAATTACTGGGCTTGGATGGTTACGCAGCGGTCAAGGTAAACATTGTCCTTGCCAGTGTAGCGGTCGCCAGAGTTGGAGATGACGTTGAGCTGGTCGGCCTTCACACCATTGCGAACGAGGATAGCCTTAACAGCGTTGGCGCGAGCGGTGCGCAGACGAGCGTTAACGGCTTCAGATCCAGTGTAGTTGTCGGCCCAACCGCAGATGTTGTACTTCTTGGAGGGGTCAGCCTTCATTTGAGCGGCAACAGAGCGGAGCACGTTGGTGTCGATGCGAGATACGCGGCTCGAACCGATGGTGTAGTAAACGGTGGTGATGGGGGCGGGAACTACGGTTTCCTTAACCACGGGAGCAGGCACGGGACGACGGAGACATTCGTCGAGCTTGCGCTGGCAGTCAGCAAGGCGAGCTTCGGCATCGTTGAGGCGAGCTTGGATGGGGGTGCAGTCCTGAACGGGAGGACATACGGGAACCACGGGGGCACCCCAAGCGGTCTTGCCGAAGTTGTAGGTCATACCAACGAAGGCGCTGACGTTCTTGTTGTTGTCGTAGATCACGCCGAAACCGGTGTCGTCAGCATCGCTGCAGTTTGAGCCGAGGCCAGTGAAGCGGAGATCGAGGCTGAGGGCGAAAGCGTCGGTGAGGTTGAAGCTGTTGATGATACCACCACGCAGGCCGAGACGGGTTTGACTAAAGGAGAAGTCAATCGCGCGTTCATCGCCGTTCTTGTGCTGGAAGCTCCAGTAGGACACGCCGCCCACGTAGGCCACGAAGTTGTAGACGCGGTTGGGCTTGTAGCCACAGAACCAGTTGGTGAAGTTGAGCATCGCGTCGAAGTTTGCACCGAAGTGGTTGATGCAGGTTTCGTAGCGGAGCTGGTTGTTGTCAATATTGTAAGTGGCAACAACGTCGGTTTGGGGGCGAACTATGCCAAAGTAGTTCTTGTTGTTGGTGAGGCCTTTGTTGCCGAGCCAGGTAACGCCACCACGGAAACCGAGGAGGGGTGAGAACCACTTGCCCAGTTGCAGATCGGCTGCGGGAGCGAGGCGATGCTTGAGCTGCATATCGCCATCGTGCTTGGAGAAGAGGACGTTGGCACCACCGTCGAGAGTGAGGAACCAGTTGTCGCGGAACTTGTTGAAAATCACGCCTTGGGCGGGATCTTCTACGTAGGTCACCTCTGTGGGTGCCTGAGCCCATGCAGAGCCGCCAATAATGGCAGCACAGGCCAGAGTAAGGAGGAGATTCTTTTTCATAATGTACTATGAATTAGATGGTTGAATAAATAGTTACTTATATTCGTGAGGAGAAATTATGCTCTTACGTGCCCGCTAAGTTACGAATAATTATTGAAATAACAAATTTTTTGTTAACTTTTTTTAATTTTCATGAAATTGTAACAACCCGGGCATAGGGCGCGCGGTGATGGCAACGACGCTCAGTTGGTGCTTTTGACACACCTGACGCAGTTGCGTTTCAAAGGCCGCTGCCACCCCGCCTGTGAAGGCCACGCAGGGGCTGCCATACTGCTTGACAATCCCGCCAATGAAGAGTTCAAACTCCTCAATCACAACGTGTTCGAGGCGGTCGATGTGGGCCGCGATAAAGGGGGTGAGCGAGGCGAGGAAGCGGTTGGCGGCTGGCTCGGCATAGGTGCGACGTATCACTTCGGGATAGGTCAGACCCATCTCGGCCTCAAATTCGCTACGCAGCGTCCCTTGGCGATAGATTGTGCGCAGCAGGCGGCGTCCCAGAGAGGCGCCAGAGCCTTCGTCGCCAAGGATATAGCCCAACGGGGGGATGTTGCGCGTGATTTCGCGGCCGTCGTATAGCCCAGAGTTGCTCCCAGTGCCAAGAATACAGGCCACGCCAGGCGCAGAGCCAAGCAGCGACCGCGCCGCGCCCAGTAGGTCGCTGGCCACTTCGGCCTCCACGCCCTGCGGCAGGAAACGACGCAGACGTGCAGCCACTGTGGGGTCGGTAATGCCGCCGCCATAGAGGTGGATGCTCGTCAGAGCCTGGGCATAGGGGGCTATCGACTCGAAAGCGGCCTGAAGCTCAGCATCGGAGGCGCGCAGTGGACTCAGTCCTGGGCGTTCCCACTCGTGGGCACTGCCGTCAGCACCAATCAAACAGAAGGCCATCTTAGTGCCTCCAAGGTCAATCAAAAGTGTCATAAGCAGCAGCAAAGTTAAGCAATTTTCAGCACCCACAAAAGATTTTTGCAAAAAAACACCCATATTTG
>QLIP01068756.1_pt1 | contig 14335 bp, 13 predicted proteins | sample 1769771 | NCBI WGS metagenome assembly QLIP01 (sample SAMN09428762, study PRJNA476227) | Gut metagenome, whole genome shotgun sequencing project. | isolation source: cecum | host: Rhizomys sinensis | place: China: Jinsha town of Minqing, Fujian Province | collected 2013-09-23
CGCACTTTAATCCGCCCTTGGCCTTTAGGGCGTCTTGGGCTAGAATCCGAAAAACGCGGGCAAAAGCGCAAGGCTTATTGCGGAATTGCGCTTTCGCCCGTTGCGCTTTTTTCTGGAAGGCATTGGGCATCTTCTAAGCAAAGGGCTGGCTTATGCGCGTTCTGGTTACTGGCGGTGCGGGCTATGTTGGAAGTCATGCCGCAAGGTATCTGGCCGCCCAGGGCCATGAGATTCTGGTCTATGACAACCTCTCGGCCGGGCGGCGTGAGTTTTTGCGCTTTGGCGGCTTTTGCCAGGGCGATCTCCTGGATACGGAGCTTCTGAGCAGGACGCTCCGGGATTTTCGCGCCGAGGCTGTGCTGCACTTTGCGGCCAAGATCGAAGTGGGCGAGAGCGTGCTTGCCCCGGAAATCTATTACCGCAACAATATCCAGGGCAGCCTGAGCCTGTTTCAGGCCATGCGCGAGGCCCAGATCCCGCGAATTGTGGTTTCCAGTTCCTGCGCGGTCTATGGAATTCCAGGGGGAATACCGAAAACGATGCCCGTAGCCGGGCCTTGCGCGCAGATTCCTGAGCCAGCGGATTCTGGCGCGGACGTATCGGCCGGGCCTGGGGCAAGCCAGCCACAGCCTGCCCTGCTCAATGAAGATCTGCCCCTGAATCCCGTAAGCCCCTATGGCGTGACCAAGCAGGTCATGGAGCTTATGCTTCAGGGCTTTGAGCGCGCCTATGGCTTAAGCTGGCTGGCCCTGCGCTATTTCAACGCCGCAGGCGCAAGCCAGGACGGCCTTTTGGGCGAACTGCACGAGCCGGAGACGCACCTTATTCCCCTGGCAGTGCGTGCGGCCCTGGGCCGGACAAAGGCGCTCACGGTCTTTGGCACAGACTATCCCACAAAAGACGGAAGCTGCCTGCGCGATTATGTTCACGTCGAGGACTTGGCAAGCGCCCATGCCCTGGGCCTGGACTATCTGGCCCAAGGCGGTAAAAGCCAGGCCCTCAACCTCGGCACCGGCCAGGGGGCTTCGGTTCTGGAAGTGATTTCGGCTGTTGAGCGGGCTAGCGGGCGCAAAGTGCCCGTGAACATCGGCCCAAGGCGGCCGGGGGACGCGGTGAGCCTGGTTGCCGATGCCAGCCTGGCTAAGAGGCTGCTTGGCTGGAAGCCCACTACAAGCAGCCTTGAGCAGATTGTGGAGAGCGCCTTTGCTTTCCTTGCGCAACGCGGCTAGGGCTTAGCCTTTGTATATTTCCCGCCTGTGACCGATTTCAACAACCAGGATATAGATATTTTCGTCCTCTATCCGGCAAAGAAGACGATAGTCGCCAACGCGGTAACGCCATAAGCCAGCCAGGGCTGAACCAGCAAGGGCTTTGCCCAGGTCTCTGGGATTTTTCATCGGGCGGAGGCGCTGATTCAGGAATTTCAGGATGCGCTTGGCTTCTGTTGCGCCTATTTTCGCCAGGTCCTTGTGCGCGCCAGGCGTTAGATCAATCTTCCAGGCCATATTCCTTGATGACTTCTTCAAGGGGAATGGCTTTTTCCGCGCTGGCCTTAAAGTGCAAATAGGCATTCTCTGCCCTGTATGCGTCTTCAAGGTCTTCGAGATGGCTTAAAATCGCCTCCCTGGCGTAAAAGCTTTTGCTTCGGCCAGTGGCTTTGGCCAGGGCCGCAAGACGGCTTTCAACTTCTTTTGGCAGGCGCACTTGAAGCATGGCTTCTCCTTTCGGCTCTCAATCTACAGCAAAAGATTGCCCCTGTCAGCTTTTCCCTACTCCTCCCCTACTCTCAAGGCCGCAAGAAAAGCCTCCTGCGAAAGCTCCACATTGCCCATGCGCTTCATCCGCTTCTTGCCTTCCTTCTGCTTTTCCAGAAGCTTGCGCTTGCGCGTGATGTCGCCGCCGTAGCACTTGGCCGTAACGTCCTTGCGGAAGGCTGGCACGGTCTCGCGGGCAATGATCTTCTGGCCGATGGCCGCCTGCACCGCAACCTGGAAAAGCTGGCGGGGAATGGACTGCTTGAGCTTGAGCGCCAGCGCCCGGCCATAGCTGTAAGCCTTGTCGCGGTGAACAATCACCGAGAGCGCGTCCACGGCCTCGCCATTGAGCAGAATATCCAGGCGCACCAGATCGGCTTCGCGGTAGCCGATGGGCTGATAATCCATGGAGGCATAACCGCGGCTCACGGTCTTGAGCTTGTCAAAGAAGTCAAAGACAATTTCCGCAAAAGGCAGTTCGTAGGTCAGCACCGCGCGCTTGCTTGCCAGATAGCGTAGGTTCTTCTGCACGCCGCGCCGCTCCTCGCAGAGCTTGATCACATTGCCCAGGCACTCGCTTGGAAGATGAATATCCATGCTCACATAAGGCTCATGGAGGGCGCGGATTTTGGCCTGATCCGGCAATTTGCTCGGATTGTCGATCTCAAGAACCGTATTGTCGGTACATTCCACGCGATAGACAACCGAAGGCGCGGTGGCAATCAGCCCCACGCCGAATTCGCGCTCCAGGCGCTCCTGGATGATCTCCATATGCAAAAGGCCAAGCGAACCTAAGCGAAAGCCAAAGCCCAGGGCCTGGGAGGTCTCCGGCTCATAGCAGAGGGCGGCATCGTTGAGCTTGAGCTTTTCCAGGGCGGCCTTGAGCAGTTCGTAGTCCTCGGCCTCTGTGGGATAAAGCCCACAAAAGACCGCTGGCCTGGCCTCGCAAAAGCCAGCCAGAGGCGTTTTGGCCGGATTTTCGGCCAGGGTGATCGTATCGCCCACACGCGCATCGCCAAGTTCCTTGATTGAGCCGCAGAAAAAGCCCACTTCGCCGCTCTTAAGCTCCTCCAGATCCTTGGCTTCCGGGGTAAACACGCCAAGGCGTAGCACCTCGTATTCCTTGCCGCTACTCATCAGGCGTACGCGCTGACCTTTTTTCAGGCTGCCGTCCACGACGCGGAAAAGCGTGACTACGCCCTGGTAGGAATCGTACCAGGAATCGAAGATCAGCGCCCGAAGCGGGGCCTCTGCCTCGCCCTTGGGCGCAGGCAGGCGCTCTACAATGGCTTCAAGCACCTCGGCCACGCCCTCGCCAGTCTTGGCCGAGACCTTCAGGGCATCTTGGCAGTCGAGTCCGATGCTCTCCTCAATTTCCTGGGCCACGCGGGTGCAGTCGGCGCTGGCCAGGTCAATCTTGTTCAGCACCGGAATGATTTCATGATCCTGATCAAGAGCCAGATAGACATTGGCCAGGGTCTGGGCCTCCACGCCCTGGGTGGCATCGACTACCAGAAGCGCCCCCTCGCAGGCCGCCAGGGAGCGCGAGACCTCGTAGTTAAAGTCAACATGGCCCGGGGTATCAATGAGGTTAAGCTCGTAAAGCTGGCCGTCTTTTGCGCGGTAGGGGATGCGCGCGGTCTGGGCCTTGATTGTGATTCCGCGCTCGCGCTCCAGATCCATCTTGTCCAGATACTGCTCGCGGGCCTCGCGGCTGGATACGACCCCGGTAAGCTCCAGAATGCGGTCAGCCAGGGTAGATTTACCGTGGTCAATGTGCGCAATGATGCAGAAATTGCGAATACGCTCCTTCGGGATAGGCTCGGCCATGCATGCTCCCTGGCTTGCTGATGCGTCTTGATTTCCTGATGCGCCTTGCTTTCCTGATGCGGCTTGCTTTCCTGATGCGGCTTACGGCCAAGGCAGGGCAGTCTAGCGGCAAAGCAAGGCCCTGTCCATTGCGGGGGGGGCTTGGCTTTAATGGCGGGAGACGCGCCCGGCAGTTTTGGGGCAAACCGGACGCCAGAAAGGCATAAGTGCGCTAAAGCCCTGCCGCCCGGGCCGCATTGCCGCCAAGCTTCTGCTTGGGGAGCGGCCTTAAGCTATTTTCGGGTAGGCTCGACTTATTCAGGAAATCAAAATTGAGATCGATCAACAGAAGTGCGCCGCCCTCCTGAGCGGCAAGCAGTTCTTCCAGATTGCCAGGGGCTGGAATGGCCGGGTCTGGCTCACCGGCATAAAAAAGCTCAACCGCCTCCTGGGCATTGGCTATGGCTTCAGCAAGGCTTGCGCCCCCTGAAAAAAGGCCCGGGAAATCTGGCAGTATAAGGCCAAAATCAGTTTCGGCATCTTTGTGGATGATTGCCGGATAGAGCATACTTTCCTCTTATGGCAGCTTGATGCCTATCTGGCGGGCGATTGCCGCCAAAGTACCCTTGGGGATGTCGCCTTTATGCCGGAAAATTACTGTTTTGCGTCCGTCAGGATGCACAAATTTAGCGTGATTTGTGCCGCCCTGGCATACAAAGCCAGCTTGCTCAAGTTTTCTGGCAAGCTCACGCACTGTTATTAAGTAATTCTGCGCATAATGCGCATTAAGTCAATAGAGCGCTTTTTCCCCCTCCTCCTCCTGAAATTTCAGGAAAACTTTACACAAACCTGGCGGCAAACTTTACCAGGGCCGCTTATTTTGGCTTCCGCCAACATTAAACCGCAATCCGCAAGGAGTTTGCTGATGAAATCCTTTCTTCCCCGGCTTATGGCCGCATGTTTCGGAATCTTTTTCGCCTTTTCCAGCCTGGCCAGCGCCGGGCCAATCAGCCTCTGCGCCCGCGAGGACGGCTCAGGCACACGCGGGGCCTTTGTGGAGCTTTTTGACCTCATTGAAAAGGTCAATGGCAAAAAGCAGGACATGACCAGCGACAAGGCCGAAATCACCAACTCTACCGCTGTCATGCTGTCCACAGTTTCCGGCAACAAAAACGCCATCGGCTACAGCTCCCTTGGCGCGCTGAATGACTCGGTCAAGGCCCTGGCTGTGGATGGCGCAAAGCCCAGCCGCGAGAATATCAAGAACGGAAGCTACAAGATTGCCAGGCCCTTTAATCTGGCTTTAAGCGCAAAGGCCGGCGAGCCAGCCAGGGCTTTTCTGGAGTATATTCTGAGCGCCCCAGGCCAGGCTGTGGTTGAGAAGGCCGGCTATGTGAGCCAGGGCGCAGAGGCCCCCAAGGGCAAGTTCAACCCGGCGGGCAAGGTGGTTGTGGCCGGATCTTCCTCGGTTACGCCAGTGATGGAGAAGCTTAAGGAGGCTTATCTCAAGCTTAATCCAGGCACTGTCATTGAGATCCAGATGAGTGATTCCACTACCGGCATGAGCGCGGCCAGGGACGGGATTTGCGATATTGGCATGGCCAGCCGCGATCTCAAGGAGAGCGAGCTTAAGGCCGGGCTTAAGCCCCAGGTAATGGCTACGGACGGCATTGCCATAGTCGTGAACAAGGCCAATCCCTTGGAGAATATCTCCAAGGCCCAGGTGCGCGATGTCTATACCGGAAAGGTGCGTGACTGGCGCGAGCTTGGGGCGAAGTAGGGTTAATCTTGCAAGCGCGGTTGCCACTGCCTTTCTTCCGCTGTCCGCGCTTCCCGCGCCAGCGGAAAGCGCGGTGGCTGTCGCTGGAAGAATTTTGCGAAAATAAGATTTTTTGCTCTCTGGGCGGCGAAAGCCGGAATTTTGGCAGGGAGTGTACTCAAGTACTCGACCAACAAAATTACGGGTTTCGCCGTCCAGAAGTAAAAAGGCTGGTTTCACAAAATAATTTCGGCAATCACCTGAAGCTGCGCCATCAAGCTGCAAAAGGTCTGTAACCATGCAAAAGCTTTCCGAACCGCTGATGCACTTTGTCTTCATGCTCGCGGCCACAGCCTCCATCGCCGCCGTAATCCTCATCGCGCTGTTCATCTTTGCTGGCGGGGTTCCGGCCATCTTTGTCATTGGCCCTTCTGACTTTCTCCTCGGCCTGAAGTGGAAGCCCCTGAGCGAGCTTTTTGGCATCCTGCCGATGATTGTGGGCAGCTTCTGCGTCACTGCCCTGGCGCTTGTCCTGGGTGTGCCCCTGGGGATTCTGAGCGCCGTCTTTCTGGTTTACTTTGCGCCCAAGCGGCTTGTGACGCCTTTCAAGAGCATGGTTGAGCTTATGGCCGGCATCCCTTCCATTGTCTATGGCTTCTTTGCCCTGGTGGCCATTGTTCCCCTGCTCCAGCCCTTTAACGGTAGCGGCAAGGGCCTGCTTACCGCCGCCCTGATTCTTGCGGTGATGATTGTGCCGACAATCGCCGGAGTCAGCGAGGCCGCGCTTAGGGCCTTGCCCAAGTCCTGGTATCTGGGGGCGCGCGCCCTGGGCGCCAGCCGTGAGCGCGCCGTATTCTTTGTGCTTATTCCCGGGGCAAGCTCCGGGATTCTGGCCGGAGTGATCCTCGGCCTTGGCCGCGCCCTGGGCGAGACCATGGCTGTAATCATGGTGGCCGGAAACCAGGCCGTTCTGCCCGATGGCCTGATGAGCGGCGTGCGTACGCTCACGGCAAATATTGTCCTTGAGATGGGCTATGCCGCAGATCTGCACCGCGATGCCCTGATCGCCACGGCAGTGGTTCTCTTTGTCTTTATCCTGCTGATCAATATTGCCTTTTCCAGGGCCAAGAAAAGGATGCTGGCCAAATTGGGGAATTAAGCCATGCTCATGAATACGCTGAAATATCAGGCCCAAGGGCCGCGCTTCATGCCCAGCGGCGCCCTGGACCGCCTAAGCCTTTTTTTGCGCGGCATAACCTATACAAGTGCGCTGCTTGTGGGCGCGACTTTTCTCTGGCTCACGGCCTACATTGTCCTCAAGGGCACACCCTGCCTCTCCTGGCAGATCTTCTCCTTTGAGTACAGCAGCGAGAACGTCTCCATGCTTCCGGCGCTTTGCGTGACGCTGATCATGGTGGCCATGGCGCTTATTTTTGCAGCGCCCATCGGCATCGGCGCGGCAATCTATCTTGTGGAATATGCTGTAAACGAATCGCGCCTGGTTGGGCTGATCCGCTTAACCTGCGAGAGCCTGGCCGGGATTCCCTCCATTGTTTACGGACTCTTTGGCTTTCTGCTCTTTGTGGTCTATCTCGGCATGGGCTTTTCGCTCCTGGCAGGTAGCCTGACCCTGGCAGTGATGATCCTGCCCTTGATCATGCGCACAAGCGAGGAGGCGCTCAAGTCTGTGCCGCCGGGCCTCAGAGAAGGTAGCTTTGCCCTTGGCGCAGGGCGCCTGGCAACAATTTTTCGCGTGCTTTTGCCGAGTGCCATGCCTGGCATCCTTGCCGGGCTGATCCTGGCCATTGGCCGCGTTGTGGGCGAGAGCGCGGCCCTGCTCTATACGGCGGGTACTGTGGCGGCCATGCCCGAGGGCGTCTTTTCCTCCGGGCGCACTCTGGCTGTGCATATGTACGCCCTGCTCTCGGAGGGCCTCTATATTCGGGAGGCCCATGCCACGGCCCTGGTGCTTTTGCTGATGACGCTACTGATCAACGCAGCCTCAAGCTTCGCGGCCAGGCTGCTTACCGCGGAGAAGGAATGAACTATATCGAAATCCGCAAGCTGAACTTCTGGTATGGCGAAAGCCACGCCCTGAAAGAGATTAACCTCGACATCCCCGAGCGTTCGGTCACGGCCTTTATCGGGCCGTCCGGCTGCGGCAAGTCCACGCTCCTGCGCTGTCTGAACAGGATGAATGATCTTGTGCCAGGGGCGCGCAGTGAGGGTAGCATCCGCCTCCTGCGCCCAGGCGAGCCGGATCTGCGCCAGGTTGAGCCAAACCAGCTTCGGCGCTGGATTGGCATGGTCTTTCAGAAGCCCAACCCCTTTCCCATGAGCATTTATGACAATATTGCCTACGGGCCGCGCTCCCACGGGATTAAGGGGCGTCTGGCCTTAGACGAGATTGTGGAGCGGGCGCTTAGGGATGCCGCCCTCTGGGATGAGGTCAAGGACAGGCTCAAAAAGAGCGCCCTGGGCCTTTCCGGCGGCCAGCAGCAGCGTTTGTGCATTGCCCGCGCCCTGGCTGTAGAGCCGGAATGTCTGCTCATGGACGAGCCAACCAGCGCCCTTGACCCGATCAGCACAGCGCGGATTGAAGATCTGGTTGGCGAACTGCGCGAGCGCTATACCGTAGCCATTGTCACCCACAATATGCAGCAGGCCGCGCGTGTTTCGGATCAGACCGCCTTCTTCCTCCTTGGCGAAGTGATCGAAGCCGCGCCCACAGACGATCTTTTTTCGAGGCCCAAGGAAAAGCGGACAGAGGACTATATCAGCGGGAGATTTGGATAAGGCGAGCGCAGCGCTGCTGTCCATCCCAGTAAGCTCACCTTGTTCGCTAACTGGGACGGCTTCGCCGCCTTCGGTGGCACAGTGCCGCCCGGCCAAAAGCAAGTTACAAAACCGCGTTTTGTCACGCAGCGACAGGCCGTAAGGTTGAATCGCACAGCGATTCAACTAATTATCCCGTAAGGAGATTTGGATAATGGAAGCAAAAGCCCCTGCAAGACGCCACTTTCAGGCCCAGCTAAGCGAACTTGACCAGGAACTGACCGAAATGGGCCAGCTCTGCGAACGCGCCATTGACCGCGCAACCGCCTGCCTGCTTGCGCCAAGTGGCGATCTGATCGAAGAAGTCCAGAGCCTGGAAGCGGCCATTGACCGCCGTGAACACGCCATTGAAAAGCTCTGCCTGAGCCTGATTTTGCGCGAACAGCCCGTGGCCCGGGATCTCTCGGCCATCTCCGCGGCCCTGAAAATGATTTCTGACCTTGAGCGCATTGGTGACCAGGCCAGGGACATTGCCGAGCTAAGCGCAGACCTTGGCGGCTCAGGCCCTTGCGCCCAAGGCGAGATGAGCCGCCTGATCCGCGAAATGGCCAAAAACGCCCAGGCGATGATCAAGGCCAGTGTGGATGCCTATGTGCGCCGCGACCTGGCCGGAGCCAAGGCCGCCATGCGCATGGACGATGTCCAGGATGAGCTTTTTGCGCAAACCCGCAAGGGCCTTGCGCAACTCATCAGCCAGGGCGGGGCCACAGGCGAATTTTGCGTTGATCTTCTGCTAATCGCCAAATATCTTGAGCGCATTGGCGATCATACGGTAAATATCGCCGAATGGGTGGAGTTTGCCCTCACAGGCCAGCATGAACCAAGGCTTGATCTACATTCTTGAAGATGATCCAGGTATCCGCTCCCTGCTCTGCTATTCCCTGAAGGGCGCGGGCCTTGAGGCCCAGGGTTTTGAGCGCCCAAGCGAGCTTTATGGCGCAATAGCCAGAGAGATGCCGGATCTGCTGATCCTTGACCTGCTCTTGCCAGAGGAGGACGGCCTTAGCGTGCTTGCGAGGCTTCGGGCCAGGCCCGAGAGCCGCGAGCTTAAAATCATTGTGCTTACGGCTCTAGATAGCGAATACGATACTGTGCGCGGCCTGGATCTGGGCGCTGATGACTATCTGGCCAAGCCCTTTGGAATGATGGAGCTTCTGGCCCGAGTTCGCGCAAGACTGCGCGGCGTTCTGCGCCCAAGAAGCCTGAGCCTTGGCCCGCTGAGCCTGGATGAGCAAAACCGCGAGGCCAGGCTTGAGGGGGAGCTGCTTGGGCTTACGCGCAAGGAGTTTGCGCTTTTGCGGCTTTTTCTCTCAAACCCGCAAAAAGTCCTCAGCCGCGAGAATATCCTTTCCTCAGTCTGGGGCTATGAGGCCGAGTTGGAAACGCGCACCCTGGATGCGCATATTCTGAGCCTGCGCCGCAAACTGGGCGCGTATGCTGCAATGATTGAAACCGTGCGCGGCGTTGGCTACCGCCTGAAAGTGCTTTCGTGAAAAAGCGCATTTTCTGGAGCATCCTGGCCCTGGCCCTGCTTTTTGAAGTCCTGGCCCTGGCCCTCTGCCTTTCCTATATTGCTTCAAGAACGCGCAGCGCCCTTTATGCCAGGCTTGAGGCCGAGGCGCACTATCTGGCCCAGGGCCTTGAGCGCGAGGGCCTGGGCTATCTTGAGCGCCTAAGCCCGGGCCAGGCCAGAATCAGCCTGATTGCCCAAGGCGGCCAAGTTCTCTTTGACAGCCAGGCCGATAAGGCTGAGGATCTCGAAAACCACGCCAGCCGCCCGGAAGTGCTTGCAGCCAGGGCCAGGGGCTTTGGCCGCGCTGAGCGCGAGAGCGCAAGTCTCGGCCTGGCGACAACTTATAGCGCCCACTTGCTTTCTGATGGCAATGTGTTGCGCCTGGCCGCCACGGGCGAGACTGCCCTTGGGGCGCTGCTTAGGCTTGCGCCGGGCATCCTCGCAATTTTCTTCCTGGCCTTTCTGCTCTGCGCCTGGCTTGCGGCGCGTATTGCCCAAGCCCTGGTGGCGCCGCTCAACTCCATTGATCCCAATGCGCCGGAAAAAAGCCTGGCCCCGGCCGAGATTGCCCCGCTCCTGGCAAAGCTCAAGGCCCAGAAAGCGCAGATCAGCGCCCAGTTAGCCGCAATGGGCGCCCAGAAAGCGGCCTTTGAGGCTGTGGCCGAAAATATGGCCGAGGGCCTGATCCTGCTTGATCCCGCAAGGCGCGTGCTGATGGCTAACATTGCGGCGGCCAGGCTGCTTGATTTGCCAGATCTGCCCCTAGGCTCGCGGCTTCTGGCATTGGCGCGCGCGCCGGAACTGGCAAAGCTTCTGGATTCAGCCCAGGTGCTAGCGGAGCGTCCCGGGCCGACTGCTGGCGCACAAGGCGCGGCTGGCGCTTCTGGCCGCGAAGCTTCTGCCGTGGGAGTTTTTGGCCGGGGAGCTTCTGTCCGGGGAGCTTCTGGCCCGGGAACTTTTTCCCGGGGATCTTTTAGCAAGCCCGCGGATCTGGCCGAGATCCTTTTGCGCCTGAATGGCCGCTGGATTGAAATCCATGCCAGCGCCGCCCCGCTCTCGCAGGCAGCCGGCAAGCTTGCCGGCTATGTGCTGATCATTCAGGATGTGACGGAGAAGGAAGAGCGCGAGGCCCTGCGCCGCGAGTTCAGCGCCAATGTCTCCCATGAGCTTAAAACGCCGCTGACCTCGATCCTGGGCCGCGCTGAGCTTCTGGCCCAGGGCATGGTTGCGCATCAGGATTTGGCTTGCTTTGCCCGCGACATGTATAAGGAGAGCCAGCGCCTCCTTGCGATGATTGCCAATCTGCTCAAGCTTTCGCAACTGGAGAACGCGCCCTTTGAGCATGAGGCCAAGGCAAGCGATCTCGCCCTCGCTGCGCGCATGGCCCTCTCGCGCCTTGAGGAGATGGCAGGCCGCCGCGGCATTGGCCTTGCCACGGAACTGGAAAGCTGCCAGGTCTTTTGCGATGCCGCGCTGCTTGAGGAAATGGTTTTCAATATTCTTGAAAACGCGCTCAAATATACGCCCAGGGGCGGGTCTGTAAGGCTTTGCACAAGAGCCGGAAAGAGCGCCGCAACCGGAGCCTGTCTGGAAATTAGCGACAATGGCCGCGGCATTGCCCGCGAAGTTCAGGGGCGCGTTTTTGAGCGCTTTTTCCGCATCTCCCAGGCCAGCCAAAGCGCGGCGGAGGGCCAGCGCGGCGAATATAGCCCCCCCGGCCATGGCCTTGGCCTTTCCATAGTCAAGCATATTGCCGATTCCTGCCAGGCCAGGCTGGAGCTTACAAGCACCCCGGGCCAGGGTACATGCGTGCGCGTCTTCTTCCCGCCCTCAACCGCTCTTTCTACCGAAAGCCCGGCCATTGCGGCCAAACCCTAGGCGGGTATTTCCTGAAGCTTGATCCCAAGGCCGGCAATATTTTATAAAGCGCGGCGAAGCCTTGCTTGTGCGCGGCTATGGCCTGCTGAGTCAAGAAAATGTTGGCTAGGCAATAGGCTAGCTTGCCTTGCATAAAAACTTGCCATCAGCTAAGAGGGAGACATGCTTTCTGAACGCATTAGCCATTGGGAACAAGAAGTCTCTCAAAAGGGTATCCAGCAGTGGATTTCTGAGGGTTTTTCTGATGGGCTTTTGCCTGGATTTAATAGTCTTGTAGAGAGAGAGAGAGAGAGAGAGCAAGTTCCGGGCCGTGGCCGTGGTTTTGGTGTACTAGTTTAGGCTTAATCTCAGCTAAAATTTCCTTTTCGGTATCTAGTACTGGCTATCTTGCGCGCAATCCCTAGGGGATTGCGCGTTTTTTTATTTTCTAAGGGTCATGACTAGCAGCGAGCTTACAAAAGGCTAAAAGCTAGAAATGCAATAAGGCTAGAAATGCAATAAGGATGGATACGTTGAAAAAACTGGCAAAAAAAATTGTCAAAAAATTCCTCAAAAAAACATGTCAGCTCTTTCCTTCAAAAGTGCAAAGGCTTGCAACCTTTGCCCTGGCCCATTCGTATAATTCCCCCCCTCCCACTTGGTCAAACGCTGGCCCGCAAAAAGACGCGCTGCTTATTGGCGTATATCTACACGGCGGTCTTGGTGATTGTCTGGTTTCCCTTACCTGGCTCAAGGAGCTAGTTCGCTCTCTCAAGTGCCCTTGCGCCATTGACCTTTATGCGCCGCTGAATTTCCTGGATGCTATTACTGGCGATTTGCCCTTTGTGCGCAACTGCCTGCCACACTCATTTTACAATCTCCCAGGCGCTTATGATTTAGAACTGCAGATATCCCACATCATCGAGATTGACCATCTTTATCCTGAACGGATAAAGGCTCGGGATGCAGAGCTTTTTTCTCTTCTTGTAAAGATTAAGGCTTTCCACAGCAAGTATCAGCGCTATGTCTCAAATATGCCATACTTAGACGGCATCTGGGCTGATTATTGCGTACTCCGCGGCTGGAATCGCTTTAGCGAGCTTGGCTTAGACGGGCTGCTCCCCTTTGACAATAATTTACGCCTTGGCTTGAATCTCAGGGCAGAGGCTTTGAATGTTCTCAAGGATTTTGGCTTAAGTCGCCAGCAATATATCTGCATCCATGCCGGAAGCGACCAGAACAATCCTAACCCTGAAAAAAATCCAAAAATCTGGCTCATTGCCCACTGTAACGAATTTTGTGCCATTTTCAAAGAACGGCATCCAGAAATCAAAATTGTCCAGCTTGGCTCTGTGGCCGACAGGGCGATAGATGGCGCTGATCTCAACCTGCAAGGCAAGATCAGCCTGGAGCAGGCTTTCGTCCTAATCAAAGAAGCCGCTACGCTCGTTGACAACGAGGGGGGCCTTGTCCATGCTGCGCACCAGCTTGCAAAAAAAGCCGTAGTGCTTTTTGGGCCAACCCCTGCGGCCTATTTTGCCTATCCGGAAAATATTAATCTGGAAGCAAAAGTCTGCGGCAATTGTCTCTGGAAAACAGAGGATTGGTCGACGTGTTGCCCGCAGGGCTTTGATACGCCTGCCTGCATGCAGTCCATTGAGCCAGCAGCGGTTATGGAAGCTGTGGAAAGCTTGCTCATGGCAAGGCCGCATTATCAATACCGCCTTGGGCAAAGCGCGCTCTATAATTCGGGTGAACTAAAGAAAAATGGCCCTAAGCTGGCGCAAATCATGGCCAGGCTTGGCCTTGTGAAAGAAGGGGGCAGTGACCATGCCTTTGGCCCGTGCGGAATTCACATTCATTCTTCCAAGCAATGGGAATATCCTTTCGCGCTTGAACACATTGAACGCCTGGCTAAAAAGCTTGGTAAAAGCCAGCTTAAAATCGGCGATATTGGCGGCGGGCGAGGCGCGCTAGCCCCCTGGCTGGCCCAGCTTGGCCACTCTGTTACGGTTTTTGACATTGGCTATAGCTGGGCTTCCCAAAGCTCGGATCAGGATTTTTTCCGCTACGGCCGGGAAAATGCTTTCAAGGTAGACTATGGTTCAATATACAATATCCCGGCGGATGACGCTTCTTTTGATGTCGTCACCTGCATTTCCGTAGTTGAGCATCTGCCGCAAAAAATCCCGGCACTCCGGGAACTCTTGCGCGTGCTTGCGCCTGGCGGCTGCCTGATTCTGACTTATGACCTGATAAATGACGCAGCTTGCACTGACAATTATGATCGTCGCATTGGAATTTTTACCCCTGATTCCCTTGTGGAATGTCTCTCCGCCATGGGCATTGAAGGTATTGTTGCCTATGATCCCAGGCTAGTCTTGCAAAGCCTGGACGAGATTCAGGCTGACGGCATCGAGATTCCCAAAGGGATCACTGTGGGAGGCCTAGTCATTAGCAAGGATTATAAAGCTTAATCCCTGAAAAAAAAGCATTTTGCAAGCTAGCGCATAACAAGGGCCTGAAATAATGTTTGTAAAACTGAAAAAATTATGGGCCATGCCCAAGAATTGCAGCAGGCTTAATGCAAAGCATAGCCAAATCAATGCAAATCTTGGCCTTAACCCTTAGCTTGCAGAGCAGCAAAATTACAAGCTTGAGCAGCTTGCCAATGCAACTATTTAAGCAGGAGTATTGCTGAAATGCCGAAACATCTCTGCCTCTGCCTTTCATGCAAGGACAATGTCTATCAGGAACACGCCTATACCATGCTTTTGTCTGTTTTTTTGAACAGCAGTGCGCGGCTTT
>QLIP01009157.1_pt1 | contig 14321 bp, 9 predicted proteins | sample 1769771 | NCBI WGS metagenome assembly QLIP01 (sample SAMN09428762, study PRJNA476227) | Gut metagenome, whole genome shotgun sequencing project. | isolation source: cecum | host: Rhizomys sinensis | place: China: Jinsha town of Minqing, Fujian Province | collected 2013-09-23
CATTGTCTTGTGCGGCGGTCGCATGGCCGAGGTAAAGAGCGTGCCGAAAGCAGCGTGGATTTTCCTGATTCTCTCCGGCCTTTCTACCGGCCTCTCGTGGTTGTTCTATTTCAAAGCCCTGCAAACAGGCGAAGTGTCGAAAGTGGCCCCCATCGACAAACTGAGCGTGGTCTTTACCATTGCCCTCTCGTGTTTAATACTCAAAGAATCGCTATCCCCCAAAGTCTTGATTGGCGGCCTGTTGATTACCGCCGGAGCGGTAGTGATGATGTGGAAGTAAGATTTAACATTTTTATAACGTTTTTGAAACATTTTTGTAACAATAGCAGGATAATTTTGTCGCGAAATTTAACGCAGAATTAACCAAGAAAAAATACAAAAATGAACTCTTTCAAAAAATTAACCCAACGCGGGCTTACTCTGTTGGCAAGCTTCGCGTTACTGCTCATGGCAGGGGCAAACGCCCAAGATACCTATAAAAAGGTAAGTTCTATCGATGATTTAACCAACGGTGCGTACATAATCGTAAGCGAAGCCAAAAATGTGGCGATGTCGGACGTAAAGGGAACGGATAGCAGAAACTACGTCAGTGTTACCATAACCGAAGGCAGTATCAACACCCAAGTGGCCACGGCCGATAATAAGAATCTTCCGTTTGAAATTACGTTGGCCAAAAAAGACGATGGCAAATATTCGTTAAAAGATGAGGTAAACGGTAAGTATATTTCTTACAATGTTCCCGAGTCTTCTGCCGCCGATAATCTGATTCATGTGTCGGACGAAGCCTTTGGTTGGACCATTACTTTCGCCGACAACGAGGTAACCATAGCCACCGATAGAAAGGATGCTACCAAAGATAAGTTATACGAAATTATGTATAATGACGGTGCCGGAAAGGAACAATTTAGATGTTACCCCGGCAATAAGTCCAAGGTTCAACTATACAAAAAAGAAGAAGCGTCTGCCACTTGTGGAAAGGCCACCAATGTACAAGTTACGCCGACCAAAAATTCGGCTTCCTTTACTTGGAATGCCCCTGCCACCGCCCCGGCCAACGGCTACAAAATGACCGTGGCCGGAAGTGAACGTACCATCGCGGCCGGCACCACCACGCTTACCGTTAATGAATTGCAACCTGCCACCCAATACACTTACAAACTTGTTTCCGTTTGTGGCGAGAATGATGAAAGCGGTGAAGTGGCCGGTACTTTTACCACCGAGGCCGACCCCGATATGACCACCTTTACCAAGGTAACTTCCATTAACGATTTGGACGATAATGCCGTTTATCTGCTCGTAAACGAAAGCGAAAATCCCAAAACCACCTTGACCAATTACGAAAAAGATTACTACAATAACTACGCCAAGGTGATTATTACCGACGAGAACAAGATTCACTGCTTTTTGTCCAGTACCACCACCGACAGTCTGCCCCACGAACTGTCAATCAAAAAGTCGGGCGTAAGCACCACGAACGATACCGCCTACGTTACCATTGCCGACCCCGTGATGTGCGGCTATTTTGGGATGGACAGTGCCGAAAACGCCATTAACCTGCAAACCATCATCGGCAACAAAACCAAATGGAATTTGAACTTTGAAAGCAACGGCGATGTTACCATTCACTCCGACACCCTGCGCGACTACTATATTCAATATAATCTGAGCAAAAACAAGTATGCGGCCTACGCGAGCAAGAAGCAGAAAATCGCGCTCTATAAAGCAACGGCTTCTACCAAGACTATGCTTAGAACGCCCACCACGGTCAATATGCGCACCGAAGACTATGTGCCCATGACCATGCCCGTTCGCGTAAGCGGCAAAAATCTGTCTGCCGATGTGACGCTCTCTTGCCCCGAAGGTAATTTCAAAGTAGAAGAAACTTCGCTGACGAAAGAAAACATGGCCGGTGTGATTGGCACTTCTTTCAACGTTACTTTTAACGGCAGAGCCGCCAAAGATTCGGTTAACATCACCCTTACTACCGGCGATCTCACGCGCATTATTAAAGTGGTGGCCGTGGCCGATACGGCCAAGTGTGCCAAGGTGAGCGAGGTGGCCGCCGAGCCGGAACCCACCAAGATAAAACTTTCTTGGAACATCGAAGCTGCTCCCCAAATCGGTTATCTGATAGAAGTCTTCAACAAAGCCGACCTTAGTTTGGTAAAGAGTGACACCTTGAAAAATCCGCAATCGAACGACTACGAACTGGATAACCTCCAAGAAGAAAAGACCTACGCCTACCATATCATCACCCTTTGCGGTGCCTACTCGGTGAGCGATACCGTGAAAGGCGAGTTTACCACGACCAAAGAAGACGGTGCGCCCCGTATGTCGGTGAGCAGCCCCGGCACCAATCAGGTGTTTACCGACAAGGACGTAAACTTTGCCTATACCGTTACCAACTTTACGCTTGGCACGGCGGCTACCGACAATGGGTTTATGAAATACACCATCACCTCCGACTTCCTTGCCGAGGCCATCACCGATACCTGCACCGCGCTTTCGTTTACGAAAACCTTTGCCAAGTCGGGCCAATATAGCGTGGAATTTGAATTGGTGAACCAAGAAAAGCAGTCGCTCAACCCCCAAGTAAAGACTACCCGTGCGTTTAGCATTAACCTGCCCGATGTGGCTTCTCCCGTCTTTGCTCCGGAAGAGGGCGAATACACCAAAGACACAACGGTGCGCCTTACCTGCGCCACCGAGGGTGCCGCCATCTACTACTCGCTCAACAGCGCGGCTTTTGCGGCCTATAACACCACCGGTATTCGTTTAAGCGGCGTAGGCACCTACACCATCAAGGCTTGGGCTGTGAAAGACTATATGGATACCAGCGCGGTGATAACTAAAACCTACACCATCAAAAATCCCGAGCCCGATTGCCAAGCCCCGACCAACCTTAAAGCCACCGTGGCCGACAAGAAGTTGGAAGTAACGCTGAGTTGGAGCGGCGATGTAAGCCAATATCGCTTGGTGTTGTTGAAGGGCAAAGACACGATCTATAAGAACGATCTCTCGGCTAAGACCTACACGTTCAGCACCATTTTGACGGAGCAGACCACCTACGATTGGGCGGTGGCTTCGGTGTGCAGCAACAAAGAACTCAAATGGACGCGCGGCACGGCTTTCACCACGCCCAAATTGGGTACGGACAACGAAGACGAACAAGCCTTGCAAGCCGACATCTATCCTAATCCAACTACCGGGGTGGTGTTTGTGGAATTGGCAGAAGATGCCCGCATAGAAATTTTTACCCTTACCGGAAAATTTGTTCGCTATGCGGAACTCTCCGCCGGTAAAACCGAACTGACCATCGGTCAACCCGGCCTTTACTTTATCCGTCTTGAAAACGCCCGTGGCGTTCAAGTAAGAAAGATTGTGGTGAGATAAAAGACGGCTCGAAGTGAAGCACAAACAGTGTTTCAACGAAAAAGGCGCGATGTGCAGACATCGCGCCTTTTTTATTTGTGCGCCGTCAAACCACCTCTTGCGCAAGGTTGGCCGCGCCCCCTTATTTTATTTCGCAGCGCAATACCGAAGCTTCTTCGAGAAAGGCTTCCAAGCGGTCGCCGATTTTGACGGGCCCCACGCCGACGGGCGTTCCCGTAAAGAGAATGTCGCCGATGTGCAGGGTCATAAACTGAGATACGTGCGAGAGCAGGCGCGGCACGCCAAAGAGCATATCGCCCGTAAAGCCGTCTTGCACCTTGTTTCCGTTGAGGTTTAAGTGAAAATGTAAATGATCGATACTTGGCAGTTCGCTTTTTGGAATCCAACGTCCGATGGCCGCCGATTGATCAAAGCTCTTGCTTATTTCCCACGGCAGGCCTTTCTCTACGCAGCGGCGTTGCAAATCGCGGGCGGTAAAGTCAAAGCCGAGACTGACGGCATCGTAAAAATCGTCGGCATACTTTTCGGGAATGTATTTGCCCACTTTGCAGATGCGCAAAATGACTTCGGTTTCGTAGTGGATTTCCTTGGAAAATTCGGGCAGATAAAACGGGCGGTTGCGAATCAATAGCGCGGTGTCCGGCTTAAAAAAGAAAACCGGTGCTTGCGGCACCTCATGCTTTAACTCCGCAATATGCGCCCGATAATTCTGTCCGATGCAGATAATCTTCATACCTTTTCGCTTTCCGAATTACATATCTTCACCGCCGCCTTCCATGCCGCCGTTTTGACGTTCGGGACGCTGGCTGCGTTTAAGACCTTGATTGATTTTATAGGAGAGCGAGAGATAAACCGCTGTGGAACGCCGTGGCCGTCTGTGATTTTCGGTAACAAAACTATTGCCTTTGGTGGTGCGGTTAAACTGCATGGTGTGGAACACGTCGCTCACACGCAAGCCCACCGTAAAACGGTTTTTGAAAAAGCCTTTGCGGGCCGCCAATTCGCCCGAAAAATTAGGGGCCATATAGGTTTGTCCGAAATAATTGGGGCCGCGATACTGACAAGAGAATTGTAAATTAAGGTTGTGTTTGAGAGCAAAAGAAGTGTTAAAACGCGCCTGATAACTCAAACCGGACGAATTAACCGACGGATCGGCCGAACCCTGTGTAATGCTTTGGAACAAACTGCCGTTAAGACTAAACCGCCACCATGCAAACACCCGTTGTTCGTAAGAAAGATCAAACCCGTAGTTGGTGCCGCTGGTGTAGTTGATAAAGGTGCGCACCCGTGCCCCGTCTTCGCGTTCGTAGGTGTAACGATAAATCACATCATTCATGCGACGATAATAGGCCGTAACAAAAAACGAACTCCCTTTGTAAAACAACGAATAATTCAACTCTGTCGAATGAATATCTTCGGGCCTTAGGTCAGGATTTCCTATCTCAATATAAGAAGGGTAGTCGTCGTAGTTGACAAAGGGGTTGAGATTCCAAGGTCGGGGGCGGTTTACGCGCCGGGTATAACTCAACTGAATTTCTTGCATCTCGCCGATTTTATAAGACAGATGCACGGCCGGATAAAAACGCGGCACAAAATAACTAAACGTGGTGTCGCTTTTTTCAGAAATGGTTTGCGCATTCATGGCCGCCACTTCCATACGGCCGCCTATTTGAAAACTGAAATTCTTGATGGTGCCGCCGAGGTTGGCATACAGCCCGTGGTTGTGTTCGGTGTATTCAAAATCTTTGGACGTGTCTTGAAGCGGAAAGATGCGAATACTCTCTTGGCTTATGCTGCGGTTGTAGCGCACTTTGCCCTGATAGCCGGTTTCCAACTTAAAATGTTCGCCAAAGGGCAGGGCGTAGTTGATTTGTCCGTCGAAGTCAAAGCCCTTGCCGTAAGATTGATTGGTTTGCAGGCTGTGCGTGGTATCGATGCGGCTGTTTTGACGAGAGTCGATGGTGGTGCGTTCGGTTGATATTTGGTTCTTGGGCATGTGATAATCGACCGTGGCATCGATGGTGAGTTCGTGGTCTTTTTTACCAAACTCGTGTTTGTAAGACAAAGCCGTGCTGCCGTTAGCCCAACGAGCCGTATTATAATACAGATAGTCGAGACTTTCGTATAAATGATAATCATCTTCGGTGAAGTCTTGAAGGTACAGGTTTTTGGAGGTGTCGGTATAGGTGTAGCGACGGGTGTTGGGTGTGGTGGTTTGGCGGTTGTTATGCCAAAGTCCGCCCCCGACACTGAGGGTAAAGAGGTCTTGGTTGGTGATACGCCAATCCATACCCACTTTGGCCTGACCGCCCAAGCCGCGCCGATAGCCCCCCGTGGAACCGGTTTCCCATGTCATATTATCGTCGGGATAGTCGCTCACAAGCGATGAGTTACGAATGCTGCGCGTGGTGGAAGAGCCGCTCGGCAGGCGTTCGCGAAAATTGACATCGGCCGAAGTAAACAAGGTAACTTTGCCCAAGCCGAAACTCAGGTTGGCCGACATATTGTGTTGGTTGGCCGATGAGGTAGAGGCGTTGAGTACGCCGTTAAAGTCGCGGTTCTGCCGTTTTTTGGTGCGAATGTTGAGAATACCGGCCATGCCTTCGGGGTTGTATTTGGCCGAGGGGTTGGAGATGATTTCGATGCTCTCGATGCTGCTCGCCGAAATTTGGTCAAGCCCCAAACCCGACAAGACGGCCGGGCGACCGTCAATCAAGACTGTAACGTTATCGCTGCCTTTGAGCGACACATTGCCGTCTTCGTCCACCGTAACGGAAGGCACGTTTTGCAACACATCGGTGGCGGTGCCGCCCTCACTTACGAGCGACTGTTCCACATTGACCACTTTCTTATCCAAGGCATATTCGATCATGCGCTTTTGCCCTTTTATTTCCACGGAATTGAGCGTAATGGCGGTGGAAGAAAGCACGATGTCGTCGAGTTTTTTGGTGTCGCGGTCGGGGCTGAGTTGAAAGGGGGAAGTTTTATATTCCTCAAAGCCCATGGAGCTGGCGCGTACAAAAAGCGATTGGTTGAGCGGAAGCCTATCCACGTTAAAGCGGCCGTTCTTGTCGGTGATGCCGCCGCCCACCAAGCGCGGAGAGTCGCCGGAAGTAAAAACGGCAATGTTGACAAATTCCAAAGGCGTTTTGCTGCCCGCTTCCAAGGCGCGTCCCGTAAGTTTGCCGGTGTTGGTGTTTTGGGCGAAAAGACCGGGGTTGAAAAGGGCTTGACCTATAAAAAGCAAGCCGCACATCACAACCCGAAATCTGTTTATTCTGTTCATCGAAAATGATATTATATGCAAAGGTACCAAAAATATGTTACAAAAATGTTAAAACTTGGCTCAGCCACCCCCCTTGTTTTCGCGTGTCCCTTGTCTTCGCGCTTCGCTCTTAAAAGAACGCGAGGGCGAGACCGTCGGCGCGGTAACGGGCAGAGGGGGTGGGGCAGTAGGCGGTGGGGGTCTCGATAAGCCAACCTTGCGCAAGGAGCGGGGCAAGGTGTCGCCGGCAATCTTCTTGCAAGTTGGTTGGCAGGGCGGCTATGCGGGCTTTATCGAGACCGGCGGCGGTGCGCAGAGCCGTCATCACGTACTCGTGGTAGAGGTCGGCAGAGGTGAGGTACTCTTGCTCAAACGCCGCGTTGGATAGGTATGCGCTTACGTCCGCGCGGTTGGCTCTGCGCACCGCCGCCGTGTGCGCGTCCGCGCACGCCCCACCGCCTAAGTAAAACGAGTGGGCACCGGGCCCCAAGCCCAAGTAGGGGGTGCAAACATCCCAATAGCGGCTGTTGTGCCGCGAGTGTCGGCCTTTCTTGGCCAAATTAGACACCTCGTAGGCCTCGTAGCGGTGCGCTTCGGCCCACGCCAATAACTGTTCGTATTGCTCAAACAACACCTCTTGTTCGGGCATTTGAAAAAGCCCGTCGGCCACTTGTTTAGAGAGCAAACTGCCCCCCTCCACGCTTAGGGCGTAGGCCGAGAGATGGTCGGGGTCTAAATCGGCCACCTGCTTTAGTTGTTCGCCCCATTCGTCGGCCTTCATATCGGGCAGGCCGTAAATTAAATCGACAGAGAGATTAAACCCTTGCGTCTTGGCCGCCAAAACCGCCTCTGCCGCCTCTTTTCCGCTATGCCGTCGGCGCATAAACCGCAGCCTTTCGTCCTTAAACGACTGTATGCCGATGCTGAGCCGATTAACCGGTGTGTGGCGTTTAAGATCGGCTATCAAAGCGCGATGTTCGGGGTTGAGTTCAAACGTAATTTCGGGATTTTCGCTCCAAGAAAACTGCGAAAACAAGACTTCAAAAAGACGGACATAGTCGCGCACACTCAGCACCGAGGGCGTGCCACCGCCCAAATACAAACTATCAAATACTACCTCACCCCAAGGCTCGTCGCTGTTTTGCCGCCGCGCCTGTGCCTCTTGCAAAACGGCCTCTATGTAGCGCGAGCGAAGCGAAGGGTCGGCCACCGAATAAAACGCACAATACGCGCACTTGGCTTCACAAAAAGGGATATGAATATACAGCCCCGCCGTTTTCATGCCTCAACGTTCTTCGTTGCCGCCGAACCCGCCGAAGCCGAACCTGAACCTGAACCCGCCGCCGCACCGCCTAAACCTGCCGAACCGCCATCACTATCTTCCGATTCCGTCGCCATCGGCGCGGCATTAAGCACAATGCGGAACGTCGTTCCCCCGTTAATCACCGACGACTTGACAAAAATTCGTCCCTTGTGATACGACTTGACAATGCGCTTGCTCAACGTCAATCCCAAGCCCCAGCCCCGCGCCTTGGTGGTAAAGCCCGGCTCGAACACCGACGAAAACATATTATGCGGAATCCCTTTACCGGTGTCCTTTACGTCAATAAAAATCTGTTGTCCGTCGTCCGAAATATCCACATAAATATCGCCCTCATCCCCGCCAATGGCATTGACGGCATTCTTACACAAATTCTCAATCACCCATTCAAACAAATCGCTATGCAAATAGGCATAAACAACTTCGTCTTTGGAGGGGGTAATATGATAGTGAATCAGCTTGGACGAGCGCGATTGAATATAGGCCACCGCCCGATACACCACCGGCACCACATTCCTTGCTTTTAACTCCGGGATGGAACCGATTTTGGAAAAACGTTGCGCAATCATCTGCAAACGCAACACATCTTTTTCTATCTCGGCCAAGTTTTCGGGGGTAATCGGTTCGTCGGGCATGAGCTTGTAAAACTCAATCCACGCCAACAAAGACGAGATGGGGGTGCCCAACTGGTGCGCCGTTTCTTTCGACATGCCGCACCACACCAAATTCTGTTCGTTGCGCCGCGAGAGGTTAAGCAAAAAGGCAATCCCGATGAGCAGAGCCAATAAAGCGAACGATAAAACAACAGGCAGATAACGCAAGCCTTTGAGCAAGGGCGACGCATTATAAAAAACGTAAAAACTTTTGTCGGCATCGTTCAAACTGTTAAACACAATGGGCGGATTGTCTTCTTCCATGCGTTTGAGCAGTTTTTTGGTGCTTTCCAAACTATAAAAATGTTCGGGATCTACGTTGGCATATTGTATAATACGGGTGCGCGAGGTATCGGTAATGACAATCGGCACCGAAATATATTCGGCGGCAGAGGTAACGCTGAACGATTGCGAGAGGTCATCCAACAAATCGTGCAGTCGGATAAAGGTAGAGGAGGGTTTGTAGTAAAACAGATAATGCTCGTTCTCGGCCTCAATGGTCAAAGGGTCGTAGTGGGTGTATTGGTTATAGGTCGTGGTGCTGAAGAGCAGCGAATCTGTTACATCAAACTTTTCGCCATACGATTCCACAATACGCCCGTTTTGATCGATGACCATAAACGGAATGGAATGGTTGTCGGAAATGACACGGATAAAAAAGTCGAATTCTTTGGGGGAAGTGTTGGTGGAGAGCAGACGCTCGTAGGCGTAGGCCCAAACGGTGGCATACTTTCTCTCGTCCAATTCCAAATTGGCAAACATGGTGCGGGTGTATTCCATTAGTTCGGTTTGCCGCTGCAAAGAAGTAGCCCAATTGCGTATTTTAATTTGTTCTTCCTTTTGAATTTTGCCCACCATCATCGAGGAATACCAAAAGGTAACGGCCAACAAGATCGCCGTAATAAAGACGAATACAAAGTTGAGCCGATGCACCAACCGCGAAAAAGCAATGCGTCTTTTTTTCATCCCGTCGGGTTGTTTTGGTCAAATTCGTCCTCTATCTCACCAAATATCTCTTCCATCAAATCTTCCAAAGTCAAAAGCCCCGACACCGCGCCGTTGGCATCAAAAACGGCGGCAATGCTCTTGTGTTTTTCTATCATCTCTTTGAGCAGCGTGCCGGCAGAAGTGGCTTCTGGCACGGCATAAATCGGACGGATGATTTCTTCTATCTCTTTGGGCGCGGGTTCTCTGAACAAATCGTAGGCATGCACATAGCCCACTATTTTATCGGCCTGTTCTTTATAGATTAAAATTTTGGAAAAGCCGGTGGAAGTAAAAAGTTTCAGCAGCTCGTCTAAGGGTGTATTGTAGGCGGCGCGTACAATCTCATGGGAGGGCACCATGCAGTCTTTTACCTTAGACTTTCTAAGGGTCATCACCCGCTGCACCATGCGCCCCTCTTCCCGATATTCGGGCGAAGAAGCGTAGTTTTCTCTTAGGTCGTCAATCGATTCTTCCACCACCTCGTCCACGTAGTCTTGGGAGGCCTCAGTGGCGGCTTGTTCGGACTTTACAAAACGCGAGAGACCAATGCAGAGCGGATAAAGCACCACATAAAAAACAGAGAGCAGCGGCGTAAGCGTTTTAAGCAGGGGCAGGGGATGGAGCCGAAAACAAACCCCGGCTGCGCCCCAACCAATCAAGATATAAACAAGGCTTCCGAGAACGATATCCCAAGTGTTTCGGGCTGCAAAAATCAGGCAAGCCACAAAAAATGCCAACGCGAGCAGCCGGCTTAAACGCAGAAAAATTTTGAAAACCGCGTCCCGACCCGTAACCCAAATAAAATAACGCGACCAAAGGGAAGAGGAGCCGCGTTCTATTTCAATTTGCAGTTTGTTGAGGGCCGCGTAGGCCACCGAACTGCCGTTTACCACAACGGCCAAAACCAATGCACCCGGCAGCCAACCCATACTACAAAATAACACCGCGCGGACGGCGCAGCTGTACGTTGTTCATCTCTTCGTCCGAATCAAAGCCGTCCCCGTCCAAAACCAAGCCGGGACTTACCTTGCGCACATGTACGTTGGAATAAATTTTACGGGCGTTTTGGTCCCAATACAAGGCTTGCGTATAGAGGGTATCGCCGTTGCGGTAGTCTTTTACCACCACATTGCCGTAAAACTTCATCATCTTGTCAGACTGAATGTGAATGGCCGAGTCGGACACCAAATCCACATTAGGCTTGCCGCGTTCGTTGAGAAATACGGAATGAACGCCATCGGGAAAAATTTGCGTGCCGTTCTCGTCCGAATAGTTGTACATCAGCGGCGACTCCATGGTCATCTGCACCCGCCCCGAATCGGTAAAAGACGACACGGAGTTATAGACGGTTTGCACCGGCGCGGTTTCAAAGTCGTCGTAGGGCATAGGGTCGGCATGGCGACAAGCACTTATACCCATCGCCATGCAAACCGACACGCCTGCGATAAAACGAAGTGTTTTCATCTATCGGGCTCTTATGGTCGTGGTGGCACTAAACCAGCAGTTGATGGTGTAGCTGTCGCCCTCTTTATAGCCGTAGGTAAAGAGGTCATCACCGGAGGGGAAATAAGCTCTGTAAGTGGAGATGAGGTTGTCGGCTTTTTCGGCCATGCTCGGATCCACTTGTTTGGCTTTGACGTAGGTATCGACAGCCACCCAAAAACCGGCGCGTTGGGCAATGGGATCGCTGCCGCAAGCCTTGGCACCGGCGGCATACATGGCCCCCAACATCAAATAGGCACGACCTTCGTTGGCGTTAATGTCCAAAGCCTTTAAGCAGGCGGCGCGACCGTTGGCATATTGGTTGGTGTTCATGTAAGAGTCGGCCAGCACCATAAGGGCATTGATTTTTTCGCTGTCTTTGTCGAGCGCGTCCACGTGGTCTTTCACGTAGTTGATGGCCGCCTCGAAGTTTTTCTTGGCATGGCACATCTTGGCCATGAGATAGGCCGACTGCGGCGTGGGTTCGATTTTGTGCAGGGCTTCGGTCATCTTAAAGAAAATATCGGCATCGGTGCAACCGCGTTTATCCAACATGCTCGTGGCTTTTTTAAGGAAGTCGGCCTTGGTTTTGTTGTCGGCAAACTTCTTTTCGTACAAAGGCACCAACTCGGCGCAAGAGGCGTAGGGTTCGAGCAGGGCATCCATACCGGCCATCGATTCCACCACCTTGGCATCTTCTTCCTCGGTGGCCGACTGATAGATGTCGAGCAGGGCAACCCCTCTTTCGTAAGCATCCAAAATATCGTCTTTGGTGGCTTTCGAGGCTTTGAACGACTCAATCACCGCTTTGAGGTTAAGGAAGGGAATGGCGTAGTTGCGAATTTCTTTTTGGTCGGCCATGGCGGTGCGGAACAGGGCCATCTGTTCGTCCAATGCATTGGGCATATAGGTTTGCATATCGCTGCCCTTTTGACCGGCGCAGTAAGACGGCTCGCCGTAGTATTGAATACGTTGGTCCCAAAGCTGCATCAACTCGGCAATGTATTGTTGTTTTTCGGCCTCGTCGGTGGTTTTGGCAATTTTTTGTTTAAGAATGACGTTACCGCGAATGTAAGTGTTTTTGGAGGTGCTGGGGCAATAGCGCAACACTTCTTTCCACGAGGGATAAGCATCCACATACGCTTTTTGTTTGTAGAACTCCTGATAGATGGAGAGATTTTTGATACATTCGATGCTGTCTTCGGGCGTAGCACCATACTTCTGAGCCGACAAAGGAACCGCCATAAAGACGGACACGGCTGCAAGAACCAGTCTTTTCATAATTATTATGTGTTATTTTTTAATCGTATTTACGTTTGACAAACCATGTTTCTACCGATGAGAAACCAAGGCCTATCTTAAAATAATTTTCTGCTATTTGTTGGTTGGATAGGCGGCCGCTATGACCGTATTCCAAACCAATGTTAATCATCGAGCGGCTGCGGCGCACCGGAATACCCACGCCCAAATTAACCGCATAACCGAAAAGGTTTTGTCCGCCAAAATCGGCATAGTGCGTGCCGTAGCGGCCGCCAAGACGGTAGGCCACCCGCCGCATGGCCGAGGTGTTTTGGTAGTTGGGCTTTAACTCCATGCCGAGGGCCACCTCCAAGGTGTTGCGAAAATAGTCGTAGCTTTGGCCGAAGTCTTGATACTGCGACCACCATGCGTAGGTTACGTCGGCACCCACCAACCAATCTTCGTCGTCGTACGACAGCCCGGCGCGCACCCTTTGCGGAACGATGAGTTCGCCCTTGCGGTGCGACTTAAAAAACGCCGTGTCGTTGTTCAGGGCCGAATAAGACGAAAGGCCGGTGGTATAGCGCGAAGCGTAGAGCGTGCTCTTTAAGTTGTAGGCCGCGCCGAGGGTGAGTTTGCCGTGCGGCAGCCGTTGGGCGTACAAAAATCCTGCGTCGATGGCCAAGCCGTTGAGCCGCGTTTCGGTCCACACCTCACTATAAGCGGTGTTATTGATTAAATTCGTGTCTTGAAAAGAAAGGCGATAGAGTTCGTCTATGCTGCCGAATTGATAGTTGAGATTAACGCCCACCGCCACCGGCCCCCAGCCGAAAGAGTTACCCCAGCCAAAGCGGTTAAGGCCGCCGTTGCCCTTATGCAGCAGTTGGGTAGGGCCTATATGTGCCGAATCGTTGGTTCTGAAATTGGAAGAAGCGTAAGATACCTCGGTAAAGGGGCGCAGATAAAAGCCCATCTTCCACCATTTGAACAAAGGAAAGAAAAATTCCATATTGCCCAAGCCGCCGCCCGTGCTTTGATTGTGCAAACGCTTGCCGGATACGTTCTGACTAAGCGTATTCATGGCGAGGGAGAAACTGATGTCGAACATCACGCTCAGTGTATCAACGCCCATGGTGTAAGAAGCGGGGTTGAGCGGGCTTACGTTGCCCTTGCCCGAAAGCCCCACGGCAATGCCGCCCATGCCCATGGTACGGGCGTTGAGATACGGCACCTCGCGCCCGATACCGAAAGCGGAATAGGGAGAGAGAATACCGCTTTGCGCCTGTGCGTGCCAAGAGGCCGCGCCAAGCCATACACCCACGCAAAGGGTAACGATTTTGCTCGTTTTATTTGTTGTAGTCCAAGATTTCATTCAGTCCGACCAGCACCAAATTAGGGTTTACAAATATCCCATTTTTTGGGGAAAATTCAAAATAACGCGCGTCGCCCCCCGTCAAAACCACGGGAATAGGGCCGTATCTCTCGCGATAACGATGAATAAAGCCGTCTATTTCGTGATAAACGCCCTCGATGGCTCCGGTTTTTAAGGCCGTTTCGGTGTTGTGGATGGGGCTGTTGGCGGTCGCCGCGGCGGCGTTGGCTGTGTTGTCAGCCGCGGCGGCGGTGTCGTTGTCGGCGGCGGACAGAGGCCAGCACGCGGCTTCCCAGTCCAAGTCTACCATCGGCAGGGCGTGGGTAAAATGGTGCATGGCTTTTAAGCGCATGGCCACCCCCGGCGAGATGCCCCCCGGTGCCAAGTAGCCATCGGCAAGCATAAGGTTATACGTCAGGCAAGACCCCATGCCGATTCCCAAGACCGTTTGTTGCGGATAGAGTGCATATAGGGCTGCGGCCATAGCCAAGCGGTCGCGCCCCAAGGTGTCGGGGGCGTAGGTGTAGCGGATGGGTAGGCGCAGGTCGGGGGTAAATTCAAGCCAAGCCGGCGACCCTTGCAGCGTTTCGGCGGCGGATTGCGCCCCCC
>QLIP01062909.1_pt1 | contig 14316 bp, 11 predicted proteins | sample 1769771 | NCBI WGS metagenome assembly QLIP01 (sample SAMN09428762, study PRJNA476227) | Gut metagenome, whole genome shotgun sequencing project. | isolation source: cecum | host: Rhizomys sinensis | place: China: Jinsha town of Minqing, Fujian Province | collected 2013-09-23
ACTTTTCCGAAAATTGTCGGTTTTAAATTTGCTTATTACAAGCGAAAACAAGATATTGATACCCCTTGAAACTCATCGTAACTTTGCATCGTCGAAATCAACGACGGAAAAACAAGAAAATAACGATAATCAATTTAACTAAACAGAGACAAAGAAACATCTCATCAACAAAGTAGCCGTTGCCCTTGTTCTCGGTGCTGCTACGGTAATCTGACAAGCTGTATACATGGGCACACATCAGATGGTGAATAATCTCCAACTGATAATGAGTATCTAATTTTGCAAAAAAAATTAACACAATCACAATCACAGAATGAAAAAAGTAGCAATACTTTTATCGGCATGTGCCTTGCTGGCAGCGTGTTCCGATAATAAAACAGAACAGGCTACACCACCAAGTGTGTATGTAACCACAGTGGGAGAAGGCTCATTGTCATGCAATAGCAACTTCTCGGGCCACGTAGTTGATGACAATAATGTTAGTATCGGCTTCAAGACTGCCGGTCAGATAAAGCGAATCCTGGTCCGCGAAGGGCAAAGTGTAGCTAAAGGGCAGCTTTTGGCCGAACTTTACAGCAACGATTACCAACTGGGAGTGGAAGCCGTCCAGACACAGTATGATCAGCTTGCCGCCGAGGTGGCACGCGCTAAGCGCCTATATGACACAAAGAGTATATCACCCAACGATTACGAAAAAGCCGTATCAGGCCTTCGCCAGCTCGGAGTGCAGCTTCAGGTCAATAAAAATAAGCTTGCATACACCCGTCTTTACGCTCCTGCCTCGGGTATTATCGGCTCCGTAAACTTTTCACCTGCCGAAATGGTAGATGCTGGTACTGCCGTCTTCTCTCTGATTAACAGCAGTCCGATGGAGGTAGAGTGCGATATTCCAGCTTCGGTTTACAATCAGTTGAAGAGCTACAGCGACTTCAATTGTACAGTTGCCGGAAGTACCGATTCGTATCCTCTGCGGGTTCTCTCAGTTGTGCCAAAGGCTGACGGTAATCAGCTCTATAAACTGCGACTTGGTTTTATAGGCAGTCCCGGCAAGAATATTACCACTGGCGTCAATGTTTCAGTCAACTCTCGTTGCGGTATAGAGCGACCTGAAATTACAGTGCCCGCATCGGCTGTATTCAAGCAGGACGACAAAGAATCGGTATGGATTCTCAAGTCAGACTCTACGGTTGTGCTTCGCAATGTTAGCATTACAGCAGCTCCTAACAACGGCAAACTCACCGTTAACGAAGGACTCAGCTACGGCGAGCAAGTTGTGAGTGCCGGCGTGTCGGCTCTGCATCAGGGTGAACGAGTGAAAGTAATCAAGAAACCTAGCAAAACCAACGTAGGAGCCCTGTTATGAATCGTTTGACACAATATTTCATGAACCACCGGACGCTGTTTTGGTCGCTCATGGTGGGCATAATTGTGGCGGGAATCATAGCCTTCAACACAATGCCCAAACTCGAAGACCCTGCCGTGCCTGTGAAGCAGGCTATGGTCGCGGTGCCCTATCCCGGAGCGTCGGCTCATGAAGTGGAGCTTAATGTGGCTCAAATCATGGAAGATGAACTCCGCGCACTTCCTAATGTGAATAAGGTTAAATCGGAATGTCAGAATGGGTTGGCGTTGATAACGGTTGAATTCAAAATGACCGTAACCACCGATCAGCTTGAACAACATTTCGACCTGTTCAGACGCAAGGTTAATGATATATCTTCGAAACTCCCGTCAGGAACTCATTCACCCATTGTGATGGATGATATGATGGATGTGTATGGTATATTCTATGCACTCCAAGGTGATGGATATGACTATCCAGAATTGACACGCCAAGCTAAGTATCTGCGTCGCCAGCTTTTGAGTGTGCCCGGTGTGAAACGCGTCACAATCGGTGGCACTCGCGACGAAACTGTTGATATCACCTTGAGTCGTGACGAGCTGCGCCGCAATGGGTTACTTCCAACGCAAATCATGATGGCTCTGCAGCAGGCAGGCAAGCCAGTCAGTGCCGGCGCTCAGAAGGCCGAAGATGAGCAGATGCGCATCAATGTCACGGAAGGTGTAACCTCAGTGGATGACTTGCGAAATCTTCATATCAAGACTCCCAACGGAGGAATTGTCCGTCTCGGTGATATTGCCAAGATTGAACGTTCACTAACCACGCCCCAGCGAAACGCACTCTTTGTCAATGGAAAATCGGCAATTTCGATTTGCGTTGCTCTTGAAAACGATGCCGTTGTGCCAGAAGTGGGTAAGGCCGTCGATGTCAAATTGCAGGAAACACTCAAGACAATGCCTGCCGGCATCTCCACCGAAAAGGTATTCTTTCAACCCGATAAGGTGAGCGAAGCTATCAGTGACTTCATGATCAATCTCCTTGAATCGGTATTGATTGTAGTAGTGGTGCTGATTCTCTTTATGGGTTGGCGAAGCGGTGTTATCATCGGTTTCGGTCTGATTCTTACTATAGCCCTCTCATTTCCGATTCTGCTACAATGTGGCACCACCCTTCAGCGCATCTCACTAGGTGCGTTCATCGTTGCCATGGGCATGCTAGTGGATAATGCCGTTGTGATTATGGATGGTATACTGGTCGACAAACGTCGAGGCTTAAAAGATTATCTTTTCCGCATTGGTCGCAACACGGCATGGCCTCTGCTCGGCGCAACTGTCATTGCTGCAGCCACGTTCCTTGCCATCTACTTGTCGCCCGACTCGGCCGGCGAATATGCCGGCGACCTCTTCCTTGTGTTGTGTGTCAGTCTATTGGCGAGTTGGGTATTAGCCCTTATACAGGTGCCTGTATGCGCCAAGGTATGGCTACCCAAAAGCAAATCTTCGGATGCCAATGGCGATTCGCAGGCTCCGGCACTCAATTCACCGATGCATCGCTGGATTCGTCGCGCCATAGACTGGCTTATGCGCTATCGTGTATGGGTGCTTTCGGGTGCGTGTGCCATGCTAATTCTCTGCGGCGTGGGTATGACAAAGGTTAAAAATGTCTTTTTTCCTGATTTTGATTACAAGCAGTTTGTAATTGAGTGCTACTTCCCCTCTCAGACATCGCCTGAGGCTACTCAGCAGCAGTTACTGAAGATGGGACACGAATTGTCGGCCAAGCACGACATCGAGCGTGTCGTAGTCAGCACCGGTGCTGCACCTGCCCGCTACTGTCTGGTTCGCCCAATGTCGTCGGGTGGCGACCGTTACGGTGAGTTGATCGTAGACTGCAAGGATTATGAAACTGTAGTCAGGAATATTCCAGCCATCCGCAAAGAGTTGCGTGCCAAGTATCCCGGTGCTTACATCCGTATACGTAAATACAACTTCTCGATTGCCACCTCGCATACAGTAGAAGTAGAGTTTTCAGGGCCCGATCCCGCCGTACTCCGTCAACTTAGCGCCAAGGCAGAAGCTATCATGCGCAAATGTCCTTACGTAGATCCGTATTCTGTTCAAAACAATTGGAATCCGACTTCAAAGACCGTTGTAGCAGACTTCGATACTCAGAGTGCACTCCGCAGTGGATACAGTCGTAGCGATGTGGCAAATGCCCTCCAGGCTGCAACCGAAGGTATGCCTGTGGGTGTAATGACCGATGGCGACAAGATGCTTGTGACAAGACTTCACGTTGTTAATTCCGATGGTAGCAAAATCGAAGACCTCAGTCAAATTCCTGTTTGGTCCACAGCATCGGTCAATATTGACCCTGAGGCGGCTAAAACAGCTCTGATGTCGGGTAACAGCGATGCCATTATGAATAATGCCTTTAAAGCAGTACCTCTCGGCTCGCTAACAAAAGATGTGCGCTTGGGCTGGGAGGAAAACGTGGTACGCCGTCTTAATGGCCAGCGTGTCATCGAAGCTGAATGTGACCCAAATCCCAATAACCCGGAAGCCACCACAGCTAAGGTTCTGCAGGCGATTCAGGCTGAAATTGATGCCATTCCTCTTCCCGACGGATACGGCTGTCGATGGGTAGGAGAAGGAGAGCAGACAAACGAAGCCATAGGTAATATTATGAAGTTTATGCCACTCACCATCTTCCTCATTCTCATTATTCTCCTTATTCTCTTCAATTCCTGGAAGAAAGTAACACTGATTCTGATATGTTTCCCATTCGTATTGTGCGGTATTGTTCCCGTCCTGCTTATCACCGACACTCCATTCACATTCATGGCTATTATTGGCTTCATGGGGCTGATTGGTATGATGATCAAGAACTCCATTGTACTGGTCGATGAAATCGGTCGCCTTCAAACGGAGGAAGGGTATGAACCATATCAAGCTGTGGTAGAGGCGACGGTATCGCGTGTGCGCCCCGTGCTTATGGCTTCGCTAACCACAATCGTAGGTATGATACCCCTGATTCCCGACCCGATGTACAGCTCACTTGCTGTAACCATCATGGGAGGTTTAGGCATCGGAACACTTATTACCCTGCTGCTCCTTCCCCTCTTCTATACCGCAATTATGCGTATCAAAAAACCTGTAACTGTTATTAATGATGATACCAATCCATAAAGTAATTGCAACCTTGATTCTGGTCCCGGCAGCGCTGTCTGCCGGGGCTATATCAACCGATACTCTCCGGCTCTCGCACGGACAGTGTGTTGAGATGGCTGTAAGTCACAGCCAAAGCATTAAACGTGCTCAGAACGCAGCCTCGCAGGCCGATCTAGACCGGGAAATAGCCAATCGCGCTATCCTCCCAAAGTTGGATGCTTCCGGTACTGCACTCTATCTCACTCCAGATATTGATATGGGAGGTCAGAAGATGCAGATGCGCGGAGCTTACGTAGCCGGTCTGCAACTTATTCAGCCTATCTATACCGGTGGCAAAATCTCTGCCGGCAAAAAGCTTGCCGCAATCGGTCATGATGTCGCCGGTGAACAATTGCGCATGAGCCGAGCCGATGTAATAGCCAACGCTTCGGATGCCTATTGGACCTACATCGCCGTGGGTTCAAAGGTAAAGATGCTTGAGCACTATGTGGTAATGATGGATTCATTGATGAACCAGATTACCACAGCAGTTGAGGCCGGCATGACCACCAACAACGAGCTTCTGCGTATTAACTCCAAGCGCAGTACTCTGCAATATCAGTTGCAGAAAGCTAACAGTGGATTATCGCTCTGTCGTATGGCTCTATGCAACTGGATTGGAGCAGATGAGAACACCATGATTCTTACCGTAGATTCGCTCCCTGAATGCACTCTGCCTGAGAGTCTGGTGAACGATGTAACCAATCGCCCCGAACTACGCTTGCTGCAATATCAAGTACAGGCCGCCGAGCAACAGATCAAAATGGCCCGTGCTGATTATCTACCAACCGTAGCTCTCAGCTTGGGATATAACTACTACGGAAATATTAAGATGAAAGGTATAGCCGATGTGGGTGGGGGCGTTATGGTTCCGTTCTCACAGGAGATGCGCGATGGCATGGGGATGGGGATGTTCTCAGTCAAGATTCCATTATGGTCATGGGGCGAAGGTAACCGAAAGGTTAAGAAGGGCCGCTTGGCTCTGGAAAATGCCCAACTCGACCTTGATGAAAAGCGCCGTCTATTGACTCTTGAAGCCACACAAGCCACATCAAACGTGGTGGATGGCCTGACAATGGTGCAAACTGCCCAACTCTCACTCCAAGAAAACAACGAAAATCTGCGCGTAATGCAAAACCGTCATAATGAGGGTATGGCTACGCTATCAGATCTACTTGAAGCCCAGTCGCAGTGGCAGGAAGCCTATAGCAATAAAATTGAAGCCATAACTCAGCATCAAATTAACCTCACAGCCTGGCGCAAAGCTACCGGCCAGCTATAGAAGTTGTTTAAACTTATTTACAAATCTTAAAATGAAATTGAATTTTATTCTTTTATTAACCTAACACAAGAATCGCGTCGTTGGTTGTACGTTTAAGGAGTTCATTCAACTTATCAAAATGTAAGAAAGTTACCTATAAATTTGCACAGTCCAAAAATAGTTCGTATCTTTGCAAAGCAAAAGGGAAACAACCCCGCTGCAAAACTAAAATGATGGTGCCATAGCTCAGTTGGTAGAGCAAAGGACTGAAAATCCTTGTGTCCCCGGTTCGATTCCTGGTGGCACCACCCAAGCAACTCAAAGCGCTTAATTCTCAACGAATTAGGCGTTTTTTAAATATGCTTTAAATTTACCTAAAATAGGGTCAATGGGGTCAATGTGATTTTCCGGTTGAAGTGTTAAAAATTCATTTTCTTAACTATCTTGAATTAGGAAATTGAAATGGAAAGCGCACACAATAAGATAACGACAACCACACCAACATACAGATAGGAATACGTTCCGAGAAAGTTCGAAAACTATTGGCGAAACACCACCGGCATTAGTTACATGGGCACCATAATAATTGCAACTGTCTTCATCGCGCTTTTAGGAATCGTCTGCATTGTGCTTTACTCCCACTCCCAAGGCGAAAGCGTTCTCCACCACCAGCTCTTCTTCTAAAAAATATTGGGGATTGGTGTCATACATCACATAGCCAAATCATGTATTTTCGAACACGATTTGGCTATATGACGTAAGTTGATTATGGCATTTCATAGCATCTATCCGGCATTGGCAATGGCGGCGATATCGTCGGCAATCTCTTCGGATGAGAGTTTGATGTACTCCATAAAGGTCTTTTGAGTCTTATGTCCGCTTACAGCCATCATTTGCACAAGGGTGAAACGGTGGCTGAGATACATATGGGTGATGCCGGTGCGTCGAGCCGTGTAGCTCGTAACGCAGCTCCATCGAGGCATAAGGGCTTCCCCGTGAGAATTTCGCTCCACCTTTAGTTTGCCTGACTCCTCAAGCTGCTTCTGCTTCATAGTCAGTTGAGTGGTCAACATCTTTGCCAACGAGGGCACGGATTTAGATAAATCATTGAGTATATCCTTTATATAGCGATTGAGCACAACGTCATTCACAGCCGGTAAGTGATAATCGTATTTCTCGCAGATAGCAAGCAGATTTGGATTCATGATAGGCACGACTACCTCGGTATTAGTTTTCTTCTGTATGAAACGAACGGCTCGGTTGCCTCCCTTGGTGGTTATGAAGCTGTCGGTGCTAATGAATGAGTAGTCGCTTACTCGCTGGCAGGTGTAACATCCAATCAAGAAAACATCGCGTATCTCTGCCCTCTTTCCTTCTAGTGGCATATGATAGAGCGCGTCAAGTTCTTCTTCCGTTAGATAAATCTCCACGGCCTTCTGGTGTTCTTCGACCTTCTTCTTGATAAAGAATGTCAGGGCCCGGTCGTTGTTATGAAGTTCATCCTTATAGGCACACCCCACAAGGCATCGGAATGTTACCAGATATTTGTTGATGCTCTTGGCCATGTAACCGCCATCTTCAAGGAAGGCCACAAAGCGAGCCACAAATTTTCGATCATTTTTTTACAACCACACTTACAAAGTTATTTTTATATGCATAATTTGCGTATATAAGAGAATTTTCTTAAATATTTTTGGATATTCGGATAAATTTATTTAACTTTGCTGCATAATTATAAAAAGAGAGAATATGAACGGCATTTCTATTAATAGCAAGTATTGGTGGCGCATCGGTGAAACTCCCCGATGGTGATTGCTGTTGTCTATTCTTATCATAAACGAATCAGTGAACGGACCGTCGGAGAGTTATCTTTCGGTCCGTTTCCGTTTTTAATAAGTTTTCCCTATTTACTCTAAGTTTACCCTATTTACTCTAAGTTTATCCTATTTACTATGATATCAAATAATAATAATCCGCTCCATATCGACGATGCTGGATATTACGGCCGATTTGGAGGAGCCTATATTCCGGAAATTCTGCACCGCAGTGTCAAGTCTCTGCGCGAGGCTTTCTTTCACTTCCGCAATGATGAGCAGTTTATGGAGGAGTATCGCAAGTTACTTCGCGACTATGTAGGACGCCCTACCCCACTCTACCATGCCTCCCGACTCAGCGAACGTTATAACACCAACATTTATCTTAAGCGCGAAGATCTGAACCATACCGGTGCCCACAAAATCAACAATGCCATCGGTCAAGTGCTTTTGGCTAAGCGTATGGGCAAGACTCGCATCATTGCCGAGACTGGAGCCGGACAACATGGCGTAGCAACGGCCACGGTTTGTGCGCTGATGGGTTTGGACTGCACGGTTTACATGGGTGCTGTTGATATTGCCCGCCAACAGCCTAACGTTCAACAAATGAAGATGCTCGGCGCCAAGGTCGTACCGGCCACCTCAGGTAATCAGACACTCAAGGATGCTGTAAACGAAGCGATTCGCGACTGGTGTTGCAACCCGGATAGTTTTTATGTGATTGGCAGTACGGTTGGTCCGCATCCCTATCCGGAGATGGTGGCTTTCTTTCAGTCGGTAATAAGCGAAGAGATCAAGAAACAACTTCAAGAGCAATGTGGCCGTCCCAATCCGGATTATGTGGTGGCTTGCGTCGGAGGAGGCAGCAACGCCGCAGGGGCGTTCTATCATTTTATTGATTCGCCCGATGTGAAACTGATAGCCGTCGAAGCCGCCGGACTCGGAGTTGATACCGACAAAACTGCAGCAACAATCAGCATCGGCACAGAGGGTATTATTCATGGGTCCAGAACACTTCTTATGCAGACACCCGACGGTCAGATCGAGGAACCCTATTCAATTTCGGCCGGTCTCGACTACCCCGGCATAGGTCCTCTGCATGCCCATCTCGCCGACATCGGACGCACCGAAGTGCTGGCCGCTACCGACTCACAGGCACTCAGCGCCGCAATGACACTGACGCGCCTCGAAGGTATAATTCCAGCTTTGGAGTCGGCCCATGCTATGGCTGCTTTAGACATGAAGCGCTTCAATCCCAACAACATCGTTGTCATTAACCTCTCGGGTCGTGGCGACAAAGATATGCAAACCTATATCGAAGCCCTTCAAAATAGTGGAGTTGTATAAACTTCAAATAACAAAAACCGAAACCTCCCCAAATTCCGATAAACTATGAAATGTAACATTACCATAAACAGAATGCGAATGTCGGCCGATCTTGCCACCCCTGTGAGCATCTATCTGCGCATCCGCGATCTCTATCCTCAGTCAGCTCTCCTTGAGAGTTCAGACTATCACACATCGCAAAACTCTGTAAGCTATATCGGTGTTCAGCCAATCGGTTCGTTTAAAGTTGTAGACAATATGGTCTACACATCGTATCCCGACGGTAGAAACGAGCAACATCAGCTTTCTACGCACTGCCGCCTTACCGACTGCCTTAAAGATTATGTAAACAGTTATGAGTTCGACAATCCGGGCGACTCCGACTCACTTGGTTTGTTCGGTTTTACGGCCTACGACTGCGTACGTCATTTCGAGAAGGTCGACATCACCAAGCGCGAACAATGCTTTGCAGAATTTCCCGACATGCACTATAATCTTTTCAGATTCATCATACGCATCAATCACTATAACAGCGAGATGACCATTACGGAGATTCTGCTTCCCGGTCAAGATTCGGAGCTTTCGAACATGGCCGACGTTATCAACAATAACCAAATTGCACAATATCCCTTCGCTCTTCGTGGCGAACCGACATCGACGCTTACCGACGAAGAATATCTGGAGATGGTTCGTGAGGGTGTTCGTCATGCCAAACTCGGCAATGTATTTCAAATCGTATTGTCGCGACGATTCTCTCAATCGTTCAGCGGCGATGATTTCAACGTTTACCGTGCACTGCGCAATGTGAATCCGTCGCCCTATCTATTCTATTTCGACTTCGGCAACTTCCGAATCTTCGGATCTTCGCCCGAAACTCATTTGCGAGTACAGGGCAACACGGCCTATATCGACCCTATTGCCGGAACATACCGACGCACGGGCAACGACATCAAGGACCGCGAACTGGCCAAGGCACTCCTTGAAGACAGCAAAGAGAATGCCGAGCATGTAATGCTTGTAGATTTGGCACGCAATGACCTCTCTCGCAGCGGTGGCACAGTCGAAATCGACTTTCTGAAACAGATTCAATACTACTCGCACGTGATTCACATGGTATCGCGTGTTCGTGCAGAGCTACCATCCGATGCCGACGTTTACAGCCTCTATGCCGGCACATTCCCCGCCGGCACACTCAGTGGCGCACCCAAAGTACGAGCAATGCAGATTATTGACGAACTCGAGCCCCACAGCCGCCTTTCGTATGGGGGGTGCATAGGATATATCGGACTCAATGGCGACTTGAACCAGGCCATCACCATCCGCTCATTCCTCAGCATCAACAACACCCTCTATTCTCAGGCAGGTGCCGGCATCGTTGCGCATTCTGTACCCGAAAATGAATTACAGGAGACAAACAACAAACTCGGAGCACTTGTAAGCGCTGTCAAAGCGGGAACAACCTTTGAAGTTGTTTAAGCACCCTCTTTAAATCATGAAGTTATGAAACTACTGATATTAGATAACTACGACTCTTTTACATACAACGTCGTGCATGCAGTTCGACACCTTGGGGTGGAACCCGATGTTTTTCGCAACGACGAGATATCGCTCGACGAAATTGAGCGCTACGATGCAATCATCATCTCGCCCGGACCCGGCATCCCGTCCGAAGCCGGAATTCTGCCGCAACTTCTGAAACGTTACAGCCCAACCAAACGCATATTCGGCATCTGTCTCGGCGAGCAGGCAATCGGAGAGTGCTTCGGTGCGAAATTGCGCAACCTCGATGAGGTATGGCACGGTCTTCAAACGCCGACATCGATTGTTGCCGACGACTATATTTTCAACGGACTCGGTCCGGAAATTCAAGTTGGACGCTACCACTCATGGGTAGTAGATAAATGCGACTTCCCCGAATCGCTGGAGATTACCGCACTCAGTCCCGACGGTGAGATTATGGCGCTTCGCCATCGAAACTATGACGTTCGCGGCGTTCAATTCCATCCCGAATCTATTCTTACGCCACAAGGTTTAATCATCTTAAAAAACTGGCTTCAAGGCCCTCAGCTATGAAAAAGATACTATCAAAAATGTTTGAACACGGCTCGCTATCGCGCCAGGAAGCGAGACAAGTAATGCACAATATCGCCGACGGACTCTATAACGACTCTCTGCTTTCGGCGTTTATGACCGTGTTTCTGATGCGAAGCATTACGATCGATGAACTTGTAGGATTTCGCGATGCGGTTCTTGAGCGTCGTCTGCCTGTCGATTTGAGCGATATTCAAGCCATCGACATTGTCGGAACCGGAGGCGACGGTAAAAACACATTCAACATCTCAACAGCATCATGTTTCGTGGTGGCAGGTGCCGGACGTAAAGTTATAAAACATGGTAACTTCGGCTCAACCTCTGTCTCAGGTGCCTCGAATGTGCTCCAACACAATGGTGTGAAATTCCCAACCGATAGCGACTCCCTTCGTCGCTCGCTCGATGTGTCGGGTGTTGCATACCTCCACGCACCTCTATTTAGTCCGGCACTGAAAAGCGTTGCGGGCGTAAGAAAAGCACTAGGCGTACGCACTTTCTTCAACATGCTGGGTCCGCTCGTGAATCCATCCATGCCGCAACATCAGATGTTGGGCGTCTATAACCTTAAACTCTTCCGTCTCTACAACTACATTGCTCAACGCGAAGGTGTTAACTGCACGGTGGTTCATTCGCTCGACGGATACGACGAGATATCACTTACCTCTGAGTTCAAAGTTTCAGACGCCACATCTGAAAAGATTTACACTCCAGCCGAGCTGGGTTTTGAAGTTGCGACAGATGCCGATTTGTGGGGAGGTGAGACCATTGATGCCGCCTCAAAGATCTTCCTCGATGTGCTTGCCGACAAAGCCACCACGGCACAGAAGAACTGCGTCATAGCCAATGCCGCCTTTGCACTGCGCACACTCGAACCCAACCTCTCGGTTCACGAAGCGATAGAGCTTGCCCGCCATTCAATCGAATCGGGCAACGCCATGGAAACCTTCAAAAAATTCCTGTCAGTTAACTCCTAAGTGACCAGTTATGACTGATATTCTAAAAATAATAGCTGAGGCAAAGCGTCGTGAAGTTGAAGCCGTAAAACCTCACTTCAAGATTGGTGCTTTCAACACAGAGAAACGCGTCTCTATGGCAGAAGCTCTTCGAAAAGGCAATGGAATTATTGCTGAATTCAAGCGTTGTTCACCGTCAAAGGGGATGATAGCTCCGATGGCCGACCCTGCCCGAATTGCTGCGGGATACGAACAATCCGGAGCCTCGGCAATCTCAGTTCTGACAAATACACAATTTTTCGGTGGCTCTCTGTCGGACCTTATGCTTGCACGCGCCAACACCAATCTGCCGATATTGCGAAAGGAATTCATTATTGACCCCTATCAAATTGCAGAAGCAAAAATTGCCGGTGCCGACGCCATTCTACTAATAGCCTCAATCCTGACTCGCGACGAAGTGCGCCATCTCTCCCAGTATGCTCACGAATGCGGACTTGAAGTGCTACTTGAACTGCATTCTCGCGACGAAGCTGATTATCCGATGCAGAATGTTGACATGGTAGGCGTCAACAACCGCAACCTACGCGACTTCAGCGTCGATATTGACAACACTCTTAATATGGTAAAAGAACTACCCACCAATATCGTAAGAGTTGCCGAAAGCGGAATCACCTCTGTCGATGACATCGAACGACTTCGTATCGCCGGATATCAAGCATTCCTTATCGGCGAACGATTCATGAGTCAGCCCGACCCGGTACAGTCCCTAAACAACTTCCTAAAATGCAGATAAACAACTCAAACCAAAAACATATCGACCGCATAATCAAGATATGCGGTATGCGAGATGCCGACAACGTTCACCATGTGGCCGCGCTCACGCCGATGCTCATGGGCTTCATCTTCTATGAGAAGTCTCCGCGCAACGCCTTGGGCATAGACCCCAATATTGTAAAATCACTCCCCTCGTTTGTTAATCCGGTGGGAGTCTTCGTCAATGCATCAATTACCGAGATACAGAATATTACTTCAAAATACGGCATAAATATCGTCCAGCTACATGGCATGGAGTCGCCTGAATTCTGTGCCGAGCTCCGTTCGCAAGGACTGACCGTTATAAAGAGCATACCCGTTGACGACGACATCAACTGGGATGATTATGCCCCTTACCAGCAATGTGTAGATATGTTTATATGTGACACTCGTTGCGAATCGGGAGGCGGATCAGGACGCAAATTCAATTGGGAAGTGATGCAGAAATATCCTCTGGGAATACCCTATCTGCTTAGCGGAGGAATCGGTCCGGACGATGTTGACAACATCATTGATGCAATGTTGCCCGACATGCGTGGAATTGACATTAACAGCCGATTTGAAACCGAACCAGGTGTAAAAGATCTGCGCAAACTCATCAAATTCATTCTTGCATTACGTAAATTCAACGAAAATGACCAGACTGCAAAACCTTTTTGGGAGAAAAAATAAGAATCTGCTCTCAGTATACTTTACTGCCGGATATCCCACCATCGAATCTATCCCGCAAATAATCAACGAACTCGACCGAGGCGGCGCCGACATGATTGAGGTTGGTGTACCCTTCTCCGACCCGATGGCCGACGGACCCGTGATTCAACATAGCAGCACCGTTGCCCTGCGCCAGGCGACAACCCTCAAAATGGTACTGGAAGGTGTTGCCCAAGCACGTAAGCAATCGCCCGATATCCCCTTGATTCTGATGGGCTATCTCAATCCCATGCTTCAATATGGAATCGAATCGCTATTCATTGATGCCAAAGAGGCCGGAATCGACGCATTCATTATCCCGGACCTGCCATTTGAAGAATACCTTCGTGTATGGAAACCATTGTGCGATCGCTTCCAGATGCCTCTCATAATGCTTGTTACACCGGAATCTGAACCTGACCGCATCGCTATGATCGATGCCAACTGCGACGGCTTTATCTATGTCGTATCCTCAGCCTCAACAACAGGCACCCGCGACTCCTACGGAGATGAACAACTGCAATATTTCGAACGACTCGACTCGATGGGGCTTCGTCTGCCTCGACTGATTGGATTCGGCATTTCCAACCGGTCTACCCTCTCCGATGTATGGAAACATTCATCGGGTGGAATCGTGGGCTCTCTCTTCATAAAAAAACTCGGCGAATATCCCGACAATATACCTATGGCCGTTTCCGAACTCATGAAGGCATTGAGCTAATAAAGTTATTCAAGAAGTTGTTTCAACTTCCATACCTTATAAAAAAAGTCGCTGAGATTCGAGGGCACTGAAAAAGTAAGTATTTTTTAGCGACATCCC
>QLIP01009721.1_pt1 | contig 14284 bp, 12 predicted proteins | sample 1769771 | NCBI WGS metagenome assembly QLIP01 (sample SAMN09428762, study PRJNA476227) | Gut metagenome, whole genome shotgun sequencing project. | isolation source: cecum | host: Rhizomys sinensis | place: China: Jinsha town of Minqing, Fujian Province | collected 2013-09-23
CCGCCATTGCCCTGTTTTCGGAGGCCGAAAACGCCCAAAATACCCCTATAAAAGTCTTCGACGCAAAAAAAACAGAGGATTTCTTAACAGGTTATCAACAAGGCCAATTCCAAACGGACGGACGGCGTTTTCTTCATATTGCGTGCGGAAATGGCGAAGGGCTTGCCATTGAACGTTTACAACTACCTGGAAAAAAGACACTTACAATAGAGGAGTTTTTACGCGGATTTCGCTTCCCCGAAAGCGGACGTTTCGTTTTCCCGTCCAAATAAGGCTTTCGGCTTGCCCCCATCGCCGCCCCTTATGGTGGAAGCGGTTTTTCGATAACATTTTTTTTGTACCTTTGTACTCGGGTGTTACAGAGAGAACACTTAAAAAAATTAAAAACAACTTAATAACTTTTCAACCATGAACAAAGCAGAATTAATCGACGCGATGGCTGCTAAAGCCAAATTGTCCAAAGCTGACAGCAAGAGAGCTCTCGACGCTTTCACCGTTGCCTTGACGGACGCCCTCAAAAAAGGTGATCGTATCTCTTTGATCGGTTTCGGTTCTTTCAGCGTTAGCAAGAGAGCCGCTCGCAAGGGTCGCAACCCCCGCACCGGTAAAGAAATCAAAATCGCCGCTAAGAAGGTCGTTAAATTCAAAGCCGGCGCCGGTTTGACCAAACACGTAAAATAGTCATCTGTTTTTACGGAGAAAAGGAGGTGCCGCAAGGTATCTCCTTTTTTTTATGCCTTTCGACCAAAAGTTTTATCACGCTCAGACACCTCATCCCTCTTAGGTATGGCTGTTTTCAGACACCCCCTCTCGCCGCTCTCGGCCTTTCTCTTGCAAATAGAACAGGCACCCATCGCCTTGCAGCAAGAGTTAATGGCCCTGCTCGGTGCTTCCATAGGGGACGAACGTCTTAAAAAAATGCAGCAGGTGCTTTCGCTCCGCACCCAAGCCATTGCCCCCGTCATCGAAAACGTCTATCAGCCGCAAAACGCCAGCGCAGTGCTGCGAACCGCCGAGGGCTTGGGCTTGCAATCTGTTTATATCGTAGAAAAAGAACACCGCTATCAGGTCTCGCCGCAAATTGTAATGGGGGCCGATAAGTGGTTGGATTTTTATTACGCGCCACGTGCGGCCGGCGCAGCGAACTCGAACCACGCGGGCGCAAACGGCGCGGCTTCGGTCACAAGCCACACCACTCACCCCACGCTCGCGCTCTACGACCAACTGCGCCGAAGGGGCTATCGCATTGCGGCCACCTGCTGGACCAACGACGCCATTCCCCTACACGAACTCGACCTCTCCTCGCCCATTGCCTTGGTGTTTGGCACCGAACTCACCGGCCTTACCCAAGAAGCCATCGAAGGTGCCGACCTGCGCACCTATATCCCTATGTACGGATTTACCCAAAGTTTCAATATCTCGGTGGCCGCCGCCCTTGCCATGCGCGAACTTCGGTTGCGTATGAGCGCGGAACATCCCGAAGTGATAAGCCTTAAAACGGCCACCCAAAACCGCATCCTTATTCAATGGATGGCCTCGTCTCTGCGTTTAGGCGAAGACTTGCTCAAACCCTATTTTCATCATCCCGACTTGCCGCCGCTTAACCCCGAATATCCATGATAGAACACGAAGTGATGGTTTCGGCCATCGACCCACAAAAACAAACCCTCAGTGTAAGGCTCACCGCCCAAAGTGCGTGCGCGGGATGTGCCGCCAAAGCTTCTTGCGCCGCCCACGGTAGCGAACTTAAAGAATGGATTGTGGTGTGCGACCACCTTTCCGACTTTAAGGTGGGGCAAAATGCCCTGCTTATTATTAGCGAAAAAAAAGGATTTAAGGCGGTGTTTTGGGCTTACGTCGCCCCGCTGATTTGTATGATTGCCCTACTCTTTGGCGTAAGTATATTCACCAAAAACGAACTCTTGATCGGCCTTGCGGTACTGCTCGGCTTAGCCCTTTATTTTATCGGATTATCGTGCATGAAAAAGCGACTGCACCAATCGCTGTCTTATACCATAAAACCACTCTCTCAAAACGAAGCTTAGACTTCGCGGACGCGACAGGTCGCGTCCCTACAACAACCGCACAGACGCAAGCTGCACGTTGTTACACCTCTTGAAATCTTCGGCGCAAGGCATATTCCGCGCCCATCATCATCAATATCACCACCAAGAGAATAATGCTTTGGTTGAGGGCACGACTTTGCGCACGTTTGCGCACATTCACCTCGTTGGCCGGATGCTTAATCCACGCTTGGTTTATCTGTTCGGCAATATGGCGCAGGGCCTCTTTGTCGTGGCCGTCCCAATGATACACTTCGCCGTTAAACTGAGAGGCAAACTTTTTCATCCATACCCAATCGGCCGGCATATCCGCCGACTCTACGGCCGTTGCCCCCACTCTGAAAAAGCCGGTTTGACGTTCTTTGCTGTCGCCGTAAGCAGCCACCACCTCGTAGGTATAAGTGCCCGCCGACAAACCGGTGGCCGAGAGATAATAGCGGTCGCCGTCCGAAGTAAAGTCGGCCTTGTAAACCGTGCCGGAGCTGTCGCGAAATACCGCCCGAAGCGAGGCCGAACTCACCGGCCAACCCGACACATCGAACAAATCGGCCTGCATTTTTACCGGCAAGCCGTGTGCATAAAAACGTTCGGTTTGAACTTGCAAACGGCGGTTGTTTTCTTTGGCCGCCAAAATGCCCACACACCGCCGTATCAAGGCATCGGTGAGGGCGGTGCTGCCCGTTTCTTTCTGCTCCCACATCCGCCAACGCCACAGGCCCTGACCGGCCAAAACCGCAATGCGGCGGCTTTTCTCCATATTAAACCACCACAAAGGCGCAGTAGTGGCCAAGCCGATATGCTGATACAACAAGACCGAGCCGTGTTCGGCGTTCAATCCCATGGGCGAGAACATGGGCGGAAATTTTTCCAACTTCTCGGCCGACTTTAATTCAAATTCTGAAAAATCTTTGCGATAACGCACCCCCACCTCGCCATACATGGGCACCGACGGAAATTCAACGCCCGTCTGCAAACGATTAAACACCGACGAGGAAGTTTGAGGTGTGCAGATTAGCCACATCGGCACCGCTTGCACCCAACGCTTAAACGATTCTCTTTCTTCCGCGCTGATGGAAGAAGTCGGAATACCATACAATATCCACACATCGGCCGAGAAGTTATCCCACTGCTGAGATGTGCGGTTCTTGAAATAGTTCATGTCGTGTATCCACACCTCGTGGCGGCCGTCCGACTCCAAGGCCCGTTTAATGGCGGCCAAGTCGGGATGGGTTTCGGCGGTAATGATACGCACCACCGTTTTATCGCTCAACACTTCGATATAAAAACTGCGGTGGTTGTTAGTCAGGTTACGTTCGGAAGCGGCACTGCGCAAAACCATTTCATATACCTGCACCCCCGTATCGGTAGCGGGCAAAAAGAATTCCACCCCGGCGGCCATATCGTCTGCGTCCAACACTTTTCGTCTCAGCATACGGCCGTCCTTGCGAATTTCCAGCCACGGGTGCATGGATGTTACGGCCTCTATGGCCTCCTTGCCCTCGGCCTTGCCGGCTTCATTGCGATATTCCACAAAGACTTTTAGGGGAAACTCCGCCCCGTGATAGGCGCAAGCATTCTGTTCCCAACGCGCAATATACCAATCGGCGTATGGCGTGGTGTCGCCCACGCAAATGGCAAAAATCGGGGCATCCGACCAAGGTTCCGACAGTGGGTCGCGGCCATAGTTGTAGCGGCCGTCGCTAATGAGCACCATCGCGCCGCTGCGTTTCTCAAGCGAAGGATGGCACTTAGACATCAGTTCCGAATAGTCGGTACAGGCATCTTCCATGCGCCAAGCCGACTCTCTCACACTTTTGGCCGCATCGGCCCCCGATACGCCCGCTCCGGCCGAAATGTATGCTTTTACGTCGGTCCGGCGGGGGTGCGTGCCAAAGGCATAGTGTTGCCATTCGGCCTCTTCCGCTATCATCTCAGGCAAGGTGCTGATGGTGGCACACGCCTCGGCCCTTGCCAAAGAGTCTTTCCACACCCCGGTCATCGAACTTGATATATCGGTAGAGAGCATGCACAGCGGCGGTTGCTTCTCTCTCCGCTGCATTCTCCACACGGGCGAAAGCAACAGAGAGAGCAAGCCGAACACCACCCCGAAACGCAAAGCCGTCAAAATATAGATGGCCCGTTTAGGGTAATGCCGTCGCACGCGACGCGGCCAATACAGATAACCGGCACAAGCCAAGGCTATGCCGGCAAAAAGGACGATATACCAAATCGAGTGAGGCATGCTTTTTTACATATTCATACCACCGCACACGTGCAGCACCTGACCGCTCACATACGAAGACAGATCGCAAGAGAGGAACAAACATACGTTGGCCACGTCTTCGGGCGTACCGCCGCGTTTAAGCGGAATTTTTTCGGCCCAAGCCTTGCGTACTTCTTCGGGCAACTGACCCGTCATATCGGTAATGATAAAGCCGGGCGCAATGGCGTTGCAGCGAATGTTGCGCGAGCCTATTTCTTTGGCAATCGACTTGGTAAAACCAATGATACCGGCCTTGGAAGCCGAGTAGTTGGCTTGTCCCGCATTGCCCGATACACCTACCACAGAGCTCAGGTTAATAATGCTGCCCGAACGTTGTTTGAGCATAAACGGCTGCACGGCCTTGGTAAAGTTAAACACCGATTTAAGGTTTACGTTTATCACCGCATCCCATTGTTCTTCGCTCATCTTCAAAAGCAAGCCGTCTTTGGTAATGCCGGCGTTGTTCACCAACACATCGATATGACCGAAATCGGCCACCACGGCATCTACCGTTTGCAAGGTTTGATTTAAGTCGGCCGCGTTGGAAGCATAACCTTTGGCTTTCACACCCAAGGCTTCTATTTCCTTTACCACCGCGTGCATATTCTCATCTTCTTTCAAATCGGTAAAAGCGATGTTCGCTCCTTCGGCCGCCAAGCGCAACGCAATGGCCTTGCCTATACCACGGGAAGCTCCGGTAATGAGAGCCACCTTGTCTTGCAATAATTTCATATCTTCTTATTTTATTAAATTTACAACAACTTTCCTGCCATTTCGGCCACCGCACTCCGTTCGCCTTTCACCAATTTTACTTGCGCAAACAAGGCTTGGTCGTAGAGGTGGTCGCCCAAATAGGTCAAACCGTTGGACATCGCATCCAAGTAAGGCGAGTCTATTTGGTAAATATCGCCCGTAAACACAATTTTGGTACCTTCTGCGGCGCGGGTGATAATGGTTTTGATTTCGTGAGGCGTGAGGTTCTGCGCTTCGTCCACAATAAAAAACGTGTCCGACAAACTTCTGCCGCGAATGTAGGCCAAGGGCGAAATCTGCAAGGCACCGCTTTTCTGCATCTCTTCAATATCCTTAAACTCGCGCGGCGAGATTTTGGTTTTGTTTTTCAGCACGGCCAAGTTATCGAACAGCGGCAACATATAGGGGGCCAACTTTTCGTTTACGTCGCCCGGCAAAAAGCCCATATCCTGATTTTGCAGCGGTATCACCGGACGCGAAATCAAAATCGACTTATAGTTCTGCGCTTGGGCAATGGCCGCCGCCAAAGCCAAGAGCGTTTTACCCGTACCGGCCATCCCGGTAAGAGCCACCACGGGGATATTCGGGTCAAGCAACGCATCCAAGGCAAAGGCCTGTTCGTCGTTGCGCGCCTCAATGCCGCTTACGTGTTGCTTTTTGATATATTCGATATGACGGCTCGATGCGCGAAAGACCACCGGCACTTCGGACGTAGCCGTGCGCAAAGTAAAATATTCGTTCAAGCCCGGCTTGGCGTTAATATCTTTGGGCGTAAGAAAACCCTCGGAAAACAAACGCGCCAACACGTCTTCCGACACCTTGACCGTTTTAAGACGGCGTTGTTCAAAGCCGGTTTCTTCGTTCGATTTATCGAACAGATAATCGTCGGCCGGCATACCGAACACCTTGGCTTTCATGCGTAGGTTAACGTCTTTGGAGACCAATACCACCGTGCGTTGGGGATTCTCTTGTTTGATTTGAATGGCCACCGACAAAATGCGATGGTCGGCGGTGTCTTCCATCAGGGCCGCTTTCATTTCGGAGGTCATGCCCTTGCTCATCACCACCCGCAACATACCCAAGTCTTTGCCCAACGACACCCCGCCGTTAAACAAACCTCTGCCCGAAAGACGGTCCACCGCCCGCATGATTTCACGGGCGTTGTAGTTGATTTGTTCGTTGCCTTTTTTGAAACGGTCCAATTCTTCCAAAACCGTCAGGGGCAAAACCAAATCGTTCTCCTGAAATTTGTAAATGGACTTGTGGTCGTGTAGCAGCACATTGGTATCCAAGACAAAAATTTTGGGAGCTTTGCCTCGAACCGCTTGGCTTTTGGCCGGCTTTGCAGCGGCCTTTCGGGTGTTTTCTTTGCGAGGTTTCATGGCTTGTTGATATATTTTTTACGAGGTGAAACTAATTGTTCGCTGACCACTTCGGCAATATCCTTGATGGGCAGAAGATCGATTTCGGCAAAGGCTTTCTTGCATGCCGGGCAAGCCGTAACCACTACGTTAACCGACTTGGTGGCCATTTTTTGCAAGGCATCTTTGGCAATGATGCGACTTTTCTGATGGGTCATGCCATCGGCGGCAATGCTGTGTCCGCAGCAAAGCGCATTTTTGCCGTCGTAAGGGGTGGATTTAAGATTCATCACCCGATACAGCACATCGCGCGGAGCCTGATAGATGCCCGCTTTGCGACCCAGTTCGCAAGGGTCGTGATAAACGCCGATGGTGGCCTGCTTGCTCACCGTAAGGCGTCCTTCTTCCAATAATTCCAACAGATATTCGGTATGGTGCAGCACACGCATACCCTCCAAATGATACGTATCTTTGAAAATTTTGTAGCAAATCGGACAAGAACAAACCAAGGTCGAAGCCCCCGTGGAGAGCAAAGCCTCGGTGTTTTTGCTCACCAACTGTTCGGCCCCGTGACGATCGCCCGAAAGCAGAATGGGGCGGCCGCAACACATACCGCCGTCTTTATCCAAGAACGTATAGTCCACCTCAGCCGCCTTAAAAATCTTCAACATGGCGCGTTCAATCTTGGGCGTGAGATGGCTCATGCAACCGGCAAAATAGACCACTTCGGGCGTTGAATTTTCTGCAGAAGAAGCCGCTGCGTTCGCCGAAGCCACACCCGTCGTCGCGCTCGCCCCACTTACTCCGTCCACATAATCGTACCGCTGCGGATAGTGATACTTAATCTGTTCGCCTTTCACATTCAGTTTGAGCTGCACCGAATCAATCCCCACGGGACAAACCTGCACGCAACGGTTACACATCAAACACGCGGAAGCCGACTTTAAGGCCTTGCGTTTTTTGCCCAAGCGGAGCTGATAGTTAAACGCCACCGTGGCCAAAGAACGCAACGAAGCCACACTCGCCATCTGACAGGCATCCAAACACAATCCGCAACGCGAACACGAATAGATTTCCACACCCGCATACCCGTTGTTTTTATGGGTGGCGCGAATACCGGCATTGCGCATGTATATCAGCAAAGCTTCAGAGAGGATATGCGTAAAGCGGCTCCACGGCAGGGCAAAAAAGAACACCATCAACGCCAACGAATAGGCCCACCACATCGGCCTAATCAGGGCTTCGTTCAACATAAACCGGTTGAGCCATTCAAAAATCAACCCGAAGCCGCGTGTTAGAAAACCGCCGCCGCTGATATGCGAAGTAAAACTTTCGGCCAAGAAACGCAAGGGGAAGATACACCACAGGGCATACGTACCCACTTGGTCGGTCCACTGCAAGTGGGTGGTGCGCCGCATACCGAACATGCGCCGCCTTACACGTTTAATCATGGCCAAGGTAACGCCCGATAGCACCATCAGCAAAAACACATCCATCAAAAAGAAAAACACGCTGCCGCCCACGGTCGATTCCGTCTTCATCACAAAATAACGGAAGAAAATCGGATAGTAGGGCAGGTTGATACGGTGCGGTGCAAAGAAGAAAATTTCGATATGGCCCACCAAAATCAGCATAAACCAACCAAAGGCAATGCTCATGTGCATATAGCCCAAGAGTTTGTTCTTCTTCCAAATTTTGACGTGCAACAAACAGTCGGCAAAAATATCTTTGATGGTGATGAGTAACTTGAAGCTGAAAAGATGTTTGAGCATCTTCTTTTTGTCGCGCATCGGCAGATTCTTAACCACCAACGCGCACGAGAATACCAGATAGGCTATGACAAACCAAAAGCCTATCATATACGGTATCACAAACGGATCGAATGCTTCAAGAAATCTTTCGCGCATGGAGTTTCTGATTTAAGAGCATTACAATATGGCGGGTGTTCACCCCTTTGGGGCAAGCCCACTGACATTTGCCGCAGAGCATACATTCCGAAATACGCGAAGAGACTTCCTCAAGCGAGCCGCGCCGAACAAGCAGTTGCAAACGTCTTAGGTTAAAGCCCGTGTATTTGCCGGCACTACATGTGGCCGTGCACGTGCCGCACGAAATGCATTGGAGCGCACTCGGTTCTTGTTCCGCTATCTCGTGCAGAAGGGTTCTGTCGGCTTTATCCAAGTCGATGACCCCACTCTGCTTTATGCCGAAACCAAAGTCTTTCATTTCTTCTCTCTCGTTTAGTCGGCCAAATATCGGTGAATACTTTCGGCGGCCGAACGGGCATCGTGCAACGTATCGGGCAGAGATTTGGGACCCGTGCAAGCCCCGGCGGCAAAAATACCTTTGGTGTGGGTGTGGTTGCCGTGCAAAAACAAATCTTTGGTTTCAAAGAAATGGTCGGCCAAAGAAAGCGGCACGGCTAGCTTATCCGATATGCGTTGCGCCGACTCGCAAGCCTGCATACCCACCATAAGCACCAACATATCCACGCTCAACCTCATCGGCTTACCCAAAAGCGTATCTTCCGTCTTGATTTGTATTTTACCATCGGCCGTTTCCGACACTTCCGACAAACGACCGCGCACAAAATTGACCCCGTATTGGCTTTGCGCCTTGTGATACATCTGCTCGAAATAACGATCAAACATTCTAAGGTCCATATACAGGTTAAACACTTCCGCTTCGGGATAAAGTTCTTTCATCTCGCAAGCCTGTTTTACCGCCGTAACGCAGCAAACTTTGGAGCAATAGGTATTGTCCACCTTTTCGTCGCGCGAGCCCACGCAATGCACAAAGGCTATTTTTTTCGGTTCGCGACCGTCGTGGCACACCACTTTTTTGTCTTTGAATTTGCGTTCCAAATCGGCCGAGGTCAGCACGTCTTCGTAAATGCCGTAGCCGTATTCTTCTTTGCGTTCGGCCTTAAACAAATCAAAACCGCAAGTAAGCAAGAGCGCATCGGCCTGCAAGGTGGTACGGTTGCTGAGCAGCACCTCCATACCGCGAATACGCCGCTTAACCGACACGAGTTCCGCGCCGTAAATCACCTCTATTTTGTCGTCGTGGGCACGCACCTTGCTCGTCATGTCGCCCAGCACATCGTGCGCCGAAGTCTGTTTTGGAAATAGTCTATCCCACTGCGAGAGATGACCGCCCAAGGCATTGGTCTTTTCCACCAGACAGACTTTATAGTTGCGCTCGGCCAAGCACACGGCGGCTTCCATGCCGGCCACCCCGCCGCCTATAATCACTATCACCGATTTCTTCATCGCTTTCTCTTTTGCTAACAGCAACACATATTTTCCGGCAGTTCGGGTCGTCCCAAGTCCTGCCCGTTGATGCCTTGATATTTGGTTTGAGGATTGTACGGAACCCCCATCTTATCCAAGAGCGGTTCCACTCCCACCTGATGCACCTGCAAGCCCAAGTCCCAAGGGTCGTAGCCCAACACCAAACCGGCCAATTCTTCGTAGGTAAGCGCCGGAATACCGTGGCCGTTTTCGCCATAAGTCTTGCCCTCGCTCTCGGCCACCACATACTGCCAGCGGTCCAAGAAAAACGGACAGCCGGGGCAGTTGGTAATTATCAAATCGGGCTTGAAGGGGGCCATCGATTCAAATTTCTTGTGGGTGTTGGAGAGCGAATAACCGCGATTGGCCTTGATAAAATACTGACGAAAACCAAAACCGCAACAATGCCGACGTTCGGGATAATCGACCACCTCGCCGCCCCACGCCTCTATCATGCCCGTCAGCACGTAAGGATATTCGGCACCGCCCACCCCTTTGTGCGGAAACATCTTGGCATAATGACAACCGATATGTTCCACCACGCGGAGCGGTTTGCCCGTTTTTTGGTTGATGAGTTTATATTTGGCTTTGGCGGCTATTTCCTGACGAACTTTATAGATGATGTCGCTGGCATGGGCCACATGTTCGGGCAACTCAAAGGTGCGCCCCGTGGCACGCAGCAGGTCTTGCCGCGTTTGTTCCAAAATTTCGGGATGTTCCTGCCACGTGTGCAGAATCTCGGTATATAATCCGAAAGAGGTGATACACGACACGGCAAAGTTTTTGTAACCGGCCTCGGTCATAAGGGCAAATTGGCGGGCCACCACCGTCATGATGGTTTGCAGTTTGACCACATCGCAGTGATAGGCAATGCCGCCGCAGGTGGTGTGATGTTCGGTTTCAAAAACGTCTTTGCCCAAATCCTCGCGCATGATTTTGAGAAAATGATGCTCGGAGGCGGGAAAGAAATTCTGCCGAATACAAGAGCGCACGTAGAAATACTTATCGTCGGGTATCTCCTTCTGATAGTCTTTCCATATCATTTTTTTGCCTTCCAACTTCATGACTTACCTGCTTTCTTGCACCGTTTTAATGTATTCTTCCATGCTCAGTCCCATTTCTTGGGCCTTTTGAGCGGAATACTGCTCTATCTTGTCGAACATTTCCAAAGTGCCGGTCTGCTCAAAAATGTTTTTGAGTTCGGCCATGTCTTCTTCGGGAATTTTACGCAAGGCCCCTACTCCACGTTTATCCAAGTTGCCGTGCAAACGATCGAACACTTCGTAAAGATGGGCGTGTTCCCATTCCCAAATCGGGCCGCTTTCGGGATGATCTTGCGGCATGACCGTGGGGGCGTAAACACAATAGCCGTATTTGAGGATATTTTCGCCAATGGTACGTTTAAGCAAAATTTGCTGACGACCTTTTTGGGAATGAACAAACAGACCGGTTTGTTGCGAAAGGGTGCGCAAGGCCATGATGACCAAGCCCGGCGCGTTGTTGCGCGGACAGCGCGTAACGCACGACATACACTCGCCGCAAAACCAAATGACATCGCTTTTTAGCAAAGCCTCTATCTCGGCTTCGTTTTTTTTCTGAACGAGGTCCAACACCTTGCGCGGATCGTAGTCGTAGAACTCGGCCGCGGGACAGATGGCCGTGCAGGTGCCGCAATTCATGCACGCTTTCAATCCTTCCTGAAAGCGTATATCCTGCAAGAGTTGTTCGTATAGCGTGGGCATGGATTTCCTATATTATGCACAAATATACGAATAATTTACGGCATTTCATAGCAAGACCCGCCGATGGGGTGCTTATATGGTGGTATGGCTGTTTGAGGAACGCGGCGAAAAGCTTGTTGTATGGCGCGGCGAAAGGCGTGTTGTATGGCGCGGCGAAAGGCGCACCAACGCTTAGATTTCTCTGTGGCAATCGTGCCCTTCTACGTAGATGGCACTGAACGGACGGCTCGGACAGAGATATTCGCAGGCTCCGCAGCCGAGGCAGCGTTCGGTATGCACCACCGGAATTTTGGGCGAATCGACCTCACCGGGCCGCGCGTCCACCATCGTAATGGCCCCCGACGGGCAATGGCGGGCGCAGTTGCCGCACGACACCCCTTCGGTGAGGGGCAGACAGTTTTTCTCTATCCACACCGCGTGGCCGATTTGGGTGGCCGACTTTTGAGCGGTGGTAATAGGTTGAATGGCCCCCGTGGGACAAACCGACGAACAGCGCGTACATTCGCTGCGGCAGAAGCCGCGCTCGTAGGAAGATTCCACCTGCATAAGATTTTCTAAGTTTGTGGAAGGGCGCAACACCCCGTTGGGACAGGCCGATACGCACAGATGACAGGCCGTGCAGTGCCGGCTCAAATGCCGATGACTTTGTGCACCGGGCGGCACAATGGGGGTTTGGCGGTGAGGGGCTTGTTTATCGACCAAGACGGCTAAGCCGCCGTCCACTTTTTTTTCTTGGGCTTTGAGCACCGACACGGCGGCCAAAGAGCCTACGCCGAAGAGGAAACTGCGACGCGCGGTGTCAACGGCGGGGGCGGTGGTAGGTGCGGACGCGGCGGTGGCGGTTTCAGCAGACGGCGCGGGTTCCACGGTTGGCGCGGATTCAGCAGACACAACAGGTCGTGTCCCTACCCTCTTGTATTTTATCCCCCCCTGATGGCAACTATCCATGCAATCCATACAGGCCACGCAGCGGCTGTAATCGATTTTGTGATTCGACACGTCTATACACGAGGCCTTGCAGTTACGCTCGCACAAACGGCAGTTTACGCAAGCTTTTTCATCCATCACCGGCTTAAACCACGCATGGCGCGAGACCAAACCCAAGAGCGTTCCAACGGGACAAACCGTGTTGCAATAGGTTCTACCATGGCGGTAAGAGAGCAACGCCACCACCATCAGCGTGAGAGCGGCCACAGAGAGTGAGGCCCACCCTTTGAACCACACCTCCGTTTCGTAAAACGCATAACTGTTCCACCGCTCGGCAAAATAAGCCAAGGCATTGTTGCCCCAACGCCAAAGCGGCGCAAACAAATTGGAAGCCATACGACCGTAGGCACTATACGGCTCTATCAAGGCCGGCACCAACGATACCCCGGCCGCCAAAGCAGCGATAAACACGGCAAAAAAACTGTAACGACACCACTTTTTGGCAGCAGAATACGTATAGCGATGCGACTTGATTTTTTTACCAAACGCAGCAAAAAAATCCTGCATCACTCCCAAGGGACAAATCACCGAGCAATACACCCTGCCAAAGAGCAAAGTCAAAATCAGCAAAGCGGCCACCACCGCCACATTCAGAGCCAACACCGCCGGAAAAAACTGCACCTTGGCCAAGAAGCCCAAATAGGTATGCGCCATGCCCGTAAAATCCAAAAACAACAAGGTAATCCCCGTAAAGCACAACAAGGCCAACACCCGTCTTATTTTTCTCAGTCTGTTCATAGTGCTTTGCCCTGTTTTAAGGTTTCCACAAATTGATGAATTTTTTGCAAAGACTGCGGTATATCGATGTTTTGCGGACAATGCGTTTTGCACTTGCCGCACGCAATGCAGTGGTCGGCTTGTCGCAGCTTGGGCACCGAGCGGTCGTAACCAATCAAAAACACGCGCCGCGCCTGCTTATAATGCTCGTTGGAGAGATCGGCAATGGTGTTGCCCTCGTTGACACACTTGTTGTAGTGCGCAAAAATGCCGGGAATGTTAATGCCGTAGGGGCAAGGCATGCAATACTGACATTCGTTGCAGGGCACGGTTTGATAGCGCAAGAGTTGCAAAGCCGTCTGTTCCAAAAATTCGTAATCGTCGGAAGAGAGCGGCAGCAAAGGCGAATAGGTGGCCACGTTGTCGTAAAGATGTTCCATATAGGTCATGCCGCTCAGCACCGTGAGCACCCCATCATACGAACCGGCAAAGCGAAACGCCCAAGAAGCCACACTGTCATTTGGACGGCGTTGTTTGAGTTGGGCGGCGATGTGGTCGTGCACCTTGGAAAGACGACCGCCCAAGAGCGGCTCCATAATCACCGCCTGTATGCCGCGCTTTTGCAGCTCCCCGTAGAGATATTCGGCATTGGTGTTGCGCGGATTTTCTTCTTTGGCATGCTTCCAATCGACGTAGTTCATCTGTATTTGCACAAAGTCCCATTGATATTCGTCGTGTTTGGAAAGCAGATAGTCGAACACCGCCACATCGCCGTGATACGAAAAACCCAAGTGGCGAATACGGCCGGCCTTGCGTTCATCGAGAAGAAAATCCAACATCCCGTTTTCGATGTAACGATGACGAAATTCCGTCATGCCGTCGCCCATGCCCACGGCGTGCAAGAGATAGTAGTCTATGTAGTCCACCTGCAAGGCCTTAAACGATTGGCGATATATGGCCATGGAAGCCGAACGCGACCATGTGGAGGGGGCAAAATTGGAGAGTTTGGTAGCCACAAAATATCTGGAGCGCGGATAACGGCTCAACGCCTTACCGGTGGCCGTTTCCGAGTGGCCGCGCAGGTAGGCGGGCGAAGTGTCGTAGT
>QLIP01040813.1_pt1 | contig 14259 bp, 15 predicted proteins | sample 1769771 | NCBI WGS metagenome assembly QLIP01 (sample SAMN09428762, study PRJNA476227) | Gut metagenome, whole genome shotgun sequencing project. | isolation source: cecum | host: Rhizomys sinensis | place: China: Jinsha town of Minqing, Fujian Province | collected 2013-09-23
ACAAGATTAATTCATGTTGATAAAACAGTGGATACAAAGGCGTTGGAGAATTTAGAAGAGCTTGGCAAAATAAATAAGTCTGATATTGAAGGGTGCTACAAAATAAATAAGGGTAGACCTTATTTTAAGGTGGGAAAAATCAATGATGAAAGGCTTGACGAATAAGATTGATACCAGCTATGTTGACTATGGTAAAAATAATACTGACGGTGAAAAATTAGCAAAGGTATTAATTTATTATGGGTTAATTCCAGATGTTTATCAGAAAGAAGGCAAGATAATTTGTCCTGTACACGCCGATATAAATCCCAGTTTTTCATATAATTTAGAAACAGGTTTGTTCAATTGCTTTGGATGTGAAGCAGGCGGAAGAGATTTATTCAGACTTGTTAAACAGATAGAAAACGCAAGGGGTAATAGTACTAAAGATATTGACATACAATATATTTTAGCAAAAGCTATGAATAATAAAAAGTGTGCTAATATCAAGATACCACAACGCAAGGTATCTTACAAGGTTCAAATTGAGGAAGAGAAGCATTTATATGATTGCGCCTGTGATTTCTACTATGGCTTAAAAAAATCGTTGTGGAGCGAAAACAAGGGCTTCAACGCAGAGCCGGAAAAACAAGAAGCTTATGACTATATGAAAAAGCGCGGCTTTAATGCCAGTGCATTAAATAAAGCCAGAGCAAAAATAACATATAATCAGTTTTATCCAATTGTTTTTCCAATGTATGATAACGGTAAATTTAGGGGTTATGTGTGTAGGACTTTCAATAAATTTATTGAACAGAAAAGAAAATATCTTTATAATAAAGGTTTTTCTAGGGCAAGTACACTTGTTGGCGATTATGGTTATGAAAGGACGGGTAAAAAATATGTTATAATTTGTGAAGGATATTTAGACCGCTTGAAGATGGTGCAATATGGCATAAATAACGCCGTTGCAATTCTTGGTTGGAAAATAACTGACAAGCAGATAGAAAAGCTTAAAAAAGCAGGAATTAAACGGGTTATAAGTGCTTTAGATAACGATGAATGCGGGAGAAATGGTACAGAATATTTGAGAAAACATTTTGAGGTTGTGCAATTTGCGTTTCTTAGAGGTATAAAGGATATTGGAGAAATGACAAAGGAACAATTCAATAAGTGTTGGAACAAAACCAAAGAAAGAATTTTGGCTATTAATGCAGAATTAAAAAAGCGGCGTGAAGAAAAACGCAAAAATAAAAATAAAGCTATTGCTAAAAATAAAAAAAATAAAACTAATGGAGGTTTAAGAAATGGGACTGTTAAACAGAATAAAAGACGATGTTAAGAAGAGTGGACAAAACAAGGGCAAATTTGCTTTTTTCAGAGAGGGACAAAAAGCCCGTATCAGATTTTTAACTGATATGGATGATGGCTTGGAAATTACCTTTCATGACAGTTACGCACAAAATATAAATGTTCCTTGTCAAGAAATATTTGACAGAGATTGTCCATACTGTGAAAACAGCGAATTAAGGACACGCAGTCAATATGTCTGGAATGTGTTTGACTATGATAGTAATGAGGTAAAATTATTTATGTTTCCTGTAAATAATTGCTCCCCAATTCCCCCGCTTATTTCTATTTATGAAAATTATGGGACACTTACAGACCGCGATTATGTTGTAACAGTGCAGGGGAAACAGCAAAATAAATCTTACACAGTTGTTCCAATGGATAAAGCTAAATTCAGAAATAACAAGGTAAAACCTTTCAGCGAAAAAGCAATACTGAAAATGATTGATAAGGCTTATCCTTGTGAAGATGTGTATGATTTTGAAGAAGAAGAAAACGAAAAGGAAGCGAAACGGAAACGCGCTGAAAAAGAAGAAAATCCATTTGAAGATTGGGAAAATGAAGATGATGAGGGTAACGAAAATAATTATGCTGAAATGACGGCTAAAGAGCTTTTCAATCTCTGCAAGGAAAGGGGAATTGATGTACAGCCAAAGAAGCCGCAAAGATATTATATTAATGAATTAGAAGATTGGGACGCGCAACAAAATGATTGGGGCGATGATGAAGATGATGAGGATTGGGAAGCATAATTATGAGTATATCTAATACTTTTTCGTATATGTACAAAAATCAAATGATTTTACAACAAGTCATGATGAAAAAAGGCTTATACGATGAAATAAGCAAGAATGTAGAAAGTGACTTGTTGCCGCAAGATGATATAAATCTTTTCCGTTATCATTGTGTACAGCTACTTTCTGAAATAGGTGAAGTTTTGGAAGCTGACAAGCGTTGGAAAAGTCATAGAAATAATGATTTTTCTAGGGATGAAAAAATAAAAGAAATAGCTGACTGTATAGCGGTTATTTTTAACATAGCAATATTTAGCGGTGTTATGGCTGACGAATTGGAAAAAGCAATTCATGATAATTTTGATAAGATTTTATCCCGCATATGTTGCGGCGGCGGCAATGAAGAAGAGGATTAAAGAGAGGATTAAGAAAATGTTTAAAAAACCGAAACGCGAAAATATATATATTGCAGGACGCAAAGGCCAACAATATTATGATTTAACATATATTCTTGAAAGGCACAAAAATTTCAATGTAATTGAAAGACCAGAGCGGAAAATAACAGATGAATTTTTAAGGAGTTATGAAATTGATTATGTGATGGAAAGTACATTATTCAATATCGACAAGGCCAGTATTTTCATAATGTTATTTGACGAAGAAACGCCGGAAAGCCTGTTTGAATTTGGTTATGCAATGGCATTAAAAAGACACAAGACCGGTATATTTTCACAGGATAATAAAATAATAATAGGCTATACAAAACTTGGTTACAAAGGTAAATTAATAGGTGCTACAGATATGTTAATTGCAAGTAACAAAAGTTTTGCAACGCTTGAAGAAGATATACACAATTTGCGAAAAGTCAGGAATATGTTAAGAGCGTATGAGGGATAAACAAAATAAAAGAAAGTGAGGATAAAATAATGGTAATTATCTTTGAAGGAGTAGACAGAGCGGGTAAAAAGTCAATATCAACAGAGCTTCACAATCGTACAAACGGGAAGTATGTATATATGACAGGCCCTGCAACGAATGCGGCAATTCGTAAATCACTTGGTGAAGAATCAGAAATTGATGTTGACACAATGCGCGATGTTTCTTATACTGTAAATAATAAAGATGGTTGTTGCGTTATTCACTTGTTTGCAGAATCGGAAACAATTATTGACAGATTGACATATTGCGGCGATGAGGTAGATTACTCTGTATCAAAAACACAAAATATTTTGTGGAAAGAAGTTGATAATTTGTATAATGAAAATAAAGTTATACATATTGATACAACAGAAATTACAGTGCAGGAAGGTGCAACGATTGTACAGAATTTTATTGATAAGTTGGAAAAAATCCAACAGGAAAATAAAAATAAAACTATTGAGCCACCACAACAAAAATATTCACAATGGCACAATGAATTATTAAATTGTGACTACAGGAAACATAGCAGGTTTACACATTTTAATAAGCGGCTTATCACAGCTAATTTACTTTCCAAACAGCCAACAGGCGGCAAGGTATTAGAACTGTGTGCAGGTGATAGCAATCTTGAAGAAATGCTAAGCCAGAATTTTAACAGGCCTGACTTACACTTTACAAAAGTAGATAACGATGAGCGTTACAAGGGAAAGGCCGGATATTATGTTGGTGATGTAGGGCAAGAAAAAACCTTTGAGGATTTACACGAGTTTGATTTTGTGTATGATGCAGTAATTTTAATTGACGCAATAGAACATATTCAAAACGATAATAATTCACTTGCAGATTTATTTCTGAACATATCGCGTATTTTGCGTAAAGATGGATTGTTTATTGTAACTGGATGTACACCACCGCATAATAAATACTTGGAAAAAATAATATTCCCGCAAAATCACAAGTACGAATTAGGCGATGAAGAATTAACCCTTAAATTAAATGCAAGGTTTAAGGTAGTTAAAAAAATTGGACTATCACTTGAAGAGCGGGAATATAACGAAATAATGGAGTACAGCGATAATAAATATTTGCAGGACATTTATTTTAGGTTACGCGGCGCAATGCCAGAAAGCTATATAAGAGCTTTAATTGCAATGTTGGCCCGTGTGACAGAGTGCAGGGAAATATTATATGTTTGCCGGAAAAGGTAGGTAAAATAATGATTGACTTACACAGACATACAGAGTTTTCTACGTTTGATGGTTTTGGTAAGGCCCGCGAATTGGCAATGATTGCGGCGGAAATGGGTTATACAGGACTTGGGGTTTCAGAGCATGGAAACACAAATAGTCTGGTGCAACACTATCTAGCCTGTAAAGAAAATAAAATAAAACCTGTAATGGGTTGTGAAGGTTATTTTCTGCCAAAATATAAAGAAAAAACTAGGGGGTTTCATTTGTGCTTATTTGCTAAGAACATTGAAGGTTATGCGAATTTAAATAAAATTCAATACGCAGGTGAAAAGCAGAAATACTATAACCCAATATGGACATTTAAAGAATTGAAACAATATCACAAAGGCTTAATTGCTACTAGCGCGTGTGTAGGCGGTTATTTGGCCCAATGTATTTTAAAAAACAATATGGACATGGCCGCAAAATATGTGCAGGAAATGAAGGCTATTTTTAAGGATGATTTTTATATTGAGATTCAGCCTTACAAAGTGACAGAAAAAAATATGCAGGAAAAAGTAAATGTGAAATCATATTACTTGGCCCGCAAATATGATGTAAAAATGATTCTTACAAGTGACAGCCACATGGGACGCAAAAGCGACATAGACAGTTATATAAAGCTTCATGAAATTGCAAAACATGATATTGATGATATTGTAGCAACTTATTCAGAAAGATATATGCCTACTGAAACAGAGCTTGTAAATCGTTTTGTAAAAATGCATGACAAAGATTTTAAAGACGCTAGGAAATTAGCGGCGGAAATGATAGGAAATCTTGATGAGATAGAAAATAAAGTTGATGGTGATATTTTAGATAAGCTCGAGTTAAAATTGCCGCAATTTGACGAAAATAAAAACAGTTTGGAATTGCTTAAAGCAAAAGTCAAACAGGGCTTAAAGGAGCGCGGCAAGCTGAACAGGGAATATGTTGAAAGGGCAAAACATGAAATATCAGTAATTGACTATCACGATTTTACAGACTATTTTTTAATTGTAGCAGACTATGTAAACTTTGCAAAAAATGCAGGTATTACGGTAGGTGCAGGCCGTGGGAGTGGTTGTAATTGTTTAGTGAATTATGCGCTTAAAATAACAGATGTTGACCCGATTTTACTTGACTTAGATTTTAACAGGTTTTTAAGGAAAGATAAAAAGAAAATGCCTGATATTGATATTGACTTTGAGACTGACAGGCGCGGGGAAGTTATTGATTATTTGTTGAATAAATATAAAAATAATGCGGCCCAGATTTGCAGTTATGGCCTTTACAAGGTTGATAATTTAATTAATGATTTAGTAAAGGTTTGCGGCGTGCCAAAAAATGAAGTTGCAGGAATTAAAGCACTTGTGAAAGATGTTATTTCTGACGGTGTTTTAGATGGCGAAAAATTGCAGTCAATGGCAGAATACAGGCGGTTAAATCGTGAGTATGATAATATCTTAAAACACTTTATCAAATTATATATGAAGGTAAGATTTATAGGCACTCACGCGGCGGGTGTTGCTATTACAAGCAAAAATATACTTGAATATACAGCGGTAAGAATTGACGGCAAAACCGGTAAACATTTTACTAATTACAATTTAGACGATTTGGAAAATATACAGGTAATTAAATTTGACCTTTTAGGTTTAAGGACTTTGTCAAATATAAATGAGCTTAGAAAACTTACAGGTATTACTTGTGATTATGACGAAATAATAAAAGACGAAAAAGTAATATCAGAGTTTGGAAAAGGTAATTGTGATGGTATTTTCCAATTTGAAAATCGTAAGGTACACAAAATGCTAGAACAAGTTGCCTGTAGTAATTTTGATGATATTGTAGCCGCGTCAGCAATGAACCGGCCAGGCCCGTTATCGTTAAAAATGCCTGCAAAATATGCTGAAAATAAAGCGAATCCAGAAAATATAGATTATGACAAAGTGTATTCAAGGTATTATCAAAATACGCACGGTTGTATAATTTATCAAGAACAGATTCAAAATATTGCCGTAAACATAGGCGGGTTAAGTTGGCCGGACGCAGACAAATTAATAAAAATGGAGCGTGGGGGCACAACAAAAAATCTTAAAATGTTTAATGAAAACTATGATAAGTTTTTTAAGATATTTAAGAAGGGCGCGGCGGCGCATGGGCTTGATGAAGAAGAAGCGTTGAATTTGTTTGATAACTTTTTTAATTACTCTTTCAATAAAGGACACGCAACAGGGTACAGTTTGTTATCAGTTGAGGAAATGTTTTATAAGGTTTATTATCCCGTGTTATTCTGGTATATTAAGCTAAAATACTGCAACTTGGCCGATGATGCAAAATTAGCCAAATTTAAAGAAAATGCTATTCAGAATGATGTTGTAATGTTTTTGCCACATTGTAACTATACAGCTTACTACAGCTTGCGTAAGGTAGACGGCGAAACAGTTATACAGGAAGGACTTACAAACATAAAAGGTATTGGAGTTAAGGCGGCTGAATTTATAGAAAATGAGCGTAAGAAAAATGGTATATTTACCAGTTACGATAATTTCTATGACCGTTGCAAAAACAGAGCCGTTACAAGCCGTGTTGTCGATATCCTAAAAGAAAATGGAGCGTTGGAATTTAACAAGAAAAAATATATCAAACGAGTTACTAATTACAATGCTACACTTTATGGCAGGCAATTAAGAAGCAATGCAGAAAAATAAAAGAGAGGATGAAAATAAAATGAAAAGAACAAAATTCAAAGTGCCAATGTATGAAAGATTAAACTATTCCACAAGATGTAAGGTTTTAAAGGAAGCACATGAACACGCTGTAAATATGCTACAGGAAATTGATAAATCAGTTATAGAAATGTGTTTGGAAGCTGACCAGTTAAAAACAGACATTTTGGAAAATGTTTATTATAACATTGATGAATTTGGTAAATCATTGGGGGAAAAAGAATACCAGCATTATATCAGAAATAAAAACATTGACCCAAAACAAAGAATGTGTGTATGTGTGAGTTATAAATTTAAAGCTGTTCAAAATCGTTATGGCCGGATTGATGAAAAAATAATGCAATCAGCTATTGAAGATTTTAAAATAATCATGCAGGAATGTGACACAGAGCCGGAAGATATGCAGGAATTTATTACATCAATCCAAAATAAAGTTATGGGTTACAATGCAGAATATGATAACGATATGCAGGAATGCGATGAAAAAATAAAAGAGTTTTTTCGTAATCTAAACAGCAGAAAGGATAGCTTTGAAAAGGGGTTAAATTAAATGGCACTTACAAATAAACAGGCTATAATTAAATTGTGTAATGACATAAATAAGCGGGAAGGAAAAGGCACAATTTACAGCATTGGTTCGGATAATGCAAACTTAAAAATAAACCGTTGGAGCACCTACATAGAAGATTTAGATAACATCATAGGCGGCGGCATTCCAGAGGGCAGAATTATAGAAATATTCGGTGCAGAGGGTAGCGGCAAAACAACTTTACTTTATCATTTATGCGGTTTGCAAAATATTTGTTTGGATATTCCTATTGAGGGAACCTTTGATGCTGAAAGAGCTAAAATATTTGGCAACAAACCAAAGCAGATGTTAATTTATCGCGCTAGATATGGTGAAGATTGCATGAATAAAGTAATACAGTTTGCCAAAGCAGGAATTCCGTTAATTGGTGTAGATAGTGTGCCCTCTTTAATTCCAAAAGAGGATGCAGAAAAGGTATTAAAAAGTGCTGACCGTGACAGCATAGAAGAACAGCGCATAGGAGGTACAGCAAGACTTTTAAATAAATACCTGCCTATTATTGAAGAAATTATTGAGGTAACAGGCACTACGATTATTTTTATCAATCAAATAAGGGATAAAATGAATGCTTTGATGTTTGGTGAAAAAACAGACACTACAGGCGGCCACAAATTAAAACACGCTACAAGCCTTAGAATACAGGTAGCGCGCAAGTCTTGGGTAGAAATTCCCAATAAGAATCCGTGTAACAGCGCGGCAAATGAAAAAATTGGCCTGATTATGAAATGTAAAATAGTCAAGTCAAAAGTAAGCAACCCAATGGGTGAATGTGAAATACCTTTATTATTTGAAAAAGGCTTTGTTTCCTTTGACGAATTACCAGACTTGCGAAAAGACATTATGCGGCAACGCAATGAGCATTATAAAAAATAAATCAGTTAGCACAGTTTTGAATTTAGCACAGCTTTGATTTGATAAGTTATATCTTAGGTAGATAAGTTATATCTTAGGTATTTAAAATAAAAAAATAAAGAAATGAGGTAAAAATAATGGAAAACTATGAAAAGCAATTTGATGAAATGTTTGACGAAGAAACAAACGAATTGGACGAATTAGAAAATGATGGAGGTTATGAAGATGAGCTAGACAGCGAATCAGAAAATTGGGAAAGCGTTGAAGATTGGGATGAAAACCCAGACAGCCCCGAAAAGGCCCCAAACAGCCCCCAGAATCAACCAAAACAGGAAACACAGCCAGAAACACCACAACAGCAACAAAACCCGTTACAGGCCCTCACAGGAGCTTTAGGCGGCAACAACGCAAATAATGTCTTAGGTGCATTGCTTGGCCTTGGTTCACTCTTAAATCAGCCACAGGAAAACAGGACTTTAAACATTGGAGAGCCTAAACCGGAAGAAGCACCACAGGAAGCCCAGAAAGAGCCTGTGCAGGACGAAAAACAGCAGGACGATGTAAACAGTCCACAGCACTACAGACGGGCTAAATATGAAACGATACAGGAAATGATTATAATTTTCGGCCCAAAGGTTGTACATTCTTATTGTATTTGCAATGCATGGAAATACAGAGCCCGCGCAATGTACAAAGGCACGCCGGAAAAAGACATGAAAAAGTCAGACTGGTACATCAATATGGCTAATGAGATTTTATCCGGCTATGCTGATAAAATGAATATTGCTGATTTTTACAACAACAGTAAAGAGGATGAGAGGGAAGCAGAGAATTAAATAAATGGAGGGAAATAAAATGGTAAGATTAAAAATTCCCTGTTTTAATTTATCCAAAATTTACAACTCTTTTCAATGTCCCCATTGGATTAAATTAAATTCAAAAGCCTTTATAATCAGAAATGGTAAAAAGTCAATGTATGTAGAACAACAGAAATCGTTAAGAGATTACAACAGCTTTTACACAACTTTTAACTGTACAAGTGAAGATTTTTACAATCACTGGTTTGAATACTTTGACCTTGGACACAATTACAGTCAGGATTACGCCGATTTACAGGCTTGCGGCGGCAAGGTTGGTAAATTGTCCAAATACATGGAAGGCGTGCACATTATTAAGCAAAATAGATTTGAAAGTTTTCTGATAACCAATGTTACTGTAGATTTTGGCTATGACAAAGCACTTAAAGCAATTAACCATGTGGTAAATGTCTGTGGTAAATCAGCGGCAAGATACACAGAATTACAAGGCAAAATAAGTTATAAATTGTTTCCAGACGCAAAGCAGATTTTAAGAAATAAAAATAATCTTTGCCGAATGGGAAAATTCAATGACTGGTTAATTAACTATTGTGAAGATTGGTTGTTAGGCGGTAATTATCAAATAAAGTATAATAATGTTTTACACGAAGCATACCATTTGCGAAATAAAAATATTTTTCCTGATATTGCTGTAAAGGACACAGTTTTTAAAAATTTTGGACTTACTGTAAAAGAATTTACAGAATTTGAGTTAAAGGAAGGAGTAAACAGACCCTTGTTTTACGCAAGCTTGCTAGGCTTTATGAATCAGTCTAAATTAATTCAGGCGGAAAACAGGATTAAGTTTACTAAGCATTATTAAAAGAGAGGTTAAAAATATGTTATGGGTTTGTTAAATGAAATAAAAAAAGAAGCCGCAGAAAATAACACCAAAATACAAAGCGGGGAAGCCCGCAGACTTGAACAGATTCTTAATTCTTTGTTCTACCTGCCAAAGGTACCGGATGAAGAAACAAAATTTGTTAAACAGGTTATGACACGCGGCTTGCAGACACAGGAAAGAAAAGGTTTACACGCTTCAAATATGTTGGTAGGTGATTCAGATTTCTGTCTTAGACAGCAAGTATTATCATTGCTGTACAAACAGGACGGTAACAAAGAATTACCTGTAAGCCTTTTAAGAATATTTGAAGAAGGCAATGCAATACACGAAAAATGGCAAAGGCTACTGATACGCGGCGGATATGGTAAAGCTGAACACATGGACAAGACCCGCTGGTTTGACGATTATATGTTAAGCTACACACCGGACATTGACTGTTTAATTCCTGATTACTATGAAGGCAGAATGATAGGCGAAATAAAATCAATGAATACAAACGCTTTCAGAAACAGCAAAAGCCACCCTACAGCCTATAAGCAATTGTATTGGTACTCTTACTTGTGTATTGAAACAGAAAAACAAAACAAGACATGGAATGGTAAAGACTATTTAAAGGGTTTTGTATTATGTGATGATAAAAACACGCAGGAAATAAGAGTAGAAATATATGATTTTTCATATGACAAGGTAGAAAAATATATTGACAGAGCAGGAGCAATCATGTATCACTATGACAGATTACTGACTGACAGGAAAATGGTGAAAAGGCCCTTGGCCGCTGACAGGCCAGACTGTAAAAAGTGTGAAAACTGCATTGTGAAAAGTGCTTGCTGGAACACAGGAATTGGCCGTGTAAGGCTGAAACAGCGAACATAGCTTAGAAGGCCCAGATTTAAGCTGTAATGGATTGAAAGGTAAAACAGGGTAGATAATACTACTGATACTCTTAAAGTCTGTTACAGCTTAATTTTAAGCCTTACAGCGGCATACAGGAAAGGGAGGTGAGGTAAGTTGTCAGTGACAGGAAAGGAAGGTGAGATAAATTGTCAGTGTATTGTCCGATACATAAAAAAGTGCTGTACACAAAATGCCTTGAATGTGATGTAAAAACACAGTGCACTAATTTATTTGGTAAAAAAAATAACACTGGTAAACCTTATGACATAATCTCAATAGGAATAGACCAGAGTACAACAAGAACAGGCATTTCTTTATCAGGTGATGGAAAACTTTTAAAAGTAAAATCATTTGATTTTAAGGATTGCAAAAATGACACAGAAAAACGCGATAAATTTTATAATTACATAGACAATATGTATAATAAAATAAAAAATAAAGCTGTTAATTTTGTTGTAGTCATTGAAAGAGTAAGAGTACAAAACAGATACATGAATTTTGACTTTATAATGAAAATATCAACTTTAAACGCTATAATCTGTGATTATTTCCAAAAAGAAAATATTCCCGTATTCTCTGTGTACACAAACACTTGGAAGGCTACTGTAGTTGGCACAATTGAGCGAAAAGAAAATCTTTTTGGTGTTCCAACTGAAAAATGGCTGACTGTCAAATGGTGCATTGAGCAGGGCTTTGAAGATGAGATTTTGGAAAGAATACCGTTAGAAAGCAGAATTAAGGCGGGAACATTTGTAAACAGTGCAGGCGTAAGAATGAAATATAATCATGATAAAGCTGACAGCGCGGCAATCTCAATGTTTTATTTTGTCTGTGATAAAAATAAAATTAAAGAGAAATTAAATCTTGAAAATAAAGTAGAAACAGATTTGGTTTAGGAGGTGTTTAAAAATGTTTCATTTTCATTTTTTTGATTATTTAATTATGTTGTACGATGGTATTTTTGGTTCATTTTGGAGAATTTGGAGGGCAATAAAATAAAATGGGAAAATGGGTTGGAAGTGGTTTTCTGTATGGTAACACACAAAAAATAATCAGGTGCTGTAAAGACTGTAAACCACCAAAAAGGCGGCCTGCCTGTCATGATTCATGTCCCGATTATTTAGCTGAAAAAAATAAAATGCAGGAAATAAAAAATGCTGAAAATGTCGACAAACAAATTAAAGATTATCATTCAGAAATGATTGATAAACGGCTGAAAAGGCTGGAAAACAGCATGAAAAACCGCTGAAAACAGGCGTTTCAACAAATGTTTTAAAAATTAAATAATTACTTTTTGCCGGTTGCACAATCGGCCAGAAAAAAAGAGAGAAAAAAAAAGAAAAAAATTCATTAAAAAAAATAATTAAATAAAAAAAAAGGGGGAGGGAAGGAAGGGAAGGGAGAAAGGGGAAGGGGGGACTATAGGGGGGTTAGGGAAAGAGGGTTAGGAAAGAAGGGTAGGGATTACAACAATAACAATAACTTTACTTACACAATACAACAGTAATACAATACTTACAACAATAACAATTACAACAGAAAGTAATTACAACAAAATAATAACTCAATTACAGAATTACAAAACAAATAATTTCTCAGTGTAAAAAAACAGAATTACAAAACAACAAAATTACAAACAGAAAATAATTTCTCAATGTAAAAATTCATTGTGTAAAAATAATTCTGGTTTTGAATTTCTGATTTTGTGTTTTTAAATTTTTTGTTGTTGAGAAAATAAAAATCTGTTTTGTGTAAAAATAATTTCTTGTGTAAAAAAATCAGCAATTAATTTTTTCATTTTGTTTTTAAATTTCCTGTTTGAGATTCAGCAGGTAGCAGACACGCGGCAAGCCGTGAAGCAGGCAGGCCAAAATTTTCTTGAATGTTTCTCAAAATTTTTTCAGAAAAGCTATTGACAAGTTCAAGTTTTCGTGTTAGAATGGGGTGAAGCTTGAAAAAGATGTCAGAATACTTGTAATTGTTGGCACAGCTTGCACAATTTGGAAAATAACACTCACCAGATGGCAGACATTGGCACGGCGGCAAGCCGGACGCAGGCGCAAGGCTGACAGGACAAGGCAGGACACGACAACGGAAAAAAGGGAGGTGAAACACGATGAAAAAATTAGGCGGTAGCAAATCAATTGAAAACAAAAACAGGCCGATTGATTATAACCCAATTGAAATAAAATTAATTGATGATGGATTTTGGCCTGTGTGCAAATTGATGTTTAAAGCACATGAAAAATATTTGCCGGATTTAATTATCAGCACATTGTTTTCAGAAAATAAAAAAACATATGCGGTAGTTGCACATTATTCAGGCAAGAAAAAATATGTCAGGTTTTATAAAAATTACGCTACAGTGGAACAGAAAATAAATCAGCTTTTACAGTTACGCAAGGTTTATACAGATTTTGAAATGGACGATGTAAAAGTAAGTGTTTCAGATTTTAAAAAATCAGCGTAAAAAAATAAAATAAATTTTTTTAAAAAAAGTGTTGACAACAATTTTTCATTGTGGTAAATTATAATCACAATGAAAAACAAACAACACAAAATTTTTAGGAGGTTAGAAAACTATGAGAAATGTAATGTTACACAACGCAACAGGATTAAAGGTTAAGGCATTTGTAGGAAATGATTTATGTAATGAGATGAATCGTAGAGCATGGGAATACGACATTGCCGCTGACGGTGAAAAGCTGGAAGAATATATAGTGACAGAATACGATGGATTACAATACAGTTTTGAAATCATTCTGGAAACTGAAAATATTCTGAATGCAATTTGTGAAGCAAAAAAAATAGCAATGTCAATTAACGGGCTTTTTAGAGAATCAGAAACATCTTACCAATTCATAAATCAGGAAGCTTACACCAAAGGAATTGACGATGTAAAGAAAATAAAAGTAACAATCTTTGCAGACTTGGAAAAGCAACAGGAATTAAATGAACTTTACAAAGCCGCTTTTAAATCCTACGGGAAACTAGCATAAACAAATTAAAAAATTACAAGCCGCAAACCAGCGGCTTGTTTTCATGATAGATTTATTTTGTAAAAAATAAAAAAACTGTTTGACATTTATTTTTCATGATGTTAAAATATCATTGTAAGGTAAATCAAACAAAATAAAACTTAGGAGGTTAGAAAACTATGAAAATTAAAGGTAACATGAATGACTACATAATGGAATTTGACAGTATCAGCGATATGCAGGCATATATAAAAAATACGCCGCTAAACAGTCATTTTGACAAAATATATACGCCTGAAACTGTACACAGTCATTTAT
>QLIP01010818.1_pt1 | contig 14192 bp, 12 predicted proteins | sample 1769771 | NCBI WGS metagenome assembly QLIP01 (sample SAMN09428762, study PRJNA476227) | Gut metagenome, whole genome shotgun sequencing project. | isolation source: cecum | host: Rhizomys sinensis | place: China: Jinsha town of Minqing, Fujian Province | collected 2013-09-23
AGTTTATCGACTACGCCAAGCTCAAGGACGAGACGCTGCCCGCCAACGGCGGCATCAAGAGCCACTTCGGAAAGCACTCTTTCAACCACGCCATCATGATTCTGTCGGATATGCCACAAACCCAAAAGGGATCGTGGTTCCTCCATTATCGTGACAAGATGGACGTGGAGCTTATCCGCACCATCGAGGGAACGGTATACGAGATATGGCGTGTCAAGGAGCGCATCCGCTCTCTCCACGCCAAGGGCGAAGAAGTGCCGGCTTATCTCCAAGGGAGATTGCGCCGTCTCGATACTCAGCTCAATAAAATGCGCTCGGTCGCTGTTTATTATCGCGAGTACAGCAGCATCGAGAATCTCCAGTTGTTGGGCGAGAACTACATCAAACAGATGAAACGTGACCTCACGCCCCTGACTTTTCAGACGTCCATTCTTTGCCAACGCATAGGCATTGCCAAGGACGGTTTCTATTCGTCCATGCGCGAGGCTCACAAATACGATGCCAACGACAATGCCTATCTCGATACGCTGGGCTACGAGTTCGACTTTGGGGCGCTCGACTCTCGCGCCGACAAAGACCTCAATCCCTCGCAGCCCATCTGCATCGGCATGGACTACAACGCCAACATCAACTGGATTGTCGCCGGGCAGGTAGTTGGCCGTCGGCTCAATGTGGTAAAATCATTCTATGTCAAGTTCGAGCGCAAAATCCCCGCGCTCGTGGCCGACTTCTGCAACTACTACTCCGCCCATCAGAACAAGACCGTGGTTTACTACTACGACGCCACCGCCCTCGGAAACAACTACGCCGTCAACGACCAGGACTTCCGCTACGTCGTAATCCACGAGTTCGAACGCCACGGCTGGCGCGTCGAACCCGTATACCTCGGCAACCCCATGGCCCACGAGGAAAAATACCTGCTCATCAACCAGGCATTCAGCGGCAAGCAGCGCCTCATGCCCTTCTTCAACCGCTCCAACAACGAAGACCTCATCCTCGCCATTCAGGCAGCCGGAGTAACCCGAGGCCGCAACGGATTCCACAAAAACAAGGCCGGAGAAAAGCTCGCCGAGTCCGACGAAGACCTCCTCCAACACCGCACCGACGGCACCGATGCCTTCGATACCCTCTACATCGGCACCGAAAAATTCCCCTTCCACGACACTTTTTCAATCCCGATGAGTGGAGTTATGTAATTTTTTGTAACTTCGTGCGTCTAATGTATAAAAACTCATCGCATGAAGAATTTCATTATATACATCGTATTATTCGTTGCTATTTGTTTGCTCGTCAGCTTCGTGGTCGAGCTGGTTCTCAATCTATTCGGCATAGACCCTGAAACACAAAAGTGGGCCAATTACCTCCTTATAGGTATTTCAGCTTGCTCTGCCGGACTCTTAACTCCTACAATCAAAAAGAAAATCACCAAGAAATAAGTGTGGGCGTTCCGGCAACGCCGTCAGGCTGTCGTGTACCAAGCCCACGGTCTTGGCCGTTCGGGTTGACTCGGCATAGCCTCGTCCTGCTTCTCGGTCCATCCTTAACGCATAAAAAATTTCTGCTAAGCTAAGTTTTTTTATACTACCTGTGCCTAAATTTTACACACTCAGCAGTTAACTTTGCACCGCATTTCGATTTTTCGCAATGCGGCGCATTTTTTTATCAAGGTTTAGCAAAATTTCGTTAACTTTGTAAATTGATAAACCAATCCAAGAGGCGACTCTGTTAACTATATATTTAGATGGCCACAAGCACTCAACAAAAACAAGAACTTTTCAAAGCCATTTGGGCTACCGCCGAAGACCTGCGTAACTCGGTAGACGGATGGGACTTCAAAAGCTATGTCTTAGGTATACTTTTTTACCGATTCATTTCGGAGAACATTACCGCATACATTAATAATATGCAGCATGAAGCCGGCGAAGTCGGTTTCGACTACGCCGCATTCGACGATGTCGCTGCTGAGGAAGCTCGCGAACAGTTGGTTCGTGAAAAGGGATTTTTCATCCTGCCGTCGCAGTTATTCTGCAACGTCCGTGATCGAGCTAAGAGCGACCCCAACCTCAATGTTACTCTCGACGAAATTTTCAAAGCCATCGAAGCATCGGCAATCGGCACCGAGAGCGAAGACGATCTGAAAGGTCTCTTCGCCGATATAGATGTTAACTCCAACAAGCTCGGTGGCACCGTAGAAAAACGCAACGAGCAACTCACCAAGATATTGAACAACATAGGAAACATCGACCTCAAGGGCGAGTTTGCCGATAATCAGATTGATATCTTTGGCGACGCCTACGAGTTTCTGATGACCATGTATGCCTCAAATGCAGGTAAGAGTGGCGGCGAGTTTTTCACTCCCCAAGAGGTGAGTGAACTCTTAGCCCGCATTGCGAGTCACAATCGCAGTTCCGTCAATAAAGTTTACGATCCCGCCTGCGGTTCGGGTTCTCTTTTGTTGCAGTTTGCCAAAGTGCTTGGCAAGGAAAACGTAAAGAAAGGTTTCTTCGGACAAGAGAAGAATATTACAACATACAATCTCTGCCGTATAAACATGTTTCTTCACGACATCAATTATGCACGTTTCGATATTCACAACGGAGATACTCTGCTAGAACCCCACCATTGGGATGATCAGCCCTTTGATGCCATTGTATCAAACCCTCCTTATAGTATACCCTGGGATGGAGATAAAAATCCATTGCTCATAAACGACCCTCGCTTTGCTCCGGCCGGAGTTCTTGCGCCCAATGCAAAAAGCGACCTTGCATTTATTATGCACATGTTGCACTGGCTCAGCACCGATGGGACAGCTGCGATTGTCGAGTTTCCAGGTGTGCTTTATCGCGGAGGCAAGGAGCAGAAGATTCGTCAATATCTCGTAGACAATAACTACGTGGATACCGTTATTCAACTACCTGCCAATCTTTTCTTCGGTGTGACCATTGCCACGTGCATCATCGTGCTCAAGAAATCGAAGATGGAAAACAAGACTTTGTTCATCGACGCCTCTCAGCTGTTTGTGCACGAAGGTAACAAGAATAAGCTTTCGCCCGAAAACATTGCCGCAATCATTGCCGAGTATGCCGACCGCAAGGAAGTGCCTCACTTCTCGGCGCTTGTACCCAACAGCGTTATAGCCGAAAACGGCTACAACCTCTCCGTGAGCAGCTATGTGGAAGCCGAGGACACCCGTCCGCAAACCGACATCAAGGAACTCAACGCTCGCATACGCCGCATCGTTGAACACGAAAACAAACTCCGCGCTGAAATCGACGCTATTATCGCTGAACTCGAATCAGAACTCGTATGATAATAAACGACATTAAGCGGATTATAGCCGACGCGCAAACCAATGCCGTACGGTCGGTTGATTTCTGCCGGGTACAGATGTACTGGCAGATAGGTCGTAGAATTGTCGAGGAGGAACAAGGTGGAGAGCAGAAAGCCGAATATGGTAAGTACATTATCCGCAACCTTTCTAAGGAGCTGCAGCCTGAATTCGGAAGCGGATTCGGTGTGCGTCAACTCGAGCAATCGCGTCAATTCTATCTTGAATATCCGATTGCGAACGCACTGCGTTCGCAATTCAACTGGACTCAATACCGCGCTCTGATTCAAATCTCCGACAAAAATAAACGCGAGTTTTATGAACTCGAAGCAAGCCACAACAACTGGACAGCTCGCGAGATGGAGCGACAGATTCACTCGCAACTATATGAACGCCTGCTTCTGAGCTCAGACAAGGATGCAGTTATGGCAGTGGCCCGTCGCGAACGTATGCCACTGTCGCCGCGCGAGATGGTCAAAGACCCTATGGTGCTCGAATTTCTCGGACTCGAACGTCGTCCGTCTTACTATGAACACGACCTTGAAACGGCTCTAATCGACCACCTGCAGGAATTTCTACTCGAGCTTGGCAATGGCTTTACTTTTGTTGCACGGCAAAAACGGCTTCTGCTTGACGACGACGAGTTTTTTGCCGACCTCGTTTTTTACAATCGCCTGATGCGTTGCTTTGTGGTTATAGAACTAAAAACAGGCAAAGCCACACACGGCGATCTCGGACAACTGCAAATGTACGTGAACTACTATGACCGCTATGTGAAAACCGACGAGGAAAATCCCACTATTGGCATACTGCTCTGCGCAGAGAAAAACGACACTCTCGTCAAACTCTCCCTACCAGCTGATAACACAACGATAGTAGCCTCTAAATATCAGCTCTATCTGCCCACCGAAGCCCAATTCAAGGCCGAGGTTGACAAGGTAAAGCAGCTCGTAGAACAAAATAATGAATCAAACCAATTATGAGCAAGTTACAAGAACTAATCAATAAACTCTGCCCGAATGGAGTTCCTCATAAGGCTTTTGCGGATGTTTTAGAGTTTCGCCGAGGCCAAACAATCACTGAAAAGAATGCCATTCCTGGCGAGGTCCCTGTCATAGCTGGAGGCCAGAAGCCTGCCTACTATCATAATACTGCAAATCGTACTGGACAAACAATCGCTGTAGCTGGCTCAGGTGCTTATGCTGGGTTTGTATCGTGGTGGGAAATACCGGTTTACATCTCAGATGCTTTTTCTGTGCATCCCAAAGATGATTCGTTGTTGCCAAAATTCGTTTATTACTATATGATGAATATGCAACAGCAAATCCATAACACAAAAAAAGGAAGCGGTGTTCCGCATGTTCATGGTTCATCTATCGCGAAATTTATCATTCCAATTCCCCCCATCGAAGTGCAGGAAGAGATTGTAAAAATTCTCGACCGCTTCGCGGATTATGCAGCGGAGCTGCAAGCGGAGCTGCAAGCGCGCAAAGAGCAATACGAATATTATCGTAATCTCTTGCTCACCTTCAATCCCTCCGCCTACGGCTGCGGGACCGATGATGAGCAAGAGATAGGTGTAAATACCTGGGGGGGGGCATAGTTACGCTGTTCAATTTAAAGCAATGGGTGAGATTGGCACATTCATTAGAGGCAATGGCCTTCAGAAGAAAGACTTTACCGAGAGTGGAGTTGGCTGTATTCACTACGGTCAAATCTACACTCATTATGGTACGTTTGCTTCGGAAACGAAGTCTTTTGTCTCGACTGAATACGCCAAGAAACTGAGAAAAGCCAATTATGGAGATTTAGTAATTGCTACCACGAGCGAAAACGTTGAGGACGTGGGAAAAGCTGTTGCCTGGTTAGGCGATTCTGAAATTGCAATCAGTGGAGATGCTTATGTTTATAAGCATAATCAGAATCCTAAATATATTGCATACCTTTTCCAAACCGAGCATTTCCTAGCGTTTAAGCGCATGAATGTTAGTGGAACCAAAGTAACGAGAATTTCTGGAGAGAATCTTGCTAAATACATTATCCCAATTCCGCCCATCGAAATCCAAGAGAAGATAGTGTCCATCCTCGACCGCTTCGAAACACTGGTCAACGACCTAACTAACGGTCTTCCGGCTGAAATAGCCGCTGTCAAAGAGCAGTACGAATACTACCGCAACAAATTACTTACATTCAATCAAATTGCGTAACAGCATCACATTATACCATGTCTAAACAGTATCAGTTTTTTTCAGAAAATACCGAGTCGACTGTTGCCGCCGAGTTTCAGCCCGGCTACCGCAGTGCCGCCCAGTATCAGAGCGAGGCTGAGATGGAGGCCGACTTCATTGAGCGCCTCGAACGCCAGGCATACGAGCGTCTAAACATTAGCTCGGAGGCCGATCTTATCAATAATCTCCGTCGTCAGCTTGAACGACTTAACGGACTGACATTTACCGATAAAGAATGGAACGAGTTCTTCAAAGAACACCTCGGGAATCCAAACCACGGTATCGTAGAAAAGACCCGAATCATTCAGGAAGATTCCAAAAAGTCATTTACTCGCGAGGATGGCTCGCTTGTGAATATCGACCTCATAGACAAGCAGAACATCCACAACAACCACTTGCAAGTCATAAACCAATACGTTCCAGAGGGTGGTGCCTACGACAACCGCTACGATGTGACGATTTTGGTAAACGGTTTGCCACTGGTGCATGTGGAGCTGAAACGTCGCGGTGCAAGCATAAAAGAAGCTTTCAACCAAATAAACCGGTATCAGCGCGACTCATTTTGGGCCGGTTGTGGACTGTTTCAGTTTGTGCAGATTTTCATAATCTCCAACGGTACCATCACCAAGTATTACAGTAACACAACTCGCGACAACAGCATACGCCAGCAGGCAAGCAAGGGCAAAGGTAAGAAGCAGACATCCAATAGCTTTGAGTTCACAAGCTATTGGGCCACCGAAGCCAACGAGCCGATTTCCGACCTCACCGACTTTACTCAGACCTTCCTTGCCAAGCATACCTTGCTGAATGTGCTCACCAAGTATTGCATCTTCACATCGGAAGACATCCTGATGGTAATGCGCCCCTATCAAATAGCGGCCACCGAGAAGATATTGCAGCGCATCAACACCTCGACCAACGCCAAGACATGGGGCACACGCGAAGCAGGCGGCTATATTTGGCACACCACAGGCTCGGGTAAGACCCTCACCTCGTTCAAGACCGCACGCCTGGCTTCACGCCTGCCCGACGTAGACAAGGTGCTGTTTGTGGTTGATCGTAAGGACCTCGACTATCAGACCATGAAAGAGTACGACCGCTTCGAGAAAGGTGCGGCCAACAGCAACGGCTCTACTGCTGTACTCACCAATCAACTTGGAAATCCGAATACGAAAATCATCATCACTACCATACAGAAGCTCTCGAACTTCATTTCGCGCAATCCGCAACACGCCGTTTACAATCAGCACACCGTGCTAATTTTCGACGAATGCCACCGCTCGCAGTTTGGTGACATGCACCGCGCTATCGTAAAGAAGTTTAACAAGTACCACATGTTCGGATTTACGGGCACGCCCATATTCCCGCAGAATGCCGGGGCAATCAAGAACGTTGAATTCACCACTACCGAGGGTGCTTTTGGCGACCGCCTGCACAGCTACACTATTATCGACGCTATCCGCGACGAGAATGTGCTGCCGTTCAAGGTGGACTATGTCCGCACCATGCATGAGATGGAACAGATAAGCGATGAAGAGGTGAATAACATAGACCGCGAACGCGCCCTTATGGCACCTCAGCGTATTGCCAATGTATCGAAATACATTATCGACCATTTCGCACAGAAAACACGCCGAGACGCCCGCAACTATGAGTTTTCGCGCCTCACAAACATAAAAGAGGTTGCTACTTCAAAAAATCGCGGTGCCATCAAGGAAATCAAGGTTAAGACTCGCCTTACGGGTTTTAACTCAATCTTTGCAGTTGCTTCAATACCGTTCGTTAAGCTATACTATGCGGAACTGAAGAAGCAGATGGAAGCACTCGAGCCTGATAAGCGACTCAAGATTGCCACTATCTATAGTTACTCGCCCAACGTGGACATCGAGGACGAAGTACCCGGGGATACCGATGGACTTGACCAAAGCAGCCGCGACTTCCTTGAGGAATGCATCAAGGATTACAACGAGATGTTCGGCACAAGCTACGACACTTCGGCCGACAAGTTCCAAAATTACTACAAAGACTTGTCGCTTCGCATGAAGAACCGCGAAGTGGATTTGCTCATTGTAGTTAACATGTTCCTCACAGGCTTCGACGCTACCACACTGAACACTCTTTGGGTAGACAAAAACTTGCGCTACCACGGCCTGTTGCAAGCCTACTCACGAACCAACCGCATCCTCAATTCCATTAAGACGCATGGCAACATTGTGTGTTTCCGCAATCTCGAGAAGGCCACCAATGACTGTTTGCAACTTTTCGGCAACAGAGATGCCGGTGGCCTGATTCTGCTCAAATCCTTTGACGATTATTACTTTGGATATACCGATGAGTTCGGCAACTATACACCCGGTTGGAAAGATCTCATTGAGGAACTTATGGAGAAGTTCCCCATCGAAGGTAATCCTCGAGCACTACGAATTGAGGGCGAAATTGCCGAACGCGAATTCATCAAACTTTTCGGCACCGTACTGCGCGCGCTCAATATCTTGCAGTCGTTCGATGAATTCGAAGGTAAGGAAATCATAGACCTTAACGGAGATTTCCTTGACTATCGAGGCTATTACAATCTACTGCACGACAAATATCGTCCGAATGGCGGCGATGCTGCAAACATAAACGACGACCTGGTGTTCGAAATGGAGCTGATGAAGTCAATTGAAATAAACATTGACTACATTCTCTTCCTAATTAGCCAGATTGATGAAAATCCCGAAAACAATCGCGAAATCATCATCAAGGTTAGCAAAGCCGTTGAAGCTTCGCCCGACCTGCGAAATAAGGAAGAACTTATCTTGGAATTCATCAATCGTCATACTGCCGGAAATGACGTGCACGATGAATGGCAGGATTATGTGCGCCAGAGTCAGCGCGAAGAAATCGAAAAAATAATCTCCGAAGAAAATCTCAAACGCGACAAAACCCTCGAGTTCATCAGCCAATCATTCCGCGATGGTTCGGTTCATGAATCCGGAACAGGTATTGCACACATCCTGCCACCAATGGGACTGTTTGGAGGTGCAGGAGTTAAACGAGCTGAAAAGAAACGCACCGTGCTCCAACGCCTCAAAGACTTCTTCAGCAGATTTTTTGACATTTCGGGAGGTGTGTTCTACAATCCGGACAATTCTCAGGACGAATCAGACGCAACCTTAGTATGAGCACTAAAAACATACCCATCGAGTATGCCGCCAATTGGCTATGCCAAATGGCGGCGGCTGATGGCGTAGTATCGGCGGTACTCCAAGCCACCCGATCAGTTCTTCTTTATTCCAAGTCGAATGATTAAAGGCGACCACGCATTGCATTTGGCTCAACTCATCAAATGCCTATGCTCTACCGAGCACGATACCATTCATAATTATATACAGCATTTCAATTCAAAACGAGCGTTTAAATCTTCCATCTAAATTTCAATACATTCAAAATCATATAACTATCATGAGAACACTGTTTTTATGTTTTATCGCACTTCTTGCCGCCGTTTCTGCATCGGCACAAGAGCATCTGTCCTTCAAGGGTATACCGATTGAAGGCTCCGTAGTTTCTTTTTGCCAAAAGCTCAAAGCAAAGGGATATACGCAAATCGCAAAGCAACAAAACACTACTTTCCTTTCAGGAGACTTCACAGGACTAAAGGCTACTGTAGGAGTAGTGGCATCAGAAGAAACTAATAACGTTTTTGGAGTCATGGTATTCTTTGATCCCTCCACTGAATGGAACGTCCTCACATCAACTTATGAGCATTATAAAGCCCTCTATACTCGTAAGTATGGCCAACCAACCGTCGTTGAAGAAAGTATCCCCGAACGTTCAAACTCAAACACATGTTTAATGTATAATTTGAATCAAGGACTTATCACTTATAGATGTGTGTGGAATGTGACTGGGGGTGAAATAGAAGTTCTTATTTCGAATTATTCAGATATAGTTGATAAAGGAATGGTCAATATTGCTTATCGCGATGCCATAAATATCGCAGAAAAGCAGAATAAAGACCTTGAAGATATTTAAAAATTCACCGGTTCGATAACTTAACCATGGCTGAACTACATAATTATCGTTGCATCGATTGTGGCCACGAGGTGGTCACTCATCCCTCGGGACACTACCCTCTCATGAGGGGGCAGCACTACAATTTCCGCTGCAACCAGTGCAAGCGCATTGTTTCAATTACCGCCCACGACCTTTCGCAGATGGGCTATGGTGTGTGCTGTCCCAAATGCTGCAGCGACGAAATCTCAACTTGGAATCCCATCGACGGATCTTGCCCCAAGTGCGGCGGCATCATGCGCCAAACCAGGGATATTATTGTGTTGGCTGACTGATTACTAACTCTTAAATCTAATGAATCCATTTGATACAAAAGCTGTTCGTAACTTCGTAAACAAAGAAGTTCGCGAAGGTACTCCAGAGCGTCGCATTCCGGTGCGCTGTGCTCAGAAGTTCCGTGCCATAGACCTTGATCCTTGGCTTTGGGAAAAGTATTGTGCCGACTATATTGCTGAATACAAAAAGCAGCAAACCATCAAGATAAATGAATCTACTCTTAACGGTTATACACAAGTTACCGCTGATGAGTCTGATACTATTCTCAAGCATATTCGTCGTGGTCACAACATATTCATCACCGGTAAAGCCGGCACTGGTAAAACCACATTACTAAAGCGTATCGTTGAGATATTCAATCGTGACGGCAAAGTAGTTGTGGTTGCACCAACTGGGATCGCTGCGAAAGTCGCTGGTGGCGCAACTATTCATTCACTTTTCCGCATGCCAATTGGCCCTTGGGTACCCAACAACTCGAAACTTGACATACTTGAGAATTTTACGGATTTCACTCGTCAAATTCTCAATAACATCAATACTATCATCATTGATGAAGTTAGTATGGTTCGATGTGACCTCTTGGATGAAATGGATTTCATCCTTCGGTATGCCCGCAATTCTCAGCTACCTTTTGGAGGTCTACAAATTATTCTATTCGGTGATTTGTATCAACTTATGCCAGTTGTTACAGATGAAGATTGGGCGATTCTTCATGACACCTACGACACCCCATATTTTTTTAGCAGCTTAGCTTTCAAAAAAATATCGAAGTTATACGTAGAACTCACTAAAGTCTACCGTCAAGATGAACCCGAGTTTATTGATATATTGAATTCTATCCGAATCGGAAAGCCATCTATTGATGCGCTGAGTCGCTTAAACCAACGCTACTCTTCTCGATATGCAGAGAATTGTCCTGATGATGCAATTAGGCTTACAACGCATAATCATAAAGCAAAAAGTTATAACAACGCTAAACTTGAAATTATACGCAGGCCTCAATTTGAGTATAAAGCGTATATCGAAAAAATGTATCCATGGGCAGAACTTGCCAAGCATGATTTCCCTACGGACTACGTATTGAGATTAAAAGTTGGTGCTCGAGTCATGTTTCTTCGAAATGATAACGCAGAAAGGCAATATGTTAATGGAACACTTGGTACTGTCATTGACCTGTGGGATGACGGCATTACGGTGCTTACAGACGACAACAAGCGGGTAAACGTTTTCAAAACTACGTGGGACTTCTATCATTATCGGTATGATAAGAAACTCAAAGTTGTCACCCGTGAACTGTACGCCTCTTTCAAGCAAATGCCACTTCGTCTCGCCTGGTGCATAACGATTCATAAGTCTCAAGGCCTGACGTTTAACAAGGTGTATATTGACGCCGAGAAGTCTTTTGCCGCAGGTCAAGTCTATGTTGCGTTAAGTCGTTGTAAAACTCTAAATGGACTGCATCTTACAAGTAGGATTACACCGAACAATATCATTTCAAGCGAGACTGTCGAGAAGTTCCTTTCTTCGATAGGTCAAGAAGTTAAATAATTATGGCGAGCCGGCAGGCCGTCGGGCTATCGTGCGAGCACGGAGCCTGGGGTCTCCGCCATTCGGCTTTTATCCCTCTCGCAGGCCCCTTCGGACACCAATCCGAGGGGGTTGCTGTTGTTGGGGGATGGGGGTCGCACGATTAGCTCGCTTTTGGGAGTCTCGCCGCTCGAAGGGGTACGCGGTGGGAGCCGTGCACCGTGATGTTGTCGGCACAGAGGTGGCTGTGTGCCAAGCTTCGATTTGGCCGAAGGCCACGATTCCCTCAATGACGCTTTGCCTTGAAGTTGATAACTTGGCCTGTGCATCCAAGCAGCACTTCCGAGCGGATGGTGTTGTCTGTGGTCGTGCACGATGCCTTGTCTGTGCTGGCCCAAAGGATTGGTAATGCACTTCTTAGCTCATTGATTTTACTCACAAAGTTAGAACGGGAGGGGACGGTGTAAAGGGCGCTCATGGCGCACTCCGTGTTCCGCCGCTTTTCATTGCACTGCAAAGACGGCAGTCTCCCTTGACACTTGCGCCCCCTATGGCCCGTTCTTGCCTATGTTTGTAAAACAAACGCGCTAAGTCGCACATTACAAACCCTTTAAACCATCACAGCCATGACATCAGTCACTACCACCGCCAACCCCACTCGCTCTAAAGTCCTCCTCGTCTACACAGTCGAAGTCATCACTTTCGACGGCGACAGCATCATCGAAGAAATCGAAGCCTACAGCGAAATCGAAGCTCAGCGCATTGCCGCAAAGATGGTGCTCGACGCCGACTACATCATGGTGCAAGGCTCCTACCGCCCTTGGTAAAGGCCCCTTCGACCGACAAGGCTCCCGAAAGGGAGCTTTTCGCGATCCCCCACATCCCCCTGCAGTGGTTGAGCGACTCTCCGGCTCCGCCTCTAAGTCGCATTCTATGCCGCTCCGACTCCCCAAGCGGTGGCCGCAGAGTCGGGGCCGAACAAGAGGTGAACCCCTGCGCCGGGCATCGTCGTCGGAGCTTCCCAGCCGCGGTAGAAACACGGGGGCGCAAGGTTCTTTCTCCGGCATCGCTGTCTGACTCGGCTCGGAAAAACAGCCTACCTTGCCACTCTTGTCGCAGCATCTGACCACGCATCTGTCGTCGCTCTCGCGTCGGAGCTCGAGCATGCTGTCGCCTCTTCCGGTGCCGCTTTACTGCTTCATCCCTGTGAGCATTTTCCGATTCAGTCTATTCGTCCGACCGCGTCTGCTTTACCATGCAAAGGTAGGGCTGACCGCAGAAATGAAATATAAACTGCATAAATCTCCACACTTTTCAGGTAGTATTTATGAAGTTTTTCTTGCATTTCCGCTTTCTCAGCTCTCCCAATTATTGCATTGTAAATCCAACGCGGCCAGCCGCATATCCTAAATCATCAAATTCTCCCAGTTATGAAACATTCAATCGACCCCTACAGAGCCTCTATCATGCTCGACCTCTGCCACGATGGCTACAACATCTACGAAGTCATCTACCGCGTCAAGAGCGGTGCAGTGGGCTATGAGTTTTCCCAAGCCAAGTCGGCCCGCGAGGCCGAAAAAAGAGCCTTGAAGATTCCATCGGTAGTTTCTGCCGTGGCTCGAAAGCTCCGCCGATGATGACGACCCAGGGGCGAGCCTCGAAGGCTCGCCTCTTTTTCTGCCCCGTCTCTGCGGGAGTGTTGAGCGACTCTCCGGCTCCGCCTCTAAGTCGCACAGAAAATACCTCGACTCCGGACATCGGAATTGGTGGAAACCAATTCCGGCCTTGCTTGGTGTAACATTTCGTGCTTAATGTCAAGGGTTTAGGATTAGGCGTTTAGAGAAGTGAGGAGATGGGGGGCAACGTGACTCACACCTCTTGTGCAGCCTCGGACTTTCGGCATCCTCAACGTTTTGAGAGATTACCGCCCCATGGCGCTATCGGAGGGGCGCACAGCGGATTGCACTCTTGGCGCTCTCGCATCCACGGCCCGCGTTGTCCTTGCCCCTTCCCTGCCTGCAGGCGCACCTCCGCCCGAAACTAAGCCGCGATGAGCAAGGGCGTCACGGCAGTCTCGGCGAATTCAGCAGAATCTGAGGCCCGAGGCGCGTGAGTGTGCTTTTCAGGTTTGCGCGCCACTTGAATTGAGGGGATTTGAATGCAAGCCTCAGCCCCGAATTTTTCGTCACAAAGTTAGATCGGGCGTGACCTATGTCAAGGGCGCCCGGGGCGCACTCCGTGTTCCTCCGTTTTTCGCTTCGTTGCAAAACGGCAATCTCCCTTGACTCGCTCGGCCACTATGACCCGCTCTCGACATTGTTCGTAAAAAGTTCAGAGCTAAGGCTCACATTTCAAAAACCCCTAAATTCTTCACACAATGGCACGCAAACCTAAAAAACAATCTCCCGCTCCTCAGACCCCCGCTCCCGCTGTCTCCACCAAGCCTACCGTGACTCCCTTCATCATCGTGGCTCAACGTCGTTTCGACCGCTGGTACGTCTACTTCCAGGGCGTGGCCCCCAAGGACAATGTGGGCTGTGGCTGCAAGACCGCCAAGAGCGCCATACGCTACATGCACCTCCTCCGCGCGCGTCACGGAGCTGTCATCTCTCAAAATGTCTACGAACGCCTGCAGTTCGAGGCCGCAAAGGAGGCGTAAGCCTCTTTTGCCCTCTCCTCTCTCCTCCTCATTTCTCTAAACGCTTAACCCTAAACCCAATACGATTATGTCTGAATTTAACCTACATTATTCATAGAGGCATCTGATAGGCCCCAGA